>Ga0209641_10001233_pt1 | contig 23106 bp, 22 predicted proteins | sample RifCSP16_1_FD_184022 | JGI IMG/M metagenome (GOLD analysis project Ga0209641, IMG submission 184022) | Soil microbial communities from Rifle, Colorado - Rifle CSP2_sed 16_1 (SPAdes) (version 2) | ecosystem: Environmental > Terrestrial > Deep subsurface > Rock core/Sediment | place: Rifle... | reverse complement strand
CGTAATGGCTGATTATTTACTTACAATGGCTTTTAGACTCCCTCCAGGGAAAAATGCCATTGAGAATCTTCCTCCTTTACTTCAAGCCAATGTGTTTAAGGCTTTACAAGATGGCATGGCCGTAGCAGCAAAAATTACCCAAGAGAATTATTTAACAGGGCCTAGACCAGATAAATTGGCAGTAGTTACGGGGAGACTTAGAGCTAGTATAAGATGGGGAGCAAAAATGGGAGGGGCGCCAGGAATCTTTGCTACAGGAGTTTTAGAAGCAGGAGGGGGAGGTACAGGACTAGCGTATGCTAGAATTCATGAATATGGAGGAAATATTGATCACCCTGGATCCATGGCCCATCCTCCAAGAAAATGGATGAAGTTTTTTTGGAAAAAAGTTGGTGGCATAGTATACGCCAGATTTACTAAAAGACATAAAATAACCATCCCTGCCCGTCCATATATACGCACGGGTATGGAGGGGGCCATTCCGTTTATAGATATGGCTATTCAAGCGGCCATAGACAAGGCTTATAGGGACAGTTAATGTCAAGCAGAAACACTATATTAGAAGGGATTAAGGATTGTCTGAAGAATATTTCTTATGTCAAGGATGTTGTAAGGAGATTTGTATTCTTTGATCAAGTTTCTAGTTTTCCACTCTTAATGGTATTAGGTGGAGACGAAAACTTTGATGATGAGTTAGGGACTTCTACGATAAGTAAAATGTCCATTAAAATAGCGGGATATGCTAAGAGTGCTCAAGAACCGGAGAAAGAGCAATGTTTACTGATAGAAGAGGTTCTCAAATGTTTGGATAATGAAGAATACAACCCTTTAAAAGCAGGCATGCGTCCTATCAAAGTAGAAACAGACGAGGGAACGTTGCACGCTATGGGAGATGGAATTTCGTTATTCGTTTTGGAGTTAGAGTTACTATACAAATTCGACCGGAGCAGCCCATGATATGGCCAGAGAATATTAAACTTGGATGGGCGATGCCTTTGAGCTGGCCATATATTAACTCTATGACTCATACCAGTCTCATGGGAGTAGACCGTCCTGATTTTATACTTTTAGATGCGGGTAGAGGGGGAGATATAGCTGAGAAAAGGGACAACCAAATATGGGAAGGGATGAAATTGGGATGCACTCATTTTATTCTTTTAGACGCTGATATGATTTACCCCCCGGATATTATAAAAGACCTGTTTAAAATCCTTGATCTTCATGGGGCAGATTTGGCTGGCGGCCTATGTTATAGGGGATATGAACCATACGATCCTTTAATTTGGAATCCCGAAAATGAACATTTACTTAAACCCTTTGAAGATTATAATTTCGGGGATATAGTAAGAGCAGGAGCCACTGGTGCCGCTTGTCTGCTGATCAAGCGGAAGGTCTTTGAAACATTACCTAATCCTTGGTTTCGGATTCAAGCGGAAGAAAAAACGGTGAATGGGAAGATCACGGTAATCAAAAGGGGGGAGGACACCTACTTTACCAGAAATGCTACTAGGGCGGGGTTTAAACTCTTGATTAATACTTCTTATGATATTGGACATCTCAGGGAGTTCGCCGTAGATAGGCATTTTTGGATTACTTTCGGAATACTTAACCGAATTGGAAGTTGGGACGGAGCGTTCAAGTTATTCCGAAAATTGGAAGATAAGGAGTGGCGTGAGCGGGAACTAGGTGTAGTAAACAACCAGAAGGGAGGAGAGTAGAATGGGTACTCCGTTAATGGGTCGGTACGCTTCGATCAAGAAAGGCTCTGTATTAGTTCAGAACTTAGGCAAGTGGACCCTGGACATCAAGATGGATGAAATTGATACGTCCGTGTTTGGGTCCGTCTGGGGAAAGAAAATCCCTGGAATGCAGGCTTGGACGGGATCAATTGAAGGATTCTACGATCCCGCAGATTCGACGGGTCAGAAGGCTCTACAGGATGCGGCATTGGCGGCAACCAAACTGACAGATATTCGGTTCTACATTGACTCTACCAGCTATTGGACACCGGACGTGACCGGAGAGTCCGATGCTGGGGCCTACATTTCCTCAGTCAGCGTAGGACACGACAAGGCCGGGGTGGCCTCCGTCACGATGGCCGTGATCGGGTACGGCAAGATCGTACTGGTGTAGTATTAAACGGATGAAATAAAAAATTGGAGGGCTAATCATGACTTTAAAGCTGAAGAGGTTCCAGGCCGGTCAGTGGTTTACCTATCCGGAAGCGGAAGGGGTCAGATTTCTGATCCGGCCCCTTCCCCTTTCCGTGGGTCTCTCCATTCGTTCCAAAATTCGGGAACGAGTGGCTACAGAAGTTGAGACTCAAAGGGGAAAAACCAAGGGTAAAGTAACCACTCTTCTAGAAGATGTCGATTCCGCCAAATTCACTTGGGAGATTTTCAATTATATTCTTCAAGACGTAGAGGGAATTTCCATAGAAGGTGAAACGGACACTACTCTTGATGATATTAAAAAAATCATTTTTGACACTGTGGAACTTCGTGAATTCATCTCCGAGAAATCGGAGTCCATACGTGAAGATGGCGACAGAAAACTGAAAGATGAAATAAAAAACTGACCCTGCTCGCTGATTGGATTAGGGAGAAGCGGGAGACTAAATTCTGGTGCGAACAATGCATTGAACACTACGAATTTAGAAGTGAGCGGGCAGGTAAAGAAATTCTTCCCCCTTGTTCAGAATGTTTTCCGGGGGTGGATCCTGAAAATACTGAGGCGTGGGAAGTTTTTAGGTTGGCCAGTTCTGATCCTTCTGGGGTCGGGATACCAGGTATAGTAAAGATTTGTGAAATTTTAGAGGTAGAAGATGTACAGGAATGTATTTTTAAGGTTTTAAGGATAATTCAAGTTTTAGACGCCGCATCTTCAAAACCACCCTCTCCCAAAGGGGGGCCATCGTTTGGCTGATAAGAAGCTCACTTATATACTTGAAGTTCAAAGCAATGGTAAAATAGTTGCTACAGAACTTAGTGAAAAGTTAAAAGAAGTCGGTGAAGAAGGTGCAAAAGCCCTTACTCAAATCACCGTTTCTGGAAAAAGCTCTCAAGAAGTATTAAGACAATTGCTAGTTGGATTTAATCAATTAACTCAATCTGCTGAACGCTTTGCTGTAGCACAGAAAAGGGTTGCTGAATCTGCTGCCTCTTCTGCGTACCCCATGACCCAGCAGATGAAGGCGCAAGCAGAATATTGGTTGAATGTCCATGATCGTGCTCGTAAAGCGCGAATGATGTATGAAGAGGCTTACGAAGCCAACAAAAAATTTGATGAAGCCCTAAAAAAGTCTGTGGCAACAACAAGAACAGCAGTAGAGGAAACATCTAACCTAACAAGAACGATAGAACGTCTACAGCGCACTGTGGTAGCTTTCATTGGCGTTTGGGCCGTTCAAAAAGTTATATCTGGATTTGCCGATATGGTACGAGGGGGTTTGGAATTTAATGCCGTGATGGAAGAATCCAGGTTGGGAATGGCTTCTATCTTTATGGCCCAAGGGCAATTTGTAACATCTACTGGTAAAGTTTTAGAAACACAAGAAGCGTTAAACGCTGCAATGGAAATGTCATCCGAATTTTCTAGAAAACTTCAATTAGACAATCTTAAAACTGCTGCTACCTATCAACAATTAGTCAAGGCTTACCAGCAAACGATAGCCCCCGGTTTGGCTGTGGGATTTAGTCCAGATATGATTCGGGAGTACACCGTAGCTATGGTTCAAGCGGCCAGTGCTTTGGGTTTGAATCTGGATATGTTGGCGGAGGAAACCCGGAGTATGTTACGGGGAGCGATAACCCCGCGCAACACACTTATTGCTACGGCATTAGGTATTAGAAACGAAGATATTGCTAGGTATAAAGGGGATGTTGAGGGTCTTTACAATTATGTTATGGGGAGGCTTAGTGCCTTCCGAATAGCTGGGGAAGCCGTTCAATTGACTTGGCGAGGGGCAATGTCTAACCTCAAGGACGTTATTCAAATAGCCTTGGGGGAAGGGTTTACCAATTTGTTTGACTACTTGAAAGGACAGGCATTAGAAATTCAAAAGGTGATGATTTCTTGGACAGGTAAGGGTCCAGTAATAAATCCAGAAGCAGTGGCAATTTTTCGATCTATTGGAAAAGCCATAATTGAAATAACTGAAGGAGCTAAAGCATTAGTAAGTTCCTTTGCTGGAATAATGCCTATTATTGGAGCATTTTACCAATCTATACGTTCCATAGCCATAGCATTAGGACCGATTATAAGTCTATTTGGAACACTTTTAGGTTTTATTGGAGGAGGAGTTAGGATTTTTTCTACCATATTAGAGAAAATAAATGACATGATCTCTTCGTCCACTATGTTGACTTCGATATTTAGTGTAATTGCTGCTACATTAGTGCTTGTAAGGCCAGAATTACTCGCCATGATTCCTATAATAGGAACTCTTGCCGTCAAAATAGGAGGTATTGCTGCTTCTATATTTATGTGGGCTCCAGCTTTATGGGTAGCATTAGCGGCAATTGGGGCTACTCTTGCAGTAGCAAATAAATTGGGAGAAACAAGTAAATTGCTAGAAGTGGCTTTTCTAGCATTGGCCGCAATAATAACTTATACTTTTGCACCTATATACGCAGCCGTGATAGCCGCATATGCTTTGTATGAAGTGATTAAAGCTATAGGAAATATGGAAAATGCTCCTGGATTGGGGGAATATGATCCTGGTGCAGTATCTGAGATTAATGATTTAACAAAAGAGCAATTAGCTGTTCAAAAGGAAATTGTAAGTTATAAAGCAAGAGCTGTTGAATTAGACGATAAGCAAAAAGAAGCATTATTAGGTCTTGTGGTAGCAACTGGGCAACTTACTGTCTTAGATAAAGAAAGATTGACAAAGTTAAATGATCAAGTTAATTTATTTCGTGATTCTTGGGGCGATACCCAGAAAATGATATTTTCATTACAAGGGTTTAAGTTTGATATATTCCCTAAATCTGATTTTCTTAATCAAGCAAATGAAAGTCTAGATCAATTAATAGCCAAAGTTCCTATATTTGGAAAAGATTTGGCAGATTTAACTGATGAGCAGAAAGTGGCCTTGGCTAAGTTGGCTAAACAATTAGAGGATCTTAATTTACAACCAATCATTCCTACGATATATGGTGATATAGCGTTAGAAGATTACAAGAGATTAATAGCGCAAATGACAGTTGAAAAGATAGCTATTAGGGTGGAATTGGAAACAAAAGGTATAGATTTACAAATAGCATCTGCAAATAAAATGTATGATGAGCAAAAACGATTAATAGATGAAATAACTGTAAAGAAAATTGAACAAATGCGTAATGATATAAGGTGGAGCCAAGAAGCAGAAGATGCTTTGAGAAGACAAGCAGAGCAGCAGAAGAAGGATGTGAATATTCAACGAGAAACAGACAGGATGGGGTGGGAAGAAAAAATAAATAGTGCCAATCAATATTTCGCTGAGATGAGCGGAAATTTGGAAGAACAAGTGAGACTGGAAAGAGAGAATTTGGAAGCCACTTTTGAGAAAGAACGACTAGTTGGGAGGCTTGTAAGTAGAGAACAAGAATTATCAGAAGAAGCAAGGAGGAGAAAACTTTTCAACGAAGGCGAAAGAAAGATTCTCCAAGACCGCTTAAGTTATGAATCCAAAATTTTGTCTCTAAAATCCAAGATTGTCGATGACATAGGTGCTTATCAAATCAAAGCAAGATTGACGAAGGAAATATATCTTAATGAGATGGGCGCATTGGTGGCTGCTGGGAAAATAGGTCCGGAACGATTGGAGGAGTTTTCCAACTTAAACTCTATATTAGCTATATATGAAAGTAAGCAAACTCTTATCCAAGGAGAGAGTGAACTGACTGGTAAAATATTGGATTTACAGGGACAAATAGCCACTGCTGTTGGAGATGGGGCAAAGGCTTGGGATGTACAAAGGGCCAAAATGGTATTGGCCTTAGATACTGCTAAGTCTTTGTTAGCAATACAAATAGAGGCTGCAACTAGAACTCTTAATATGCCTCAAGGATTCATCCCCTTAAACTATGAGAAAGATAAAGAGAGTCTGGAAAATTTACAAGCGGCTTTGGCAAAAATCATTGAGCTACAAGAACAGTTGGGGAAAGCCCAACTAAAAGCATCTCCGCAAGAATGGATAGATATGTATGCAGAATTGGAAAATGCTTCTGACAAATGGTTTGAGAAAAGGTTAGAGCAAATCGAGGAGGAAAGAAAAGCAAATGTCGATAAATTCAATGAACAAATAGCCCAAGAGTTGGCCTTGCAAAAGGCCAAATATGCCGGATTGGATTATATTGATATGGTAGTTAAGAAGGAATCAGATAGATTTGATAGGGAGAATAAGTACGTTGATCTGACTATAGCCAACGCTCAAAAGGTATTTGAGAATGCCAGCACCTTGTTTGATAAGGAATCCAAAGAATACCAATTAATGCAAAACCTCAAGAAAGCCGCTCAGATTGCGGAATTGGCAATGGAGATAAGAAAGAATCTTGCTATACTATCTGGTTTGACTGCCGTAACAACAACAAAATTATCAATGTCCCCAGCTATAGTTGGGGCGAATGCAGCAGAAGCAACTACAGCAGCATCTGGGGCAATTGCAGAGGCGGGAAAAGCTCCCTGGCCATTAGGATTTGCTTCTGCCGCAGCTATGTTAGGAATAATGGCGTCAGTATTAGGCATGGCTGGAATAGCTTTTGGAGGAGGGGGAGTAGGAGGGGCAGCTCCAGGTTCAACCGCTTTAGTCAGACCACCCTCTGGTACAGTTCTAGGTGCAGAAGCAGGTACTGGTAGTGACAGTGTAAATAGATCATTGAAACTTTTGGAAAATACATATAATATGGAATTAGATCAATTGAAAGGAATTAAGAAGGCTATTGATAGATTGAGTAATAGTATTGAGGGTTTGGTAGTAAGTATTATTAGAAGTGGAATAACTGGAATGAAAACTGGAGCACTTAGTACTTCATTAACCGGATTTGGGGGATCATTTCAAGATTTGGCTGGCAAGTACGTTTCTACTTGGTTTAATGTAATGACACTAGGAATTTTAAAAGGATTAGGAAGTAAACTTGGAAGTTGGGTTTCTAGTGGAATTAATTGGATATTTGGAGGGAAAACAACTGCGAATTTGACAGCGTTTGGACTAGCCATAAGTGAAATATCAGTAGCGGCATTAGCAGCAGGGGAAGCACTCAAGGTTATGGGATATCAAATAATACATTTTGAGAAATCAAAGTGGTTTGGTTCAAAGAAAAAATGGGATGAATACAGTGAATTTCCATTGGATAGAGAGGTCACTGCATTTCTAACTGGTGTGTTTAGTAATATGGGAAAAGCCTTAGTAGAGGTATCAAAAATATTTGGAATGAATATAAACGAGGCTAAAAATTATATCTTTGACGCTTTTAAGATTGATCTAACTGGTTTGACTACTGCTGAAGAAATAAATGAAAAACTTCAAGAGGAATTTTCAAGAATAGGCGATATTGCTGTTACAAATTTATTCGGTACTATGATAGAAAAGTATCAGCAAGCTGGGGAAGGCTTGCTAGAAACTGCTGTTCGTCTCGCTCAAGGTTTAGAAGCAGTTAAAAAGATTTTGGAGAAAACGAATCAGCAATTTACAGCTATTGATACTTCAGAAATGTCTGTTATGGAACAAAGGAGACTTGGAATATCGACAGCACTTGGAACAGTTACAGAACAAATGATTGACTTTTCGCAAGCTCTTATAGAGATGGCGGGAGGTCTTGATAAATTAGTAGAGGCTGCATCTACCTATTATGATAAGTTTTTCACTGAGGCCGAAAAAGCTGCTGATATGCAAACCGACATTATTAAGGCTGTAAATGAATTAGGATTTGCTATGCCTGCTACTAGAGAGAGATATCAAGATTTGGTGGAGTCTCTAGACCTTACGACAGAGGCTGGAATGGAAGCCTATGTTGCTCTATTGCAATTAGCAGAAGGAGCAGACTCGGTATATACCGCTCAAGAAAAGTTAGTTAGTGATTGGAAGAATTTACAAATTAAGTTATTAGAATTGCAAGGAGATATAGTAGGGGCAACTGCTATGCGTCGTGGTATAGAGCTTTCGGAAGCACGTCCTGAACTTCGTCCTTTAATGGAAGCTATTTATGCACAAGAAGATTACAATGATGCCGTGAAAGAAGTTACAGATTCCCAAAATGATTATAATGCCGCAGTTAAGAATACAAAACAGGCAATGGAAGATTTAGAGAAGGTCACAGAAGATTTAACTAAAGCCCAAGATGATTACAAAAATGCTGTAAGAACTACAGAGAATGCTACCAGCGCTCTTGAAGATGCTGAGCGTGCTGTTCCTGAAGCTATCCGACGTTGGGAAGATTCAGTACGTGGACTGGAAGATGCCCATAGACGTTACGAAGATTCAATACGAGGAATAGAAGATGCCAATAGGGCATATGAAGATTCTTTAAGAGCAGTAGAGGACGCTCATAGAGCGTATGAAGATTCCCTGAGAGCTATAGATGATGCACATAGAGCATATGAAGATTCTCTATTAGCCATAGAAGATGCCAATAGGGCATATGAAGATTCTTTGCGTAATATTGTAGAGGCTCATAAAAGATATGAAGATTCTTTGGAATCGGTGGAAGATGCTCTGAAGGGGATAGAGGATGCGCAGAAAACCTATACAGATGCCGTTATGGAGCTGGCCAGATTACAGCAATTGATACCGTTAGAGCAGCAATATGATGCACTGAGGGCCCAATTTGATGCCGAAGCGAAAGCAAGAGCCTCGGCCATAGAAGGTATTCAAGATGAACAAAACTATTGGAGAGATCAATTAAGCATTCTATCTGACCAATTGCGTACTCAGCAAGATATGGTGGATAATTTAAAAACCATTTCTGAAGATGTAAAAAATTGGTTAACAGAGATGAGAACTAGCAGTGAACTGGCTCCCGTTCTATCTCGTGAGGCGTTTGAATCAGAATATCAAAGATTAAAGTCTTTAGCAACAGCTCCGGGAGCTGAACCCAGTGCAGTTCAAGATTTTCTATCGTTTGGTCAGAAATTCCTTGAATTCCAAAGAGCATACGGAGGGGATTATCTAACTACCTTCAATGATGTATTGGCCGATATGGAAAGTATCGGAAATGCCGCCGATGTTCAATTAACCGTAGCGCAACAGCAACTCGATGCTACTTTGGCCGCTCAAGTAGCCGCTGAAGAACAAGCCGAAACTTTATCCCAACTTTTGGAAGAGGCTCAGGCGGCAGATGAGGCTGCTAAAGAAGCAGCAGATGCCCAACTAGAGGCTATACAAACTCAAATAGATGCGTTAAATGGAATTGATGATCGGCTTGAAAGAGCCCAGGAAGCAATAGATAACGCTGCTCAAGGTATTATAGATGCTCAAGAAAGGTTGATAGATGCTCAATACGCAGTGGGCGATGCTCTCCGGGGGATAGAAGATGCAGAAAGGAACGCTCTTGACGCCCTCCGTGGAATAGAAGATGCGGAACGCAACTCTGCTGACGCCTTACAAGCTATAAGCGATGCGGAATTGGCCTCCGCTGACGCTCTCCGTGCTATAAGTGATGCTGAAAGGGGAGTTGAAGATGCCCTTAGAGGAATAGCAGATGCGGAGAGGGAGTCTGCTGATGCTTTACGTGGAATAGAAGATGCAGAGAGAGCAATTGAAGATGCTCTACGTGGAATTGAGGATGCTGAAAGAGGATTATTAGATGCTCAAGAAAAACTGGTAGAGGCTATACAAAATGAGGCAGATGCATTAGACCGTTTAAATAAAGCAATAGAAGAATATCCAGCTAAACTTGCGGCAGCGCAGCAAGCTTTAATTGATGCTCAGTATGCAGAAGTGCTTGCTTTGGATCGTCTTAATAATGCGTTAGAAAGACAAACAATGGCAAGTGAGAATCTTGCAGCGGCTATGAATAGATTAGCAACTGCGTCTATTCCTGGAGGGTTGCCTACAGGTTCTACTACGTTGCCCGAATATCTCACGAATCCATTATTACCTAGAGTTACATATCCAGAACCAAATATTTATAATCCATATGTAGGTACTCAAGAGCCAAGAGTCTATGAACCAAGAGATTATACTGGATATGATGTTAGATATGTGCCTTATGAAGAATCTACCAGTACTTATATGTATCCTGAAGAATGGGGAGTTCCTACTGGAACCAGGCTTCCTCCCGAATATAATCCTACACAAGATCCAATGTGGAGCACCTTGACCAACAGTGGAAGCAATCCAATGGGATTTTGGATGGAAAGCCCATTTTATCCTTATTCTCATTTGTATGGATACCAAGCGGGAGGACTTGCCCAAAGTTTGGGTTTTGTCGCAGAACGTGGTCCAGAATGGGTGGTTCCTACTTATGAACCTGAACGCAGTCGATTCCTTCAGAATGTGCCCGCAGCGTTTTGGGAGAATCTTTCTAGAGGCCAAACAGGCACGGATAGGGAAATGCCCCCTGGTATACAAAATGAAGAGATGGTCGTTCATTCTCATGTACATCTCGATGGTAGAGAAATTGCAGAAAGCGTAGCAAAGTATATACCTAGAACGTCAAGTTTACATGATGCGATTAAGAAGGTGAAGTAAATGCGTAATTTCAAAATAAATAACCTATGTCTTTGTGGATGTGGTGAAATTACTAGGCCCTGTACAATTGATAATAAAAGATTGGGGTATGTAAAAGGAGCACCAAATAAATATATTAAAGGGCATAACAGGACTTGGGAAGGAAAGAAACGTCCTCCTATTTCTGTTGAGCAAAAACGAAAGATGAGGGAGGCGCATTTAGGTAGAAAATATAACATGACAGAACGTGGAAAGTCCGTTTTGAGAGAAAATATGAGAAAAGCCCATTCTGCTGAGGCAAGAGAAAAAATTAGGAAATTTTTGACAGGAAGGAAGTTACCACCAGAGCATGTTAAAAACGCTATGAGAAGGAGACCAATAACTTCTCTAGAATTAGCATTTCAGAAAATAGTTCAGGACAACAAATTACCTTACAAATTCGTTGGTAATGGGGCATTTATCGTTGACGGATTGAACCCTGATTTTATAAATGTAAACGGGGAAAAAATTGCTATAGAAGTTTTCTCTCGTTTTTACAAAGAAATAGATGGAGGGACTGTAGAAGAATATAAATCTGAAAGGATTAAAAGACTATCGCCATTTGGGTGGAGATTATTTTTCTTTGATGAAACTCAAGTGTATCCTGAATATGTTTTGAGTATACTTGGAGGGAATTCCAATTAGCGCCAAAGAAATGTATGATTATCTATCAGTTGTTACCCCTGATTATAGCGCTGAATTAGGGATACCTCCACAAGGAGTTGTAACAGAGGAGTCTCAAAAGAATCAAATTATTCATTTAGGGGTAGATGGATCAGAGGAACGAATTTCTTTTAATACCAGTCCTATATTTTACATTACGATAGGATGGAATGCTCTATCAGAATCCGATTCCGGAACCATTTTCGATTTTTATAATGATGTATCAAAGGCAAATGGAATTCAACGCTCTTTCAAGTATACCTATGGGGACGGCCATACCTATGTTGTCAGATTTGATTCCAAACTCACTCGTAGTGGTCGTTTGGTATCTCAATATGGAATCCAAGGAATTCGTTTGAAAGTTCTTGGGAAGGTTTCATAATGACATGGAAACTTTCTCAACTCGTCAATTAGCTGCGATCTCAGCAAGCAACAAAACCGTCTATTGGACCTTCCGTGTAACAGATATTAATGGTAATACGTTTTACTGGTCTACTGGAGAAGTCCCAGCTTCTGATAATTCCTCCTCAGTTAGAAATATTATAAATGCCCCTGACGCTTACGATAACATGGAATGGGAAAGTGCTCACGAATTTAAGATAATAAATTTTTCAGGAATCAGCCTTCGTAGAAATAAGTCGGAATCGGGTATACACGCTCCTAATGATCTTACTTTTACCATCATCAATAAGAATAATGAATACAACTATGAAAATTTCCTTGGTGGAACGGTTCGGGTTAATGTTATCATTAATGATGGGGTCAAATCAGAAATGTGCGGGGCTTGGCGATTCCGTATCAATGGCGCAGCCCCCTATAATCAATTGATAGATATTTCTTGTGAAGATTTCCTCCAAGAGTATTTGAAAGGGTCTTACCCCAACACTCAATTAGTAGATGAACTCTATCCTTCCATCTATGGAACTTCCCAAGACACCCTTTGCGTTCCAGAACCTTATGGAATCTGTTATATCCCACTAAGGTCTTTCTATGCCAATTCTGATCGTTATTATTTGTTAGGGCCGGATACCTATTCTTATGATATCAGTGAGGTACGCTCTCCCCGTGAATTGGGAGCAAAGATAGTTTGGCTATCTTCAGGATATACGTTTGAACAAAGTTCATATCAAGGGTGGAGACTATTTCAACCTTTGATTGCTGAATCTGGTGGATCTATGTACCCCGGTGTATTTATGTCAGGGAGCAAGATTCTTGACGTGCCCACGAAATTTTCTAGGTCAGATACGGCAAGTGTAACCAATCCAGCAGATATCATTCGTAGAGTTTTATGGAATATGGGAGTGTTGGACTACGATATCAACATTCCCTCCTTCGACGAAGCAAAAGCGACTTACTCCTCGTGGGGGCTGGCTTGGAACTTCGCTTTCTTTTATAAAGAGGATAGGACCAAGGTTCTCTCTACTTTACTTGCTATGTGCGGGTCTTGTTTAATTGTGGGGGAACGAATCACGCTCAAAGTATTATCAAAAGTGCCCCAACAGACTATAACAGAAGCAGAAGTTGTGAAGAAACAAGAAGTTGGAATGGATACTTTTAAAAATTCTGCTACCATTCAAGATAAGGCTTCAGATTCTGGATATGTAGCATATCAAATTGAGGGAGAATCTCAAGACGAATTTCTAAAGGTTTTGGTACCTGCCAAAACTACTAGGGATGTAATAGATAGTGAAACGATTATATTTGCTGGAGTTCAAAATACAGAACAGGTGCAACGTCTTGGAACCCTTTACTATCAACGTAAATTCTTAAAGTCAGGGGAAGTATCCTTCGATGCAAAGGGTACTTGTCTTGCTCTACGTCCTGACGATGTTACTACAATTGACTATCCTGATTATGGCGGGACGTATTCGATTCTAATTGATGATATTACCATCAAGCCTGATATATCTATTCAATTTAAGTGCCAAAAATTTAGTGCCCCATTAGATGATTGGGGAGATATAACCCCAGGACCAATAGTTCCTGGGGACAATGTTCCCAATAATCCCTATTCTGTAGTTATCGCCGGTCCCGATGGTACGGCATCTTCAGGTACACCTCCTAATGTCCTGCCGGGCAGATTGCGGATAGGGGACGGGGCAGATTTTATTCTTATAGATCCTGCTCCTCCAATTAGAGTTTCTGTATATGCAGCTAACGTAGAGCAATTGCGTATTGGTAATCTTAATCAGTTTATTGGATTTAATACAAATATATTTGGGTTAGGAATAGGCACTGAAGTTGGATTCCGAGCTTGGTTTACCGCTGTTGGTTGCTATATTGGCGATGATACTCGATATATGAGATATACAGTAGCGAATGGGCTAGAAGTTAGAGGGACAATCTCTGCTGACGATATTATTATTGGGACATTGGATCTTGGAGCCTTAATACAAGCTGGTGTTATTGCTGGATGGATGATAGGTGGGGGCACAATTACTGCATATAATATTGAAGCGGGGTCTATCACTGCTAATGAAATAGATGCTAATTATATTTATACAGGAGTGTTGAGTGCTTGGCAAGTTAATGCAGTAGATATTGATGCCGGAAGTATTACGACGGGAATACTATCTGCAGGTAGGTTAGCGGCAGGGTCAATCACTGCTAATCTTATTGCTAGTGATTATGTTTATACAGGGGTTTTGAGTGCCGAGCAGATATCAGCTGTAGGTATTAATGCTGGTTGGATCAATGCCGGTATTTTGAGTGTAGACCGTATTTTGGCTCGATCTATAAATGGGCAACTTATAGGTACAGGACAAATTGGTGGGGGCGCAGGAGAGGGCCATATTGTTCCTGGTACTATTATTGGGCCGGATATAGCCCTTCGATCAATAACAGCAGATCGTATAGTCGCTCATTCTATTACTGCTTATGAAATCGCGGCTGATTATATTTACGCCGGAGAAATAGATGCCGGTAGAATAACTACTGGAATATTAGATGCAGCTAGAATATCAAGTAGTTATGTTTATACCGGATATATAAGTGCTAGTCAGATTAATGCTGGCATTTTAAATGTAGATCGTATAGCCGCAAATTCAATTGTATCTAGCAAGTTGTATGCTTATGATCCTGTCACTGGTGGATATTCTGAAGATTTGCTTCAAACTCTTCATTTAAGGGACCGTGCAGTTACAGATGTTGCTATTTCTGTAGCATGGGCAGCAATAGTTTCTAATTTGTATAGTAATTGGCAAACTATAATCACTATTCCTTTTACAACATATGTAGCAAATACATATATATTCTTTTGGGTTGCCGGTGAATGGGTTGATACTGTAAATGACCAGCAAGTTCTATATACGTCTGTAGATATTGATAGTTCCCAAATATTTGCTAATGGATATACATCTCAAAACGTTGGCGAATATAATTCTTTCGGATATTCTTATGGTATTAATGTTCCTACTGCGGGAGCGCATACTATTTATTTTAAAGTGGCTAAATGGATATCAGGAAATTATTTAGTTATTCCGCAACTTACAATGTCGGTGCTAGGAGTTAAAAGATGAAACATTTTGTAGTTTATGATAATGTTGGAAGAATATTAAGAAGTGGTTATTGTAAAGGTAGTGATTTTGATAGAGTTATTAGTGATGGGGAATTTATAATGGAAGGCATCGCTAATGGAAATATTCATTATGTTAATGAAGGAGTTATAATAGATAGGCCATTGATGGTTCCGGTGGTAAATAAAACTACGGTTATAGAAAATGAAGAAATTAATATTACTAATATACCTATTGGAACGACTGTTATTGTAGGTAAAGATATGGCTGTAGTAAATGATGGAAACTTAGTTTTAACTTTTGATACCAGTGGTAAATATAAAATTATGTTAAAATGTTTTCCCTACGTTGATTGGGAGGTTACTATCATATGCGCTTAGATATTAAACGCGAATATATAAATCAAATTTCTAAAGACGAGGCATTGAGAAAGATTCTTGAGATTTTGTTGGAACATGATAATAGGCTTGATGATTTAGAGAAAAAGCCCAAAAAGAAACAGAAAAAAGATTTCATTGAGCACTTAAAAACTAAATAGGGAGGGCGTATGAAAGAGTATTCTGTACCAGAACAGTTGATAAATGAGATTCTTCAATACCTTGGAAGTAAGCCTTATATTGAAGTGGCTCAAATTATTGCTAAAATAGGACAAGTAATTGAAGGAAAAAAGGTTATTCCGTTTAAAAAGGAAGAAATAAAAGAGGGTCCGCATAATTAAGAGGGAGCCACTATGGAAGAATTGTTGAAGAAAATTTTAGCTGAATTAGTAAAATTGAATGTTATTATGCAAGAAAATAGGGCAAGGGTAAGGGGGTTGCAGGAAGAAGCTAGAATGAGGAACTGGCCCCCAGGGAAGCCAATGCCTCCAGGAATGGAAGAAGCATTAAGAAAACGTGAAGAGGCTAGAGCATCAAGAGCAAAAAATATTGTCCCTCCTATAAGCGAGGGTTTTCCAAAGAAGGGAGGAGTAAGTGGCTAGGATAATTAATTATCATATGACTGCTTTAACTGGTGGTGGTACCGGTGCCCTAGATAGTATAGATGGTAATGAACTAGAGGACGGGTATCGTGCCTATGTGATTATGGGTGGATCATTTTCTGTTTATTATCTGGATGCTGATTCAGGTCAGGCAGAATCTTCACCAAATATTATTGCTCCTGATAATAATCCAGGGACTAAGCGTTGGATAAAATGTAGTTGATGAAGGAGGGGTAGATGGGCGCGGCGGCAATTGACCTTGCGGCAACGTATACAGAAGTTGATCCGAACAGCCGAATCTCTGCGTCAACGGTAACGGCGACTTTCGCTGGCATTGCCCGGAATGAGGACGCTTATCTATACAAAGATTGGGGAGCCGGATACTTTGGGGATTTCGTCCACGACTTTGAAACCACTGGAACGACTTGGGCGAATGGATCGAAACTTGTTGTATGGGGCTTGTCAAACTCGTTGGCATCGAAAGCATCGTGGGCGGCGGGGTTGTATCTACAACTCGGTGCGACTAGCACGACAGCCGGAACGTATACCCTTGGAGAGATAGGTGGGAGCACTTCCGTAGGGGCTTCAATAGCTAAAGCAATCATGTATTGGAGGATTGAGAGGAACGGAACAACCCTGACGGCAAAACGTGCAACCTCGGCGGCAAACCGAACTGCCAAAACGTGGGCTGAAACTCTGACCATCACGGTCGCAACGACTACTTATCAGTACCAGTATGCTGGTTCCTCCGTGAACGATACTGACGCTACGACTGTTACTCAGACAACTGCGAATTATAAGGGAACTAAAATGACTTCGGCAGGAACCCCTTTCGACACGGTATATATGGCCGGAGCCTCGTCAGGGAACTGGGACGCGGGGGCGACTTGGGGGAACGCCGGATCATCGAAAGGAACGGACTATCCGGGGAACGCTTCGGATGCGGTAAAAATTGACATTGGAAATACCGTTACCTATAATGTGTCAGAGTCCAATGCGCTGGCCGATGTAGATGTGTATGGGACCCTTACATTTTCAACATCAGTAAACACTCTACTTGCTCTTGGGAACAACAATATCACGGTCAAAAATGGAGGAACACTTAACATAGGGACCAATGGTTCCCCTATCGGTGCTGCATACACCGCCGAAGTTAGATTTGGGACCACAGGAGATGCTTCAAAAGGGATTTTTGTAGATACGGGCGGGACGATCAGCATTGTTGGATCGGATGTAACTGGGGGAACCTTTTTTACCTATCTGACAGCGAATTGGACTTCTGGGCAGACGTTCACAGTTTATGGGGATGTTACTACGAAGTGGGCGATTGGACAAAAGCTCCTCGTCCATAAGTTTAATCCCTCCTACCAATCCGGCGTGGAGTGCAATGAGTCTTGCTCTCAATGGATCGAATACGGACATAACGATCAGCGAGGCGGCTCCGGGAGTAACCTTCCGTGCCGGTGGACTTGTCGGACACCTGACAAGGAATGTAACCATTACGAAAACATCAGCAACTACCACGATTGGGTCTGGAAATTCTAACCGTCCTATTTTTCAAATCCAATCTACCACATGGGCAACGCCTCTTACTCACCTTAAACATGCTGTTTTTATTGGTCTGTTTTCCATTCAATGTTCTACGAACGGAAGAATAGACGCAACGGGAATTGTAACACGGAATTGCCGTCATCCATTCGGAACCACTTCTTATAAGATTCAAGATTGTATCATTACGAATTGTTTGTTCACTTCATGTGATGTGAGCCTCAGTTATATTGTGGGTAATAAGTTCACTAATTGTGTAGTAATTTGTAACGTGGCAACTATACAGAATATTTTCGGTTGCATATTTGACAGTTGTTATTTTGTAAACATAAGGTCATATTTGTTTGCTGCTGTCGCTGAAAATTTGTTCAAAAATTGCGATTTCGTTGGGTTTGATAGTATTATCGCGGCATCAACTATTGAGAAAATTTCATTCTTCAATTGCAATTTCGGAAAATATGGGCATAATGTAAATACATCTACTTATAACAATGAGTTTTACGCCATTACTAACGGAGATAGTTCCTATTTCAATAATTGTATATTTGGACATGACCCCCCTCAGGTCCATTCAAGCTTTTGGAACTATGCTCTCGGAGTAAATCATCGCATGGATAATTACAATGGAGTATCGGGAAGGTCTTATTCTTGGAATCAATGGTACGCTACGGCTTCCAACGGTACTGTTGTTAGGAGTGGTGGCGCAAGCAAATCCCTTGAAGTTTATCATTTTGATATATGTCAGGGATGGCGGGGATTGATAACCCCCATTATCGAATGGGTGGAGTGGGATGTTCCGGCTTCTTCTCAAACACGAACTGTGTATATTCGTGGAGGAACGGGAGGTGCAGAAAATTGGTCTACTTTCCCAACAGCAGATCAACTGTTTCTGGAAGCGGAATACTGCGATGAGGCGGGAACTAATCACGTTGCGTTTGCCATTTCCGATGATGTGCTTACAGATAACACAACTTGGACAGCGTTTTCTGTGACTTTTGTTCCTGGAAAGGTGGATCGTGTCGTCTATCGGCTTCGGGTAGGGGTTCAAAATATTACGGGCGTGAAACTGTACGTTGATCCGCAGTTGAACGCGGCATGATGAACTAATGGCGATCAACGCAAGATGGTGGGATGGTCAGACTGGCCTTCCATTTACTACTGGATCTAGTCTTCCACGTGATGCCCGATGGATCAATGGACAGGCGTGGATGTTTGATGTTTCTGGAGCCGTTTCACCATCAGCTTCTATTTCTCCATCTGCCTCTGCTTCTCCTTCTATCAGTCCATCCGCGTCTATTTCCCCATCAGCCTCCGTTTCCCCGTCAATTTCTCCTTCTGCTTCTATTTCTCCGTCAGCAAGTATATCTCCTAGTGCCTCAGTTTCCCCATCGGCCTCTGTATCACCTTCAATTTCCCCATCGGCCTCTATTTCACCGTCTGCTTCTATTTCACCGTCAATTTCTCCGTCATCTTCTATTTCTCCATCGGCTTCCGTAAGTCTATCTATTTCTCCTTCTGCTAGTGTATCTCCGTCACCACCTATAACCGTTAATATAGGAAACAACTCCGGTGATAGTGGAAGTATGGTAGATACAACATTAGAGAGTTATTATGCAAATTATAATTTTGGTAATAGTGCCTACAACTATGCAGGTCATCTTAGTTCTGGTTATAATATAAGATCACTCCAACGATGGGATTTGTCTTCTATTCCTGCTGGAGCTACTTGTGTATCTGCTACTTTGTATTTGTATGATACTGACTGGCCTACTAGAACAGCAGATTGTCTTATCAATTTATATAAACTTACAGATGCAAATGGTGATTGGATTGAGGGGAATGGGGGCGATGAACAGGCAGGCACTCCTTGTTGGAATTCTAAAGCATATGGTTCTAGTAATTGGGCAGGAAGTGCAGGAGCATCTACTGCTGGAACAGATTATGTTAATACTTCCCTTGGTTCTACCAATTTTACAGATGGTGTCTCTGGATATAGGGGAATTGCCCTTAATGCTAGTGGACTGGCGGTTTTAGAAAGTTGGTTTGGGACCTCCGGAGGGAATGGTTGGATTGTATGGGGTCCAACTAGTGGGGGACAGTCAGAAACTGAATGGCGTAGTGGCGAAGGAACCAATGGGCAACGTCCTTATCTTGCAATAGAATACAGTGAAGTTTCTCAATCTGCTTCTATAAGCCCGTCAGCCTCTATTTCTCCATCTGCAAGCATTTCTCCGTCTATTTCACCATCTGCTTCGGTAAGTCCTAGTGCTTCAGTTTCTCCTTCAGCATCTATTTCACCGTCTATTTCACCGTCGGTGTCTATTTCTCCATCAGCGAGTGAATCACCGTCAGTTTCTCCGTCAGCTTCTATTTCTCCATCTGCATCTATTTCACCATCGGCATCGGTTTCCCCATCTATTAGCCCTAGTGCATCCACATCACCTAGTGCTTCAGTATCTGAAAGTCCTCCTATTTCTCCTTCAGCTTCAATTAGTCCCTCCGCTTCTGAAAGTGCTAGTATTTCTCCTTCAGCGTCTATTTCACCATCAGCTTCTGAAAGTCCGTCAATAAGTCCATCAGCTAGTGTTTCTCCATCTATATCTCCATCGGCATCTATTTCTCCTTCTGCCTCAGAATCGCCATCAATTTCTCCTTCTGCCTCAGAATCTCCGTCAGTTTCCCCATCTGCTTCTATAAGCCTGTCTATTTCTCCGTCAGCATCAACATCGCCTTCTGCTTCGATTTCCCTATCTATTTCCCCGTCAGCTTCTGAATCACCGTCAATATCACCTAGTGCTTCGGAAAGTCCCTCAATTTCCCCGTCAGCTTCAATTTCTCCGTCAGCTTCAGAATCTCCGTCTGTTTCGCCGTCAATTAGTCCGTCAGCATCTATTAGCCCAAGTGCTTCTGAATCCCCGTCAATATCACCGTCAGCATCTATTTCTCCGTCAATATCACCTAGTGCTTCGGAAAGTCCATCTATATCTCCATCAATTTCTCCGTCAGCCTCTATTTCCCCATCAGCATCTGAATCCCCATCAATTTCTCCGTCAGCCTCTATTTCCCCTTCAGCTTCTGAATCTCCATCTATTTCCCCATCAATTTCTCCGTCAGCCTCTATTTCCCCATCAGCATCTATTTCTCCGTCAGCTTCAGTAAGTCCTAGTGCATCGGTATCGCCTTCCGCTTCCAGAAGTCCGTCAATATCCCCTTCTGCTTCTTATTCTCCATCAGCATCAGAATCCCCTTCGGTTTCTCCTTCAGTTTCTCCTAGCGCATCGGTAAGTCCATCTCCTTCAATTAGTCCCTCTGCTTCTCCTTCACCAACTCCTTCTAAAAGTGCTAGTATTAGTCCCTCCGCTTCTGTTTCTCCTAGTGCGTCGATTTCTCCATCGGCATCTATTTCTCCTTCTGCTTCAGAAAGCCCCTCTGTATCACCATCTGTATCTCCCTCTGTAAGCCCCTCAATAAGTCCGTCAGCGTCTGCTAGTCCGTCAGAGGTTCTTGTATCTGCTTCCCCATCTGTTAGTCCATCAATTTCTCCATCTGCTTCCATAAGTCCATCTATTTCTCCATCTGCTTCTATATCAAAATCTCCTAGCCCCTCTGTTTCCCCTTCTGCTTCAGCAAGTAAATCACCGTCTATATCCGTTTCTGCTTCTATTAGTCCATCTGCTTCTATATCACCTTCGGCCTCAGCAAGTGCTTCTAAATCCCCATCTGCTTCTAAATCCCCCTCTGCTTCTATCTCTCCATCCGCTTCTGCTAGTCCCTCAGCATCTGCTTCCCCTTCTTACGCTGTACCTGCTGGGGCTGCCGCTTTACTAAATATATTGTATCATTTTACTGCCCTTACTGGAGGTCAAGTAGGGGCAGTGGACAGCATAGATGGATCTCATTTACGGGATATGGATAGAGCATTTTGTATCGTTAGTGGAGCATTTTCTGTGTATTATCTCGATGAAGACTCTGGTTTATCTGAATCTATTCCCACCGTAATAATGCCAGATACAAATGCTGGGGTTAAACGTTGGATAAAATGTACATAGGAAAGTCTAGATAATGGCTATCACCGGATTTTCTGATTGGATTTTGTATCCTGGGTATACAGATGAGCCTGAAGTTACGGCTGATTATATACTTTCGGCTATGACGGACGGACAAGCACCAAATGAAAATTATCGTTATATGGCTATGTATTTACCAGTTGGTTGGCCTAATACTTGGAATGCAACTATAGATTGGGAAGTTCTTTCAACATGGCCGGAAGCCCCTGGAGTTAATGAATATTCTGTATATCGTCCTGATATGCCCACAAGGGCAGGTTGGTCAAATGGGTGGGCTTTTTTTATACAATTACAATCTGATAGTGGTAGTTGGAATGATTTTGTGCTTTGGGATCACGTAATTGGTAGTTTAAGAGATTTAAATTTTGCCGATGATCCAGGAGATCCTGAATATCCTAATATTCATTGGGAATCTGAACAATATATTGGTAGTGGACTTACTTGGACAGGACAGGGGGGGTCGGAACCTTTAACAGTTACATCGGGTTCTTTTCGCTTAGAACGTAATGGATCATATATAAGTGCTTATATAAAGCAAGCAAGTGGAAATTGGATTAAATATCTGGATAATATTTATATAACATCTAATTCTATTAGGATAGGTGTAAATCATACTGTTACTTCTGGTGGGGTATATCATGGAGATGGGTGGTACGATACACCTTGGGCTATTGAGGGCATAGTAAGGTTTACTAATTTTTCTTTGGTTCGACCGTCTGCATCAGCATCTTATTCTCCATCTGCTTCCTATTCGCCCTCTGCTTCAGAATCCCCTTCAATTTCTCCGTCGGCATCTTTTAGTCCTTCAGCGAGTTTATCCCCTAGTGCTTCACCATCTGCGACTCCTTGGATACCATCTAGCGCATCACCCTCAGGGTCAGGTAGTCCAAGTGCTTCTATATCAAAAAGTCCATCTCCAAGTATACCTCCAGCTGGGTTAGAAGGAACTCTTTATGTTGTTGATAGTATGAGTAACGGTCGAATAGTTGAACGTGATCCAGATGATCTTTCTTATAAGACTGAATGGATTTATTCAAATTATGCTACTTGGTATAGTTTAAGTTATATTGCTGTAAAGGATGAATACGTTTATGTTGCAAATTATTGGTATGATATTCGTAAGCACTATAGAAGCGATTTTTCAATAGTAATAATTCGTGATGATGATTATTATGGACAAATTGACGGTAAATGGTTTAGTGCTGAAGGTGGAATTGATTGTGATGGAACTTATGTCTACGTTGCTAGTTCAGAAGGTAGAATTTATAAGTTAAATGCATCAGATTTATCATTTACCGGAGTTTATGTCGATTTAGCTGAATCTCAAGGAAAAAGCTCTTTTTATTATGATTGGGATCTAACCGGACTTTCTACAGACGGAACATATGTTTATTTGGTTACTTTTTATTCATCTCATCTTTGGAAATTTAATTGTTCTGATCTTTCTTTTGTTTCAAAGATTGGAACAGAATGGGGAGGACCAAAGCCTCAATGGCACGGCATTACTGTTAATTCTACCAATGGTGATGTATTTGCTTGTGTTTATGGTGATGGCTTGGGTGATTCGACGTATGATGATATTTGGAAACAAAGTGGAGGTTCGGGGTCATTTGCAAGTCAAGGAGCAGGACAGAAAAAATTTAC
>Ga0209641_10001223_pt1 | contig 23155 bp, 25 predicted proteins | sample RifCSP16_1_FD_184022 | JGI IMG/M metagenome (GOLD analysis project Ga0209641, IMG submission 184022) | Soil microbial communities from Rifle, Colorado - Rifle CSP2_sed 16_1 (SPAdes) (version 2) | ecosystem: Environmental > Terrestrial > Deep subsurface > Rock core/Sediment | place: Rifle... | reverse complement strand
TTCCCAGTGACACTCGATTCGTATTCCGTCAACTAGAGCACCCGCGCGCAAACCGCAGCGGCCCCCCACCCCGGTCAGAACATCCGGGGCGAACCCCGGAAACGACCTCCGGGACAGGCGGCCCTTTGGTCCCCCTCCCCCCGCTTGAGGCCCGACTTGCCGACGTCGGAATCTCTCCCGGGGGCGGGGGATGAGGTTTTTGGGAAGGAGGGGGGTGAGGTCAGAGCCCCGATCGGTCAACGGGCCAGTCGATCAAGGTTCATCTGCCTGACATTAGTAGGGTCTTTCAGTTCGTTCACACGCCCTGAAGTCCGCCGGGCTAGGGATAGCCCCTAGCCTGGGCCGAGCCAGGGCCCCTGGGCACGGACGGCCACGAGAAACTCCGGATCGAGGCCTATCAGCGACAGTGGAGGCATGGATTGTGGAGTTGTTCGGTAAGCAGGGGGGGTGGCTGGGAACCCCGAAGTACCTGGAGCTTAGGACGTACGCCCTTGCGAAACTGCACTACCCAGGCAAGGACCTTTCCATGAGCCAGGATGGTTCGACGACGCGCTGCAAGAGCCCGTGATCATCGATGAATGACCACTCGCCGGCATCCTGGGCGAAGTGGGAGTAACCCATCCGCTCATACAGCCGTCTGGCCCCAGGGTTGTTCATGGCGACGGCAATCAACGCTCGCCGGTAGCCACGTCGAATGAGTGCAGCCTCGGCCTCCTGGATCAGCCGCGCCCCAATCCCCCGGTTCCGCCATTCAGGGCGAACGCGGAAGGCATAGAGATATCCTGTGGCCGTCGGATCGGCCCGATTGAGATGGATGATGATCTGACCGATGATCTGTCCGGCGACTTCGGCGACGAGGATAATCCGCCGGCCTGCTCTGGCCTCGTCCATTGCCAACTTGTACAGGCGTCGGTAGCGGCTGTACTTGCCCTCCCACTCCATCCCTGGAAGATCCGGGGCATTCCCGTTGCGGATAATGACATCCACGGTTTCAGCCACTTGAGCTTGCCTCGTCCACCAGGCGAAGCAAAAGCGCATGCTCATCGACATCGCTCTGGATCTCGCCATCCAGCCAGGCTTGCCGCAGTCTACCCAGGATCTCCCCGTAAGTCGGACCGGGTGCCAGACCCAGCTCGCGAAGCGCCAGGCCGTCGACGGTTGGCGTGATCCATCGCCAATCGGAAAGATAACTTGCAAGGTAGGTCTGAACCATCGGACGACCCGCCGCTGCGAGCCAGGCCGCTACGATCGCCGACTCGTGGCTCTTTTCAAGCATGGCGGAAATCCGGCTGGGAGGCTCATCCCCGGCCCAGCTCGCCACTCGCGAGCCGAGGTCGCTCGCCTCCAGCACGACGTCGCGACGGCCCGCGGGGAAATGCAGCCGGCCGAGGCATCCGCCCGCGGCCTCCCCAGACAGTCGTATGAGCAAGAGCGCGTAGCGCAGCAGGTCTTGGTCCGGAGGGCCGTGCAGCCGCCAGCCGTCGGGCGGTTCGAATTCTCGCGCCGCCTCAAACCGATCGGCCAGCCACTCCCCCCAGACAAGTGAAGGATGGATTGCTTTGAGCAGGCCGAGGTCCTGCAAACGGGCCATGATCGGAACGCATCTCGGCTCATTGAATATCAGATCGAGCTCGTTCCGGATACGTTCCCCGCTAACGCGATCCATGAGCGGCAGGGCCTGATGCATGAGTTCCAATGTGCGATCTTCAATAGTGAACCCGAGTCTCTGTTCCAGGCGGACGGCACGCAGCATCCGGGTCGGATCATCGACAAAGCTGAGCGAGTGAAGCACGCGGATCCTGCCTTCTTGCAAGTCGCGCCCACCGCCCCAATGGTCGATCAACTGGCCATAGTGAGGTCCGTCGAGCCGCAGAGCCAACGTGTTGATCGTGAAATCTCTTCGATGCAGATCGAGCTTGATGCTCCCCGGCTGGACGGAGGGCAAGGCGGTCGGATGCGTATAGAACTCCGTCCTGGCCGAAACGAAGTCCAGCGTGGCAGGAAGGTCCGCAGAGACCGATCCGTTCACCTCGAGCGCCTCAACCAGGCGCGAATCATCCGGGTTCAGCCGCCACTTGGCCGTCCCGAAGCGGCTATGGCTGCTTACGCGGCCCCCGTAGCGCTCAACCAGAAGGCGGGCTAGGCCGATCGCGTTCCCCTCGACAACAAGGTCGAAATCCGTACCCGGCGTGTCAAGAATCAGGTCGCGAACAAAACCTCCCACGATGTACAGCGCGTCTCTGTGCTCCTCCGCGGCCGAAGCAACCAGCCGGAGCAGACGCAGGCGGGATGGGGACAGAAACTGCTCCAGCTTCTCCGCCAGACTGCCGCCATCGGCGCTGGCCCGGTCTGAACCGAGCGCCTTGAGTAGATCCGTGCGGGTGACGATCCCAATAATCGCCTTCGTCATGGGGTCAACGACGGGAACCTGACCCCAGTCATGTTGCATCATTACTCTTTGAAGATGCTGGATCGAGTCATCCGGTCTGACAACCAGATCCCCGGCGTCCATGATGGTCCCGACCTGCTCGTCGCTCATCCCGTGGGCGATCGCCCGATCGACCGCCCGTCGAGTCAGCAGTCCCACGACCTGATCTGCATCTACGACCGGATATCCTTCATGGCCGAAGCGCTGCATCCGCTGGAGTGCATCCGAGATCACAACATCCAGAGCTAGAAGCTGAGGGTCGCGCGACATGATTTCACCTACGGTCGTAGCCGGCCGGACGATCGAGGGCAAGAATGCCAGGAGCTCGTCTCGGACAGCCTCTCTGGATCGTCCGCGGATCAGTGCGGCCGCCGCGCGTCCGTGTCCTCCGCCGCCGAAGTGCTCCGCCACTCGGGCCACATCCAATGAGTCTGTCGTCGATCGCGCAACCAGTTGAACTCTTCCGTCCAGATCAACGAGGACAAACAGTCCTTCCGGGTCGAATAGATCTCGCAGCTTGTGAGCCAGGCTCGAGATCTCATCATCCATTCCCTCAGCCGCGGCGCCGGCGATGATGATTGAAAGCCCTTGAACATCGTGTGTCTCTGCCCCGTCCAATAACCGGTCATACAACCGGCGCTGATCAGCCGAGAGAGGATGGTTTAGGAAATCTGTGGCGATCGCCAGACTAGCCCCCTGCTCAAGGAGCCATGCGCAGGCGCGCACGTCGCGCGGTCCTGTTCCGGCATACGAGAGTGAACCAGTGTCCTCGTAGATTCCGAGCATAAGCAGCGTCGCCGCGACAGTGTTGAGCTTCAACCCGGCTTCCTGGAGGGATTCGACCAGGAGCGTAGTCGTCGCCCCCACGGCATCGATTGTCGCCGTCCATGCCGGATCGAGGCCGGCCATGCTCGGATGATGATCGATAACGTGAACAAGGAGCGTGGGCGAGAGCCTCTTCAGAGACACCAGGGTTTGCGTGTCGACCAATGTGATCTTGTTGATTTCAAGACGAGGCAGGTCGTCAAACTCGACGAATGGCAGATCGTCGCCGAAGAGAGTCAGATAGGCGCGCACATTCCGATTCAACCTGCGGGGAAGGACGATGAATGCCGACGGGTTCTGCAGGTGTACCCCGAGTGCCGAGGCAACCGCGTCAAAGTCGGCCTGCTCGTGGGTGAGGATCAGGTGCATTCGACTCCGCTCGATCGCAGCTTGTGCCAGCCCGGATGAGACAAATACATGCCGGTCGAGGCGGATTATACATCGCGGGTGAGGCCAAACGGTGTAGACGCGGGGTGATCCTTCGCTCACCAATCCCCCGCCGCCTGCGGGCAGGGTTCGATGACCGACTCCGGAGAGGGGTAGGCCTCGAGGCGGGCCGAGGCGAGATCAACTACTGAGGTGCGTGGAGGAGCACGCCCCCATACGGTGGCAGTTTCAGTTCAAGTTCGCCGTCCCTCAGCCCCACTTCCCGGCCTTCAACAGCTTCGACGAGTATGGATCCGACTTCTAGTCCGTAGTCACTTGGGCGAAGCCGGAAGTTCTTTGTACTTCTGGTCGTGTTGGCGGCGACCATCACCGGCCGAGCGTCGATGACTCGAGCGAAGGCGCACGTCCCGGCCTGATCGTCTTCAACAAGACGTCGGTATTCGCCCCGGCGGAGCTGAGGGAGCCGCCGACGCAACCCGGCCAGCTTCTGAACCAAGCGGTGTGTCGTTTGATCCCACCCGGCTTCGTCCAAGGGGAAGGCTGCTCTCGAAGCCGGGTCTTTTCCCCCCTCCAGCCCGATCTCATCGCCGTAGTACACGCAGGGTGCTCCGGGATGGGCGAATTGAAGCAGCATGGCCAGCCGAACCTTGGCTTTCGAACGTCCCAGGACCGTTCGAATCCTCTCCGTGTCGTGCGTCCCGATCGGCACCAGGTGGGCCAGGGTGTTCTCCCACGGGTACGCTCGCATGATCCCCTCGTCGCGTTCACCAAACCCGGTTGCGGCCTGCGGGCCACCGTTCATCAGATCGAGCAGGGCCGCGCGGAACGGATAGTTCATCAGCCCGTCGAAATGTCCGGGGCTCACCCAGCGGGGATTCACGTCCCAGATCTCGCCGACCAGGTATGCCTCAGGGTTGGCTGATTTCACTGCGGATCCAAATTCCGCCCAAAATGAATCGTCGTCGATCTCGTTCGGTACGTCGAGCCGCCAGCCGTCGATGCCTTGAGCGATCCAATACCTAGCCACACGGAGAAGGTACTCCCGGACTTCCGGGTTGTTGGTGTTGAACTTTGGCAGGCTCTTCAGGTTCCACCAACCGAGGTAGTTCTCCGCCGCCCCACTGCCGTACGCCTCCAGAGGGAATCGACGGACGTGAAACCAATCGAGATATGGCGAATGCTGCCCGTTTTCCATCAGATCGCTGAAGGCGAAGAAGCCGCGGCCACAATGGTTGAAGACTCCATCGAGGACAATGCGCATTCCTCGGCTGTGTGCCCTCTCGAGGAGCTGCTGGAAGTCGCTCATGCGTCCCAGCTTGGGGTCGATCTGGAAGTAGTCTGTTGTGTTGTAACGATGGTTCGAGGTCGCCTGGAAGATCGGGTTCAGGTACAGCGCAGTGATGCCAAGGTCTTGAAGGTAGTCGAGCCGCTGAATGATCCCCTGGATGTCACCACCCTGAAAACCCCACGTCGTCGGGGCAGAGCCCCAGGATTGGACGTTTGGTGGATCGTTGGAAGGATCCCCATTGGCAAAGCGATCAGGAAAGATTTGATAGAAGACCGCGTCTTGCACCCACCCGGGAACTCCCATGCTTGAACCTTCCAGTAGTTCGGACGTTGCCAGGGTCTCTAGCACGAGCGCTGATATTCAAATGGCTGCCCGGCGAAACGTCGCAGAAATCCTGTAGCACGGCCAACGCCGGTGGCCTTCGGCAGGGCCCAGGTCTCGGCCGTATCGCGGGCCAAGATCCACCCCGACGGCACGACAGCCCGCCGAGTCTACCACGCCGACTGAGGCCGGGATGTGGAAGGGGAACTCTCGCGTTCAGGGTACGGGGCTTGATCGGGCCCGCCTAGCTGGCCGCCAATGGGCGCGGCTGGAGGCGCAGCCAGTTGAAGGCCGCCAGCAGAAGTGCTAGGGATGCGGCTGCACCGACCAGCCCCATCGTCTCGTACCCGACTGAAGCGAACACGATACCACTGCCGAAGCTCCCGAGCGCCGAAACCAGGCCGATCAGGAAATCGTTGATCCCCTGTGTCCTGGCCCTCTCCTCCGGAGCGAGTTGGTCCGCCAGCAAGGATGATCCCCCGACATAGCAGAAATTCCAGCCGAGCCCCAGCAAGAAGAGGGCCAGCGCCAGCGGGATAACCTCGGGCGAGACGCGGGCTAGCATGGAGGCAATCAGCAGTGTCGTCGCCCCGATCGCAATTACGGGACCACGGCCGAGGCGATCGGTCATGCGGCCGGATGCGATCGAAAATGCATACATCCCTATCGTGTGCGACGAGATCACGAACGAGATGGCTGACAGCGGATGGTTGTGGTCGCGCATGAAGAGCGCGGTGATCACCATCAGCATGACCATGACCATTTGCCCGACGATCATCGACAAGACGGCCAGAGCAGCGGCAGGTTGTCGCAAGATGAGTGCGACGGGACGGACACTCATATAAGTCACAGTGTCTGCGGCCGCCTCCTGAGCCACCTGCAGGCCGAGCTCCTTCGGGTCAGGTCGCAGCCCGAAGAAAACCAGGACCGAGGCCAAAAGGAGCAACCCTATCGCTGCCGCGTATGGGCCAGCCAGCTCGTCGACCCTGGCTCCCAGCGCCCAAGTGCCGCTCGGCCCGATCAGCAATGGGCCTAGCACGGCGCCGACGGTGCCGCCGATCACCACGTTCGAGATCGCCCGGCCCCGCTGCCCAAGGGTATGCACCTCCGCCGCCGCGAAGCGCGCCAGCTGCATGGCAGCGTTGGCGACCCCTATCAAGGTTGCCCCGACGAGCAGGAGCCAGAACGAGCTATTGAGGATGGCGACGACCGAGACCGCGGCGCCGGCGACCCCGATCGCCAGACCCAGGGATACACCGCCGCGGCGGCCAAAGAGGTCCATGCCGTAGCCCCACCCAAAGGCCGAGAATGCCGCACCCAGCAGGTACATCGTCGAAGGAAACCCGGCCAACGCCTTGCTCCCGCTCAACTCGGCGCCGACGATCGAGCTCACCGTCGCCGCAGCGGTGAACCCGGCTGAGCTCAGGCTTTGAGCGAGGAACAGCGTCCGGGTGATCTTGCGCGCCAGTCGTGGCAGGTCATCGATGTCTTTATCCATTTCATTTCCAGCTTCAAATGACTTAGGGGGAAACAGCGTTGAGCGCCTGCTGGGCCTCCGCCATCGTCGACTGTGGGTGTGAAGCGGCGGTCCCCCAGGAAACCCTGGATAAGAATAATCTCACGGACAGACACGGGCAAGTGTTGTGATATACGCTTAGCCTCGCATCCGAACCGTGGGATGAGGATGGAAGACAAACCCGTGGCGGGTCCTGCCCTCCCGGCATCGCCTCAGACAGTCGGCCCAGGGCGGATATAATCCCGAACATGTCCCCGCAGCATGCCCACTGGCGCTTGATCGTCTCGCCACCGGCAGACGGCCCCGCCAATATGGCGATGGATGAGGCTATCCTCGAATCGGTGACTGCCGGCGCCGAACAACCTACCCTGAGGTTGTACGCCTGGGACCCGGCGTGTCTTTCGATCGGGTACGCCCAATTGCTGGCCGAAGCGGATGAGGGCCGGCTCGCCGAGCGCGGATGGTCTCTGGTCCGGCGTCCAACCGGGGGACGGGCCATCCTGCATACGGATGAGCTGACTTACGCCATCATCGCTCCCTCCACCGATCCTCACGTCGAAGGCGGCGTCCTGGCAAGCTACCGTCGCCTGAGCGAAGGTCTCCTCCTCGGCCTGCGCCGCCTCGGCCTCGAGCCGCGTGTTCGTGACGCTGCGCCGCTCCCTTTGGAGGAGCGCGCTGATCCGGTCTGCTTCGAGGTGCCTAGCGCCTATGAAATCACCGCCGGCGGAAGAAAGCTGATCGGAAGCGCCCAACTCCGCCGGCAGGGCGGCGTTCTTCAACATGGGTCGTTGCCGCTCTCCGGCGACATCGGCCGTATTTGCCTCGGGCTGCGTTTCCCAGACGAGGCGGCGCGTCAGTCGCGTGTTGAGCGACTGCGGTCGAAGGCAAGCACCGTCGAAGAACTGCTTGGCCGCACCGTCGCGTGGGAAGAGGCGGCCGGGGCACTTCGAGACGGTTTCGCCGAGTCCCTCGGTTTAAAGTTTGATGAAGGGGAACTTAGCCGGGTTGAAGCCGACCGTACAGACCAGCTTGTGCGGGAGCGCTACGCTCATCCGGAGTGGACCGGCCGGGTTTGACCTCTACGCCGAGCGTGATCCGGCGACCAGCCGGCAGGCTTCGGCTAAGGGCTCGGCGTCAGCGTTGGCCGTGAGGCGGGGGTCGCTTCGGCAGGGACAAAAATCACATCGTTGAATTCAAGCGAGCGAAGCAGACGGAACAAGTAGTTCTCGGCGTTGAGCCTGGCCTGATCCAGAATACCATCCTCCAGGGCGGCCTGCCTGATCTCTGCTTCAGCCTCGCGGCGGACAGCCGCTTCCAGGTTGAAATCCCCGTGGGTGAGAAGCCCAGTGTCGCGGTCATAGACATAAGACTTGTCGTTATCCAAGGTGGCGACGAATATCTCTGGGTCCGGAAGCCGCAAGTACACCCGACCCTGGCTGTCTAGCCAGACATCATCGGGCTCGATCTTCCCCAAATCGACGCCGGCGATTACCACACCGTGGGCGACGAAGAGCAGCCTGTCCCCAAAGAGAAACTCCAGCGCTCCCTGATTGACCTCGCCGGTGATGATTTTCTCGACGCTGTATTGGATGGTCTCGAGGCGCGCCAGCGCGCGGACTTCGCGCACGATCGTGACCGGATCGGGCCGGAAGGTCGGCGTCGGATGCAGCAGTTGAGATATCTGTGTGCCGACGGCGGAAGACATGTTTGCGATCGGCTCGGTTGAGCGCCTCACGGACTGCGTCAGGGCGTACGCCGTGAGCCCGAAGACGACCAGGAGCCCTATTACCAGGACCCAGCCCATTCTTTTTGACATGGTGCGATTATAGCAGGTCAGACTGAGCCGGAGAACCGATTCCTCACCAGCAGGTCCACCGGCTTGCAGAACCTCTACGGAGTGGTTAGACTTTGACCATGCACGTTGCTACGCTAGTCGTAGAACTCCACCTGCCGGATTGTTCGTCTCTCAAGCAAAAGCGCAGCCGCCTCAAGCCGCTCCTTGCCCAGCTTCATCGCGCGTTCTGCGTATCAGCAGCCGAAGTCGGGGACAATGACCATCATAGGTCGGCCGTCATCGCCGTGGTCGTTGTGAGCAACGACGCTCGCCACGCCCAGCGAGTCCTTTCGGGCGTCCCCGATTGGATCGAAAGGCGCCGACCGGACATCCAGATCGTCGACCACAAGTTGTCCCTTCTCTGATCCCAAGGCATCGGCTCGCTCCAGGTCCAAGACACGAGATTAGGCGCTCTGATTGTGGTCGAGGCATCCGGCCGAGCCCGCAGACCTCGCCCTGAATCCAAACCACGCAGCCGAAGCTGCGTGGATCGGAGAGTGGAAAACGCGGTTGCCAGCCAGCGTTCTCAACAAGGGTTAGGGGTTACGCGACTTGCTCCGCTGGTTTGAGCGCCCGGCGCCGGACGAGCGTCCGCAGCCGGGAAGAGAGCAAGCTCGCGTGAACCGGTTTGATCAGGTAGTCATCTGCCCCGGCGTCCAGAGCGCGGGCAACGCTCCCAGGAGAACCGAGGGCCGAGAGGATCAGGATCGGGACGTCAGAAGCCTCGCGGACTTTCTTGCAGACTTCCCATCCATCCATACCCGGCATGAGAAGGTCGAGGATAAGCACATCGGGAGGAGAGGTCTGGCAGGCCCGGATGCCCTCTTCACCCGTCAAGAATGCCTGGATCTGGAAGTCCTGCCCCCGAAGGAGCATGCGGAGCATCACGGCGAGCACCGGGTCATCATCGATCAGAAGAACCTCAATGGCCATTTCCTACTCCCGTCGTCCGCCAACATTATGGGCCAGAACCCCCCAGATTCACCTTACAGGCGCCTTGCAGTAACTCACGAGTGGCCTAGGCGGCCACAGGTGGGTGAGGATCCGTCCTCTCAGGCAGTGAGGACGCCGGCGGCGGCCTCCACCTGAATATAGGAATAGGCGCACGCTTGCCCCGGCGCAATAGACAGGCTATGATAGCTTCGCTCTGAGATACTTCCCAGGGAAGGACAACCATTATGTTGGGTCCCAGGGGCGATCCGGGACCGATCGCGTGTCCTCAGTGCGGCCATAACCTCCCCCCTGACGCCAGATCATGCCCGAGCTGTGGGGTAGATCTGGCGCTTCTGGCGTTGCTGGCGGAACGCGCATACCTCGAGGGCATACCCCAAGGTTCGCCCATCCAATCCACCCCGGAAGCCCTGGTACCCCGTATCGGGGACTACCTGTTGGATCAGGGACTTCTCACCTCCGACCAGCTGCACGGTGCCTTGGAGCGGCAGAAGGCCCAGACCGCGCAAGGCCAACACCGGCTGCTCGGTCAAACGCTCATCGAAATGGGCTTGTTGGACCGCGAAACCCTCGACCGGGCCATCACCCGTCAGATCATCGAGCTCCACACTGCGCTCCAGGAGGCCAACCGTACGCTCGAGCGCCGGGTCGCCGAGCGCACGGCCGAGCTCCGCCGGGCGTTGGAGCGGCTGACGGAGATCAACCAGATCAAGGCGAACCTGATCTCGAACGTATCTCACGAGCTTCGGACCCCTCTGGCCCATATCAAGGGATATGTCGAGCTGATCCATGATGGCGAACTCGGCCCGATGAGCCCCGAGCAGCAGAAGGCGATAGGGGTGGTTCAACAGGGCACCAAGCGGCTCGAGCGTCTGATCGAAGACCTGATCGAGTTCTCAACCGCCTCCCGCGAAGGACTATCGCTCAAACTACAGGCGGTCTCAGCCGATGAATTAGCCAAGGACGTGATCGTGCGGTCCCAGGAAAAGGCGGACAAGGCCGGGGTAACACTGGAAAGCATCGTTGCCCAGGGCCTCCCCCCCGTGCGCGCCGACGCCGAAAAGCTCGGCTGGGTCATATTCCAACTCGTGGACAATGGGATCAAATTCACGCCTTCGGGTGGTCAAGTTCGAGTTGAGGCCGACCAACAGGATAAGATGATTGAGATCTGCGTCAGGGACACCGGGATCGGAATCCCTAAAGAACGCCTGAGTGAGGTCTTTGAGCCCTTCCATCAGTTAGACGGGTCGCCGACGCGCCGCTACGGCGGGACCGGCCTGGGGCTGGCGCTGGTGAAGTCGATCCTTACCGCCCACGGGGCCGAGATGAAAGTTGAAACGGAAGAGGGTGTGGGTAGCACCTTCAGCTTTCCACTGCCGATCATGAACACCGACTGATGACCGGACCTCTTGTACCCCCTGGCCCCCTCGCGCACGGCACCGAACTCAACGCGGTCTATGCCATCGCCCGCATCGTGGCCGAGACCTTCGACACCGAATCCGGGCTAGATGCCATGTTTCGCCTGGCCCACACGATATTCATCTTCGACGTCGTGGCACTCTATCTCCAAAACGAAGAAACCTCCGACCTGGAACCGACATACGCCCGTGCGCTCGGCCGGGGCCGGACACGCGAGGCCGACCTGACCTGGGGAGAGCCAGCGGCGATCGAAGCTTTCCGCACGGGCCAAACGATCCTGCGTCAGGAAGACGTCGGGCCGGCTGTGGAAGGGCGCGAACGTCGACGCGACTACCTTGGTCTGCCCCTTATGGTCGGCGGTCGTTGTGTCGGCGGTTTGGTGTTCGGTCGTTTCGGGGGGCCTCCATTCCCCTCTGAGCACATCAGATTGGCAGAGTTCGTTGCCTGGCATGTCGGTCAGCTCCTTGAGAACCGACGGATGGCAAGCCGGATCGCGACTCTCGAGGCCCAGCGCGAGCTGGCCCGGATGCAAGATGAGTTTGTCTCCACGATTTCCCACGAGCTCCGCACTCCATTGGGTTTCATCAAGGGTTATGTCACGACTCTCCTGCGCGAGGAAACGAAGTGGGACACTGAGACACGGGAAGAATTCCTACACATCATCGACGACGAAGCCGATCGGCTGAGTGAACTGATCGACAACCTGCTCGACTCGTCACGCTTGGAGACAGGTCGGCTGAGCATGACCCAGGAGCCGACCCGCATCGCCGCCCTGGCCCGCGATACCGCCTCGCGCACCCAGTCGATGTATCCCGACATCGAGTTGACGGTTGCCGTTGATGATGATCTTCCATTGATGCTCGTCGACTCAACCCGCATCGCCCAGGTGCTCGACAACTTGCTTTCCAACGCCCACAAGTACGCGCCGGGAGCACCTGTGACAATTCGCGCATCAAGACAGGACAGGAAGATCTGGCTCGAGGTCGCCGACGAGGGCGAGGGTATTCCCCCGGAGCACATCTCCCACCTATTCGAGCGCTTCTACCGTGTCCCCAACAACAATCGGGCAGTCAGGGGTACCGGCCTGGGCCTCTACATCTGTAGGAAGATCGTGGAAGCCCACGGAGGTGAGATCTGGGTCGAGAGCGTACCTGGGCAAGGAACCAGATTCCTTTTTACCCTTCCGATTGCTGTCCCGCTGGAGCAACCCGACCTGGAGGCAGAGAATGAGCCAGACCAAAACCATCTTGGTCGTTGACGACGAGCCCCGGTACGTCCGGCTGGTCGAAGTCAACCTGACGACCGAGGGGTACGCCGTTGAAACGGCCGGCAACGGTCAGCAGGCGGTGGAATCGGTGGCCTCCAAACAACCGGATCTTGTCCTTCTCGACGTGATGATGCCGATAATGGATGGTTTTACCGCTTGCGAGCGGATTCGGGAATTCTCAACCCTCCCAATCATCATCTTGACCGCCAAAGGCGAAGAGAGAGATCGCGTCCGAGGATTGGATGCTGGCGCCGACGACTACATCGTCAAACCTTTCTCGGCCCAGGAGCTGCTGGCAAGAGTCCGAGCGGTCCTTCGCCGGGCCGAACGGGAAACATCGGGTGATTTCCACCAGCCCGTGTTCAAGCACTACGAACTGGAGATCGATCTGCCGCGGGCGATGGTTACTACGGACGGGAAATCGGTTTCTCTCACGGCAACCGAGTACCGGTTGCTTCAGACGTTGGCCGCCGCAATCGGGAAGGTCCTAACTCCGGAGGAGTTGTTGTCGAACGTCTGGGGGCCGGAATATCGCGACGACAAGGAAATCCTTTGGGTTTGTCTGAGTCGGCTGCGCCAGAAGATCGAAGGCGATCCGAAGAACCCGGTCCACATTGTCACCCGCCAGGGGCTTGGGTATTTGATGCCGCCCGAAGAGGAGGCTACCGCCTGAGGTGTCGGGCGACGATCGTCCGCATTACAACTGTCAGGCGCTTCTTCGCGGGCGCCTGTCGTTGTCTTGACCGAGACACGTGACCAGGCAAGGATCCGATCCGGGATGTTGGATCATGGCACATCGGAGAGGCGAATGTCTCTCAGCAGGCTGCCTCCCACCTGGCGAACGTCTGTCGAGGAATCCAGTTCTGCTATAATGCCCACGCGTCGATACGGAGACGGTCCATGACCGACAAACAGATGCTCTCTCTGCGTAGCAAGATCCTTGGGGCGATGATGAGAAAGGCACGGGTAGCCGCAGGCAAGAGCCTCTCCGAAATGTCGGCATTGATCGGAGGGACAAGTGGGAGCCTGTCTTCAATGGAGCGCGGAACTCGTGCCGCCTCGCTGCCCGAGCTCGAACTTTTCGCGTACTGCCTCGACACCCCGCTCCGCCCGTTCCTTGGCAGCGAACGAGCTCCGGGCAAGTCACAAGAGGAGCTCAATCCCAAGCTTATCATCGCACTGCGTCAACGGATGATCGGTGCCCTGCTTAGAACCCACCGGACCGAGTCAGGGTTGACCATGCGCGAACTGGCCGGGATGTCCGGCCTGTCGTCGCGCAGACTCTCTTCCTACGAGCAAGGCGATAGGGCAGTCCCTCTCCCGGAGCTCGAAGCGCTTGCTGCCGGCCTTGGGCGTCAGGTGGAAGATTACCTTGACACAGAAGGGACCGTCGGAGAATGGGATGCCAGGCAACAGTCCTTCGAAACATTTCTTGAACTCCCCATCGAACTCCGCGAGTTCCTTAGCGAACCTACAAATAGGCCTTACCTTGACCTTGCCCGAAACCTGAGTGAGGTTTCGATCGATAGGCTGCGTGCCCTGGGCCAGGGGCTGCTCGACATCACGCTGTGAATGTGTCACCGTCCGGCGCGTTGGAGGGAGAGCGCCTGGGCCTCGAGCATTATGAGGCGGGCGACCTCGAGGGCGCAATCCTCCACTTCACCCAGGCCAGACAGGCCTATGAAGCCGTGGGCGACGCGCGTAAGTCGTATGAGATCCGCAATAGCCTGAGCGTCGCCTTGGTCCAGGCGAGACGACCGTCCGAGGCTTTGGAAGTTGTGGAGGGAACTCCCCAGCATTTCGATAAGTTGGGAGATCCATCAAACGCGGCCAAAGCTTATGGGAATCTCGCCTCCGCGCAAGAAGCATGTGGGGATCACGCGGCCGCCGAGGTCAGCTATCGCCTGGCCGCCGAGAAATTCGCCGAGCTCGGCGATCGCGAGAATCACAACTTCACGATGAAAGCGCTCTCGCATTTGCAGCTTCGGCGCGGTCAGCCGCTGATGGCCGCCCTCAGCCTGCAGTCCGCCCTTGAGGACGATCCACACCTCGGACTGCGCGAGCGGTGGATCCTCAAGTTGCTCAAGGTCCCGTTCCGACTCTTGCGGGGCTGACTTGCGACTGTCGCTACCGTCAAGACGCAAACGCACCCCTGTGTCCGTCCGCCCGGCTGTCGAAGCCGACCGCAGCGCGATCGCCGACATGATGTCCAGCTCACGCTGGAAACACCAACACCTCGACTGGGCCGATACGCTCGGGCTGATCGGTCAACAACCCTACCTGACAGCATTCGATGGTTGCCGCCTCATCGCCGTCGTGGCCTTTCCCCCCGATCCGCCCGGAGTCGCCTGGCTGCGCCTGTTCGCCGTCGCGCAAGGTCACTCGCCCGGGGCTGTATGGGCGCGCATCTGGACGCAGGCTTCCGTCGCCGCGGCTCAAGCCGGCATTGAGGATCTGGCCGCGCTTGATATTGGGGGTTGGCTTCACCCGATCCTCGAGCAGTCAGGTTTTCATCGAACCACCGAAGTCATTTTCATGGAGTGGAACGGATCCAGCCCACCCGACGCCCTACACGAAGTAGAGGGGTTGCGAAAGCTGGAGGAGAGAGATCTGCCGGAGCTGGCTCTAATCGACCGGCGCGCATTCGGCCCTATCTGGCGGCACTCGCAGAAGGTACTGTCTCTGGCGATACAACAGGCCTCGCTAGCCCGCATCGTCGAACGAGATGGACATCCAGTCGCCTATCAGATTTCCACCGCCTCCGCCTACGGGGCACACCTGGCGCGACTGGCTGTGGATCCGACGTGGCAGGCTCGTGGCATTGGCACAGATCTGGTGATCGATGTTCTGAGACACTTTGCGCGCCAAGGCTTCACGCGTATCACGCTCAACACTCAGACCGACAACGCGCGCAGTCTGAGGCTCTACAGGAGACTGGGTTTTTCGGAAACCGGTCAACGCTTCCCGGTTTTCGAAGCCAAGCTACCATCTCCCACGATTCCCTCGGGCCAAATGGGAATGGAGACGAAGGCTTGATCCGCACACTGGCCAGCATCGGATCTCCCAGATCATTCGCATGCCTGTGCCGCCACTTGGCTCGGGCGCTGCGCCGGGATGGCGGCAAGGCTAACGACGCGGAGGCTCCCATTGACGGATGAAGGGCCCAAGCTTTCCCGGAGCGCCCGACGCGTACAAGACGCCTTGGCCGGCCTCGGATTCACCTTGAAGGTGACCGAGCTCCCAGACAGCACACGCAGTGCAAGAGAGGCTGCGCACGCCGTTGGCTGCCAGGTCGGTCAGATCGCAAAGTCGCTTGTATTCAACGGAGAATCCAGCGAGGAGGCGATTCTGGTCATCGTCAGTGGAGCAAATCGCGTCGATGAGGCGAGGCTTTCAACCGAGGTGGGGGAACCGGTGCGAATCTCCAGTGCCGAGGATGTCCGTCGCCAAACGGGGTTCGCCATCGGCGGAGTTCCGCCGGTGGGACACATTGCGCCTCTCACGACGTACATCGACGAGGACCTTCTTGTCTTCAGTGAAATATGGGCAGCCGCTGGAACCCCGAACGCCGTCTTCAGACTTGATCCGGCCGATCTGGTGAAGATGACGGCCGGCCGCGTCATCAGGATCCGCTAAGCTGTCAGACCTATCCTCGACAGACGACGGAGCTCCGTCAAGAAACGAAGGGGGTCTCAGGTTGAAGCCAGCAGCGGACGGATGGTTTCGCGGAGCTCGCGAGCCGAGAACGGCTTCGGCAAGAAGGCGTTCGCCCCCGCCTGCAAAGCCGCCTCACGGTCTTCCTCCAACACACGTGCACTGACGACAACTGCTGGAATCTTCGACCACAATGGCTCGGATCTCAGACTTCGGACGAATTCCAGGCCATCGATTTCCGGCATCATGACGTCCGTCAGAACCAGGTCTGGTGCTTGGCGGGCGAGCATCGCCAGGGCCTGGTTGACATTGTGGGCTTCCCAAACAAGCATGCCGTCTATGCGCAAGATTTCCTTAATGACCTGACAGAAGTCCGGCTCGTCATCGACCACCAGAACCGAGGCCTGGCCCCGCGGCCGGCCTGCTGGCTCGGGCGGCATCACCCGCGGCTCATCCCGCCTAGGCTGTTTGGAACCCATTCCCACCTCCCAGCCAGACCAGAGCCGGCCCTCGAACCCCCGGGCCGACTCTGAAGCTCCGGCGTGGTTTTCCCCCGGTCTGAGATCTGAGGTTATCTTTCCGTCCGTTTGTTCCCCTGGCGGCGGCATCCCGGGCCCGGCCATCCGCGCGGTAGCGTGTTCAATTTCTGAGAAGCGATCGATCGGGATTGCATCTCCGGTAGTTATGTGCGCCGCAGCGAAACCGTCCCTCTCTGCGCGGGATGCGACATGCGAACGAGCTCTATCGGGAGAGCAAGAAAGTCACGACGATCAGACCGCCCTGGAAGCTGACGTCGTGTGAGTGGATCGTCCAGCCCCCACCGTCGAGACTGTTAAGCGCCGGCTTGATTCTCCCGGATATTTTGTGCATCGCGGCTTCGACAGCCGGACCCTGATCACTAAGCGTATCAAGGAGACCAGGCACAAGGAACCGCGTCGTCTCCACCAGGAAACGGTACTCCTTTGGCTGCTCGGGCATTCCCAGCGCTCCTTGCAGAATCTAACTCACCGCCTGACTGTGCCGACCCGGGAGTATAGCGCAAGTCGGGTGACGTGCCACTACCTCAGGTAATCCGCGGCCGGGAGGCTGGATCCTCATTCATGCTAGATTGACCTCGGCTGATCTGTCAAATGACTGTCTTTCACTCCTTCTCCCGGCTGGACGACAGGCGATAGAGGCCTTGAAGGATATCCACCGGAACCGGGAAGATGATCGTGCTGTTCTTCTCAACCGAGATCTCATTCAAGGTCTGGAGATAACGTAGTTGGACCGAGACCGGATGTTTCGACATCAGGTCGGCCGCCTCTGTCAGCTTCACCGCCGCGTCCAGTTCTCCTTCAGCGTGGACGATTTTGGCGCGCTTCTCGCGCTCGGCCTCGGCCTGCTTGGCCATCGCCCGCTGCATTGTCTGCGGCAGTTCGACATCCTTGACCTCGACAATGCCGACCTTGACTCCCCAGGGTTCTGTGGTCTCGTCGATAATCTGCTGAAGCCGAGTGTTGATCTTCTCCCGGTTTGAGAGCAGATCATCAAGCTCGAATTGGCCAAGCACGTTCCGCAGTGTCGTCTGGGCGATATTCCAGGTCGCCCGCCGGAAGTCTTCGACCTGGACCACCGACGCGCTGGGATCGATCACTCGGAAGAAGACCACGGCGTTGACCTTGACTGTGACGTTGTCCCTGGTAATCGCTTCTTGCGAAGGGACGTCCAGGGTGATCACCCGCAGGTCGACCTTGACCATGCGGTCGATGACCGGCAGGATTAAGAATAGCCCTGGACCTCGGGGGCCGACCAACCGGCCGAGCCGGAAGATCACCCCGCGCTCGTACTCCTGGACGATCTTGACAGCGGATCCCAGAACGGCCGCCAAGAGAACGACCAGGAACAGGGCCGGAAGACTGAGAAGTTCGATGAGTTGCTGCATCTTCACACCTCCGAAAGGAAGAACAGGATGGAGCATCCCGATCCCCCGTCGATCATTGACTCCGACATTGGGGGACGCGTGGTGAATGGAGTCGCCTCGTTGATCGATCACAGCAATCGATCGAGGTCGCGTGGCGACGCCTGTCACATCTAATTGTACCCCCCGATGCTATAATCCGGTCGGTTCGGATTGCGAAGCGCTGCCACGAATGAGAAGAAAGGCTCTCGTGTGACATACCTTTCTTCAACACTCACAACCCAAGATGGTCTCGGCTTGCATCTCGCACGCTGGGATCCGAAAGGCGCCCCGCGAGCGATCGTCTTTCTCCTCCACGGCCTGGGGGAGCATGCCGGTCGCTACGCCCATGTCGCCGAGGCCCTGAACAGAGCTCGCATCGCTTGCTGGGGGATCGATCTGCGCGGGCACGGCCAATCACAGGGCCCACGCGGGCACGCGCCGGGTCTGGAGCGTTTGCTGGACGACGTGTCGCTGATGATCCGAGAGAACAACCAGATCGGGGCGGCTTTTCTATATGGCCATAGCCTCGGCGCCACGCTGGCGCTCCAATTCGGACGCCTTCGGCCCGAGGGGCTCTCGGGGGTGGTCGCTACTGCTCCATGGCTTCGGCTCCGGTTCACACCCCCGCGCTACAAGCTGATCCTTGCCCGGGTCCTCCCCAAGGTCGCCCCCGGGATAACCCTCCCTAGCGGTCTGGACGTCCAAGCGCTATCACACGACAAGATGGTCGTAGACGCCTACGTCAACGACCCTTTGGTTCACGATCGGATCACTGCGCAATTGGGGGCGATCATGCTGACCCTGGCGGAAAACCTTCTCGCCCATCCGGCGAGCTTCAGAATCCCGCTTCTCATGATGCACGGCGAAGCGGATGGCCTCACCGATCCGGCAGCAACCCGCAGCTTCTTTGAAGGCGTGGGAAGTACCGACAAGACGCTCAAGCTTTGGCCCGGGTTCTTTCATGAGATCCACAATGAGCCCGAGCAGGCCGGGGTCATTGCTCAGATCGTTTCCTGGCTCGAGACGCGCATCGAGTCGGTACGGCTCGATTGATCCGTTGAGACTTCTGACCCAGGGAACGCTTCCGGGCGTCCCTCCAGCCTGAGATATTAGGTGAATGCTATCGGCTGTGAGGGATCCCACTCGTAATGTCTGCGCACACTCATATCCCGGCGGTTTGAAAACGACACTTGTCGCAAGGAGAAAACCTGCATTTCAAGCAGATCTGGCAGAGATCATGGCAAATGGTCGGGGGATCGGCATAGACAAGGCCGGTCTTTCATGGCACGATATTTCTACACTTGTAACCGGGAGGCTGAATGACGAAGAGAAGCGTTCTCCGAGATAGGCGTCGACGGCAGCAAGAGCGTCAGAGGTTGGTCATTATCATCATCATCGTCGTTGCCGCGCTGGCGGTGGCAGGTCTGCTTATCCTGCCGAACTTCCTCCCGGTCGGCGAAATCGTATCTATCACCCCGCATCCTCGCCCGAACGCACAGGGCACAAGCATGGGGAACCCGGACGCGCCGGTGCGGATCGACGTGTTCGAGGATTTCCAGTGTCCCGCTTGCCGGGCGTTCACCCAGAACTACGAACCCAAGCTTATCGCCAACGATATCCCTACCGGCAGGGTTTACTACGTGTTCCGCCAATGGCCGTTCATCGGCCCCGAGTCACACCAGGCCGCCAACGCCAGCATGTGCGCCAACGCCCAGGGACGCTTCTGGGACTACCACGACATGCTCTTCACGAATCAGACGGGGGAGAATGTCGGCGCGTTCGCCGACAGGCGACTGGTGGCATTCGCCGAGGATCTCGGGCTGAACATGTCCGACTTCAATGCGTGCTTCAACCGCAACGAGTATCAGGCTGAGATCCAAAGCGACTATTCCGAGGGGACACAGCTCGGCGTCCGCGGGACACCGGCGGTCTTCGTCAATGGAGTGCAGCTTGCGCCAGGTCTCGTCCCCAGCTACGATCAGATCCTCCAGGCGATCGACAGCGCCATCGCCGGAACCTCTGTTACGCCCTGATCCTTCGCCCCGCCTGTACTCTTTGACAGATGCCAAAAGTGCGGCTGGTGCAATAATCCCAGCCGCACTCGCTTTCTCTCCCAAGACGTCGGATATCCCGGTCGGCAGCCCGTGGGAGGATCGTTCAGGTGGCGTGCACCCTCGCTGCCTCACCTGCGCCGGCTCAGCTTCGACCGAGCCATTGTAGGATCCACACGATGAGCGGAGAAACGGCCAACGCCGGGAGCAGGTTTCCGGTCCGGATCGGTTTCAGGTCAAGCAGACTTCCGATCGAGAGACCCATGAGCAGGATTCCCCCGACCGCGGTCAGCTCGGCCGTCATCGGATCGGTCAGGATACTGCGCGCCTGCACCGCCATCAGGCTAATCCCACCCTGGTAAACGAAGACGGTCACGATCGAGAACATCACGCCCACGCCCAGTGTCGAGGCGAGGGCCAGTGCTGCAAACCCATCCATCATGGACTTGATCGCCAGGAGCTGGTAATCGCCGAGCAAACCATCCTGGATGGAACCGATAATGCTCATGGGTCCGACGCAGAAGAGCAGGCTTGCGGCCAGGAAACCACGCACAAAGCGATTGCCTCCCGCTTCCTCCCCCCCGGACGAAAACCTCGCCTCCAGCCATGCGCCCAACCCTCGCAAACGATCTTCGATCCGCCACCATTCCCCGAGCAGACCGCCGATGAGCAACCCGCCGAGCGCGATCAAAGGGTTGTTCGTCTGGAGGAACATCTGGATGCCGATGGCGAACGTAAACAGGCCTAATCCGGCCATGACGGTCTGACGAACTCGCTCGGGCAGACGCGAACCTACGGTCATGCCGAGCTGGGCGCCGATTACGATCGTGACGACATTCAGGAGAGTGCCGGTCACTCCCGATCACTTTTGGCCAGGCTCGGCCGCTGGATGCCGGCAGCCTGCATCTCGAGCAAAGACAGAAGGAAACACAACGACGATAGACGATTGAGGTATGGCAGAACCACGCTGTTGGAGAGGGCGCCCCCATGTGCCAGGCGAGCCACAAGACGTTCGGCGCGCCGCACCACTGTCCGCGCGAGGTCAAACGCTGCGCCGGCGGAGGAGTCTCCTCCCATGACGAAGTCCTTGGGCAAGCTGACCGACTTCCCTATCCGTTCGATGTTCGCCTCGATCCACTCGAGGCGAGTGTGGTCTACCGACGCAAAATGCACCGCGTTCCCGTCCGTCGCTGCGATCTCCGACATAACGTGGTAAAGATCGCGCTGGAGCTCCTTCGTCAACCGGCGACCATCCTCGGTCTTCGCCAGGGAACGCGCCAGGCCGAGTGCGGCCGAAGCCTCGTCGACGGTTCCGAAGGTCTCCGGTCTCGGGTCGTATTTCGGAACCCGGCCCTCACCCAGGAGCCCCGTATATCCATCATCGCCTTGACCTGAAAAGAAGGATGGCATTTGCGCGATTATAACTGCTTTGAAACACGATCTCGCATCCTCTATAATATACGTGAGGTCTTTTCGGCAGGCCCGGCCCCGCCCGACCTCACATCTGATCCGACAAGGGGGTTACAACCATGGTCCGACGAGGCAGCACGTTCCTTGCAGGGATCCTGGCTGGTCTGCTCGCCGCTGGCCTACTCTACCTCGTGGTTTCAAAGCCTCGCGGGGAGCCTGTTCGTCTGCTGCCGCCCCCGACTGCCCGTCCGCTCCAAGTACATGTCGTTGGCGCAGTCCGGACTCCTGGCGTCTACCAGCTGCCCCGAGGCGCGATCGTACAGGACGCGCTCGCAGCCGCAGGTGGTCCAGCTGCCGAGGCGAATCTGGCGGGGATCAACCTCGCTGCAGGGCTTTCAGACAGCCAACAAGTGTATGTACCATCCCTCGGCGAAACTCCACAGGCGGCTTCCGCCGTTGGTTCGGCCAGCATCGCCAGCGGCGATCTTCGCCTCAACCCAAATACCGCTTCGGCCCCCGAGCTGGAGGGCTTGCCGGGCATTGGGCCAAGTCTGGCCCAGGCGATCATTGAGTACCGCGAAAGCCACGGGCCGTTCCAGCAACCGGAGGATCTTCTGCAAGTTCCGGGCATCGGGCCGGCCAAGCTGGCTCAGATCGAAGATTTGATCGTTCTCCCATGAATCACGCCTACCAAGGGCGATAGCCGCGTTAGGTCTTGCATCGAATCAAGCACCCAGAGCAGAACCACCCCCAATCTAGTCGCGCTCTTTTCATTGATGTGTCCAGCGGCAGGGCCTGGCGTTGTCGTCGTCGTGGACAGGTAGCTGGACCCTCCCGGCACGACACGCCTTATGCTCCCTGGTGCTCGCACCGGTCGATGACTCACCCGATCGGATCCCTGCGTGTCTCTGAATATGACCGGAAACCCTTTGGCCTGATGATTCGGCCGTCTTCACGAGACAATGACAGGTTCTCGATGACATGCCCGGTGTGACGCGTCACCATCGTGTCGGCCAAGCTTGCCGGGCTGGTCATGGGCATGTCGGCCAGACCCGCGCCCTCGAACACTATCGCCGGGAGTGAGATCGCTCCGGCCTATTCGAGCCGATGCGCTTTTGCGGTCTTCGTCGGCTCGTACTCCCGTCGACCTACTTCATAGAGAAACCCTTCGAGAGCATGACGCGCCTGAGTGCGGGTACCCTTTGCACTGGGCTGCTCTGCCCAGATTACATCGTGCCGGTTGAGCATTTTCGGCATGGTCTGCATGAGAAACGCAAGTCGTCCGAGCTATGGGACGGCGAATTCCGAGGTCTGCATGTCACGAATTCTTCGGAGCAGACGGCTGAGCTGCGCGGGGTGATAAGCGGCTCCAACTCCGGTGAATCATGGGACCTTCGCTGCCTCGTCCGCGAGCAACTGGTCCGATATCTTCGGGACGCGCCACCCGGCCAGCCCGCTCACCCTCCAGGCAGAACTCATCCAGCCGGGCAGGAAGGGCATCGCCCAGGCACGACACAATCCGGATCTGACCGAGACTGATGCGCCAAAGTCAGCCGGGCCGCGATCATCAAGGCCCCAATCCCCTTGGGCCATCGATGGGTTATCCAATCCGTTCGACATCGAGCAGTCCCTGCCCTTCGTCCGCCAGGCTGCGTGCGGCTGACCGATTCCCCGACGGCAGGCCCCAAGTGTATAATCCGCGGCGATGCCGGAATTACCCGAGGTCGAGACAATCGCTCAGGCGCTCAAACAAGGCTATGACGGCCGGCCGCCCCTGCCCGGGAAGCGGATCGAAGGCACTAGCCTACGCTGGCCGCGCCATATCGCCGAGCCGTCTGTGCCCAGCTTTCAGCGCCGTGTGC
>Ga0209641_10001216_pt1 | contig 23204 bp, 21 predicted proteins | sample RifCSP16_1_FD_184022 | JGI IMG/M metagenome (GOLD analysis project Ga0209641, IMG submission 184022) | Soil microbial communities from Rifle, Colorado - Rifle CSP2_sed 16_1 (SPAdes) (version 2) | ecosystem: Environmental > Terrestrial > Deep subsurface > Rock core/Sediment | place: Rifle... | reverse complement strand
AAAGACGTGACAGAACGTCGGCCTCCTCGATCACGTCGGGGCGCCCGAGAAGCCGGTACCCGGCCCCCCGGGCCCCTTCAATCCCGAAGCCTCGGCGCCGCAGGGTCCGGACCTGTTTCCACACGGCGGCGCGGGACGTACCCATCCGCCGGCCGATCTTCTCGCCGGAAACGAACCGGCCCTGGTGTTCCTCGAGTATGCGCAGGAGCAGATCCCCCATCCCTCTCCGATCGGGAAATGATGAAGAAACCCTTCGTACCATTAAGCATTTTACACGATAGGAAATCAACCGAAAGATGGGACAGAGCCGGGTTTTCCTTGCGACTCACCCACAGATCACACCAGCTTTCCGGGATGCGTCATTCAGATGACAAGAAAAGCGTTGTTCCTGTTCAAGCCGAATCAGCGGTCCTATTTCTGCTGACGGCGAACAAGGGGTACAGCGGGTGGCTTGATTCTGCGATATCAGGCAGGTTAATAGGAAATCACCATTTGGGATGTGCTCGTCAATGGGATGTCGGAACCGAACCAGATGGGCAATGTGAATTGAAAATTATATGTTACCTGGACCTTTACCCAGGTTCCGGGTTTATGATCAACAGGATTAAGATTTTCCCACTCCGTGTTAACTAGCACATTGTTCGGGTCGACGGGTGAGATACTCCGGACATAGTTCTCAACGTCAGCGGCGGTGGCATTTTTCACCAAGCTTGTAGAACCATTCACAATTGCGTAACGCGATCCCTCTCGCGCAGCATTGCTCACGTGGTGATACATCAACATCACGCGGCTAAATTCAATGATTCCGAAAATCAACATGAAAAAGATTGTGGCCACGAATGCAAACTCGACGATGGCGGATCCATCTTTGGAGATCCCCTTCTTTCTCCAATCGGACTTTGTGTATCGTCTTGTTCTCATCCACTCTCCGCGAACGGACGCCGGACTTCCGGTTGCATTAGATTCCTATACGCATGATTGCTTCCCCGTTAAGGGAGAACGTCGGGGGGAGGCCAGGGAAGCCAACCAGGGGCGTCAATTGCATTTGGGTGTTTACCTGCAAATAGGGGATAAATCGTCCATCACTGCAATCGGTCGCCTGGCAGTTGGGGGCCGCAGAGCCGTCAGGGCACTCGCAATGTTTGCTCATGGTAATATCAGCGGGACTGAGCATGGGGGCATCGTTCAGCGCCGCCTGTTTGATACCAGTATTGTCGTTCGCGGTAACGGGTGATTGCGCCCCATACTGGACTGCCGAGCGGGCAGCGTTGGTTACCGCGATGCTGTAGAAAGCGGCCCGACCGATCTCGATCGCTCCGATCAGAAGGAGCAGCAATAACGGAAGGACCAGAGCAAATTCCACCAGAGACTGGCCGTTCGAACCGCATAGGAGATGCATGTTCTTCCCAGACTCGGCTTTCCCCGATGCCGGTGAAAGGAGGATTGGAGCATCCCATCGAGGTCGAGGAGGCAACCTGGTATTCATTCTCGATGTCGGGTTCCACGATCGATGCATTTTTTCCCTATTCCACAAGCACGACTCTGGGGATCACCGCGTCATCACCGGGATCACCTCCACTACCAGAGGATTCGTTTGTGATGGTAAAGGTGGCTGACCCCGTAAATTTGACATTTTGTGCGACGAGGACCGCATAGCCGGTTGCTGTTGAATTTCCGCCATTAAACGTTATATCCGCCGAAGGGAAGTACAGCGCACCCTCCAGGCGGGTATCGGATTGGCCGTTAAACGTTGCATCTTTCTCGTTGTTCGGATCCTGCCAAATAAGGATTCCCGGGATTGACGGGGGAGTACCTTCACCACTAGTAGCAAGGCGTCCGGTAGCAAAAAGTTCCGTTCCGGCACCAGCGTTGATGTTAATACTTCCATAACCGGTTTTCCCTCCGGTTCCGGAGCCAGTATTGTAGAAGGTCACACCCCTCCCTAAAAGAGTACCGCTGGAATGCATATCAATGCCACCACCATAAAGAATGTAAAGGCCTGGGTCAAAATTTATTGTCAAGTTAGGGTTTGTGACCTTAATCCCTCCGCAATAGACACCCGGAGTGAGTGTCGTATCGGTATTAATGTCTACATCTGTCCTATTAGGCGGGCAACTTGTAGGAAAACCCGTCGGCTCATTTAGATGGGTCAGCGGATCAGACACCGGAGTGGCGCCGGTTTCGGGGTCTGGTTCCACTTCCGTACCGGAACCTCCTATGCAGGATTCTCCGACGACGCTGATCCCGGTTGAATGTACCGTGGAATTCCCGGATATCCTTGAGGCGCAGTCCTCAGAATTTGAGTTGACGTATATAGCGCAGTCCGCCTCGACTAAGGTATTCTCGCCCGATACATGAAACGATGAACTCCCCGTAGGGTCCAAGGTATAGATGCAACCCAATGCCTGCTTCTCTGAATCTGTCCCTCCGTATGCCACCGCTCTGGCAATCACCTTGGCGGAAGTGATGTTGAATATCTTCGCAAAAAACGTCGGCTGATCTTGTTCGATGATCACCTCCACATAGTGACCCGCATCAGCGAGGTCTTTATGAGGACCACTCAACGGAGGGTTGTTCACGGTTACGATCACACCATTTTCATCATGCGTGAAGCCGTTTTGCGACGTATCCCTCCTGGCTCCAATAACGACATTGCCGACGTCGTAAATGTGTTCGGTTGCACCGCCGATGGCGCCTGCGTCTGCCGCCTTCTGCATATTCCGTTTCATGTAGCGCAGGAATCCGACATCGACGGCCAGGGCAACGGACCCGATAAGGACGAAAATCGCGAGTGCCACTAGGATCAGAACCTGTCCTGCCTCGTTCGAGACACGGCTCCGGTTCAAATGGATCCCGGATTCCGTGATCATCCCATGGGCCTCTTTTTCACCCCTCTTCCCTTTTCCCTTTTCGGTCATTGGATCGCCCTCCTTTAAGCCTGACAGACCGTTAAGCAGTTATTGAAATGGAATCCGACCAAAATTGGGAGGCGTATTCCATGGCAAAATTCTACCATTATTGGTTAGAGATGGTAACGCTTCAGGTCGAAAAAGTCGACCTCGGCAGGGTTGGCGATATCTGGAAGAGGGCATCATCCTCCCTCCAAGCATCACGCTGATTGAAAGAATACTCCACCAAACCGATATGGAGTTTCCTTTTGAGGTTTAACTTTCCATTCCCCCACGTAATCCCCTACGGCGAAAATACTGCTCCATCTTAAGTATTTAAAGCAAAAACCGTTCCTGATATTTACTCCACTCTATATCCCTATAATCACCTAAATAATAAGTAAAAAGTACTGGATGGGACAAATACAATAAGAGAGTTTTGGATGAAGAAATCCCACTATTGGAAAACAGTCCGTAATCGTAAGAACTTTTTTTCCATTCTCGCCGCTTCTTTTATACCCATCGGGATTCCCGACCGGAAACGAACCGCCCCTGGTGTCCCCCGAGTATGCGCAGGAGTAGATCCCCCATCCCTCTCCGATCGGGAAATGCTGAAAAAACCCTTCGTTCCATTAAGCATTTTACACGATAGGAAATCGACCAAAAGATCCAATCAAAACGACTTTTTCCCTCTTGGGGAGAGGGACGACCTCGAAAATCATCTCGTAAAACGAACCAGCTACACCCCAGCCGGCGCGGTCGGAATAGACCATCGTCTCGGGGCAATATCCCTTTCCTGTTAGGTATTCCCTTCCTTTTCGCTCATTTCACGGGTCCGGCAACGGATGTTCTTCGTTGTCCGTCGATTTATTTCTCCGCCATGGCCCTGAGAAACATCTGCTTCCCCATCGGCTTGAAGGGGAGAAAGAGATAGAAGCGAATCAGGACAGGCCATACCGGCCACATGGATAATACGGTCAGGGGGAGGAACCGCGGCTTGCACTCGATAACGCGGAACCCGTGGGAATGTAAGAAGCCCGTGAGACTTCGGTCAGAGAAAATCGATATGTGCGTGTAGTCATCGAAGTATTCGCGGTAAGCGAAACGATAATTCGGTTGGAGGATGTTCAATGTCCCACCGCGTTTCAGCTTGGCGCGGACTTGCTCCAGGACGATCGCAAATTCCTTTCGTGTCAGGTGCTCGAAGAGGTTGCTGGCGAAAACAAAATCGACAGAATTGTCCGGAACGAAGCCGAGGTCGGTCGCGCTTCCGATGTGAACTTCGACGTCCGAGGCGATGTGTGGGATTGCACCCTCCCACGGATCGACCGCGATGCGTCGGGCGCAACGGATGTGATTGATGAAGTTTCCGTAACCGGTTCCCAGGTCCAACACGCAGGCATCCGGGGGGATCAACCGCTGGAAATACGCTTCACAGAGCGTCTTCCAAAGCAGGTCGCGCCGCCGATTGAATGCGAAACGTGTTTCGTGGTACCCCTTCAATTTCCCTCCTGGCACTTTCTCCAACCGACGACGATGCCGGTTATCATGCGCATTCCGACCTGCAATGCACGCCAATTGCTTATGTTTCCGCCTTTGCTGACGCCGACGCGGTTGTGAAAGGTAATCGGGCATTCCACGATCGCGAGACCCGTCTCCAGAGCTATGTCGAGAAAATGAGCGTTGAACTCCAGGTTAATCGCGGGATTCAGCAACGGAAAGAGACGTTCCAGGGCGGCGTTCCGACAGAGTTTGTAGGTGGTGCCGACATCCGTGAAGGTTCCCCGACCGAGGTGTTTCAGTTCCAGAAGTTTCCCCGCAAAGAAATTTCCGTAGTACATGAAGGTGGTCAACTGGGTTCGGAGAGCGCGGAGTTGCTCGCTGATTCGCGTTCCACTGACGATATCGGCATGCGGCAGGTAGGCGATCAACTTGTCGATGTCGTAGGAGCGGAACGTCATGTCGCCTTCGCACAGCAGCGTGAGTTCTGTATCTGAAAACCGGCAGCCTTCCTTCAACGCGCGCCAGACACAATGCCCGTAACCCTGTCGGGGCTCGCGGACGACAATGGCCCCGGCATCGCCGGCGACCTCCACGGTGCGGTCTTCGCTGTTGTTATCTACAACAATGACCCGCTTGACCAAGGGATGGGAACGAAAATCCTCCACCGCAGATCCGATGCTGGCCTCGTCATTGAAAGCGGTGAGTACGACCGTGAGATTGGTGTTCCCGAGGGGGTTCCAGAGAATTTCCTTGCGGATTCGTTTTCCTGGCAGCAACACGAACAAGTCGAACAGGATCAGAAAGACGCCGATGACGACAGGGATGCCGCTGTACCAGACGATCCGATCTATCACCCCCAACCAATGGCCGTGCGGGTCCAGAAAGATGCGGAGGAAACCCAACAACACACCGAAAATATATGTGGAGAACCCTGCCCCGGCAATCAACAAACCGTAAAGAAACGCAGGAAATGCAACAACCCCGCGGCGGACAGGGGTTGGGGGGATGAAACAACTGTTCATTTGCGTTTGTAAAGATACCACATATCGGATTCCGCCGCGAGTCGGAAACGGTTGTGAAGTCCCGGTTCATAAATCCTGTAAATCCCGTCGAAGTTAGCCCCTGGCGACGCGGGCCGTTTCGGGACCATGACGACATCCGCGGTCCCAAAAAACCTCTCGTCCGAAGGGCGATGCGTATCGCTGAGGGTATATCGATAGGCGGCTGCGGCAATTCCCCCGACGGCGGGCCTGCGGCCTAACGCAAATGGGAACGGATTCATCATATCCATGGTCAAGACCGTTTCGTCGGAGCCGGTACTTTTTCGAAGCAGACGAATCCCCTCATTGACGTATGTCGTGTATTGGCGGCCGTTGCTTGTCGGTTCGGATAGTCCATCATAGAGAACCAGGGGGACCAGACGTGGCTCTGTAAATCGTTCCACCGAGTAAAGGTTTGGGGGGTTGGCTTTCATCAACACGCCGTACGCCAGGCCGGAACACCCCAAGGCGAACTGCACCAGAAAGAAAATGCTTCCCGCGATCATTACTGCGCGACAGGCAGGTCGGGAGGGGTGCGCTTCCTGATCCGCCAGCATGCGATTGCGGACAATGGCGCGATTCGCTACGAAAAAGGAGAAAATCGTTGAGAGCGGCAATTCCGTGGGTTGCTGATTGGTGAAAAGCAGGAGCATGTCCGCGGTAAACACCAGGGCGGCGAGGAGCAGAGGATTGAAGGTACGCCGCCTTGTCTGCGTGGTCTCTTCGTCAAGCGAACCCAAGACAGCCAAACAGGCGATCAGGACGAGGTATGGTGTGTTCTTAAGCAGTTTCCATCTCAAGTGATAAACGGGAAAGCTTTCCGACCTTGCAGCGGCAGCCATCTTCAAGTCTCCGAGGACCGCCGGAATATCGAACCCGACGTAGGCGAGAAACGCGATGGAAACGAACGAAAACCCGATGAACATCCTCAGGAGGTGTCGGCGGGAAAGATCCCGGAGTAGAACGGATGTCCCGATCAGCAGGGCGGCGACAAAGAAATAGCTGATTTTGAGAAACAGGGCCAGGGCTACCGCGACTCCGGTAGAGAGACCGCCGATCCCTTCTTCCTTTTCCCGCCTTTGTGTTCCAACCGTCTCGAAGGATTCCAGCATGACCAGACCGAGCAGGGCGTAGCCGTACCGGTTGTAGACCATGGCGTGGCTCGTATGAAAAATCCCCCAGCCCAGGGAATATGGCGCAACAACCAGGACGACCAGATAGAGGCTTATCAGAACTCTGGGGATGGGCTCCAGGCGGTCACGACCAAGGCGGAAACACCATACGCCGATGAGAAGGCCCACCATGGCGCTGCCGTAACCGACGCCATCGACCGTGTAACCGGATAACACCAATCCCAATCCGGAGACCAGGAAGGTTACCGGACCCCAGGGGCTCGCGAAGTCTATGTGTGGTCGTTGACCGTTGACGACGCGCCAGCCATTATCGAGAAGGAAGAAGATGTCGTGGCCGAATACCCGGGTCGGGACAGCACCGATGAACACCGCTGCGCCGCAAATCGCAACTAGGCAAACCGGGAAGACGAACCAACTCCAGAAAAACCCGCCGGAGGCGCTCGAGCAGGAATTCGCCCGGCGATGGGACAGTCGAACCGACGTCCCTTGAGGAGATGATTCGATTGAAGTCCTCATAATTTATGACTATTTTAATTCCGGAGAGCGGTTTCAAGGTAATAAATATGATAATAATTAACGAAACCGGACCAAAATCGGCTCTATTTCGATCATCCGGTAGACTGTAACAGATTATAAAGCAAGGGGAAAAGGTCTTTGCCACGATGGTTGAATCGAAAGCGAATCTCCCCCATGAAAAAATGGAACCGTTTTCGGGGCACTCCGCGGAACGGAGCGAGCCAGTTTCGGAGTTGCCCCGGCTCTGTAGACTTTTGATCGCTTGGTTTTCAGGCAGTAGCCGTGTGTCTCCTTTCTTACTCCATGGATGAACAATAGTCCGGCCCGGAATGACGACGGGTCGGGTTGTACCACCCCTCGATAAACTCGAAGACAGTCATCCACGCCTCGGTCTTCGTCCTGAACCGGCGGAGATTTAGCAGGTCGCACTCCAGTGACCCAATCCCTTTTTCTTGGACATTCCTAGAGTTATAATTCTCGGTAAATTTGCGGTCCTCATAAAGGGGGAGGACGATGCGGAAGGCCCGGTTCAGCGAGGAACAGATCACGTATGCCTTGAGGCCGGTGAAGTCGGGGAAGCCGGTGGGGGAAGTCTGCCGACAGATCGGTGTGAGCGAGCAGTCCTTCTACCGCTGGAAGCGTCAGTACCAAGGGATTGGAATCGCCGAGCTCCGCCGCCTCTGCCCGCTCGAAGACGAGAACCGGAAGATGAAGAAGATCGTGGCGGACCTTTCGTTGGACAAACATATTTTGCAGGACGTGCTCTTAAAAATATTCTGAGGCCCGCGCGGCAGCGCCGGCTGGTCGGTTACGTAAAGGCCGGCTACAAGACCAGCATGCGTCGGGCCTGTGACTTGGCGCAGGCAAACCGATCGACGATGTACTACCAAAGCTGCAAACGGGATCGTGGGGAACTTCGTGTCTTCACGATGGACGACGGTTCCGGGTTTTACGTTAGTCGATCACTTTACGCGTGAGAGTCCCGCGATCGAGGTGGGAAACTCGATCCCTGGGAAGCGGGTCGTGGCGGTTCTGGAGCGGCTGGCCCGAACGCATGCTCTGCCCCAGGTCATCACGGCGGACAATGGAACGGAGTTTACCACCCGAGCGGTAGACGAGTGGACTCATCGGAACGGAGTGAAGCTGGACTTTATCCGGCCGGGAAAGCCGATCGAGAACGCATACATCGAGAGCTTCAACAGCAGGCTTCGGCAGGAATGCCTGGACGAGAACTGGTTCACCTCAGTCGAAGATGCGATGATCAAGATCGAGGCGTGGAGGAAAGACTACAACGAGTACCGTCCCCACAGTTCCTTAGGGGACGAGACACCACGGAGATTTGCAGAGGACTGGCAGCTATATCGGACCGTAAAAACGGAGGGGATTCTAACTTGAAAAGTGTCCAAAGTCGGGGGCAGGTCAGTCAAACGCTATCGTGTATCCTCCGCGGGAAGATGCAATATCGTATGAAACTTCCTACGGTGACCAATTTCTCGTTCCACTCGGTCATGACACGTGAGCAATCATTACCTGATTCCCGCCTTGCCGGCCTATATTCTTTCTTGAATTCCCGCCCCTTTACTTCCATATCCCATAGGAAATATCATGAACCAATATTACCCCTTGTGAAACAAAATCGATGAACGGCCCCGTCATGCCGAAGGAGATTCCAATCCTGATATTTCGGATCTGCAACCGATTTAGACCGAATAAAGTGTCAAGGCTATCTTTTTCATCGAAGCAAAACATTTCTGCTTTTCCCATGTCGCCTTTTCCATCACCTCCTCTTGGAGCCAAGACATCCTCTGCCGGGGCTTCCGATCTGAACAAGTTCCCTCAGGGAATGGCTCTTTCAAATTATGAAAGGATACCTTATGTTCCCGCCGAAGATCGCTGCCCTGCGAGCGTACGCCGAAACGGACATTACTCCGAGTGAAAAAAGTGCGGCGAGAGAAATCTTAACGGGGCATAAAGTCTGTGTATTCGTGGTTGCCTACAATGCGGAAAAGCACCTCGAGTCAGTTATTGCAAGAATCCATCAGGACGTTAGAACCCGGCTTGCCGAAGTCTTCATAATCGATGACAGTTCCACGGATAACACATATAACATCTCGATAAAAATATCAAAAAAGTATCCAGACGCAAACATTAACATCTATAAAACGCCATTCAACAGAGGATATGGGGGAAACCAGAAGCTCGGGTATCTCTATTGCATCCAGCGCGGCTTTGACATTGTGATCCTCCTCCATGGAGACGGCCAGTACGCCCCGGAGTACCTTCCCAGGTTACTGGCACCTTTTCAGGACAAGGATACCGATGCGGTCTTCGCTTCGAGAATGATGAATAAGAGAATGGCCCTTCAGGGGGGTATGCCTCATTACAAATGGGTAGGAAACCAAATACTTACGGCCATGGAGAACTGTCTGCTCGGAACGAGGTTATCTGAATTTCATACCGGATTTCGAGCATATCGTGTGCCCTCCTTGGGAAATATCCCGTTTGTTTATAATTCGGACGATTTCCACTTCGATACCGAAATCATAATCCAAGCTATCGCTTCGAAATGGAGAATCCAGGAAGTTTCGATTCCAACCCACTACGGTGAGGAAACATGCCATGTAAGGAGCACGAACTATGCCTACAATTGTGTCAAAGCGGTTATTAAGTATAAATTGGTTAATCTTGGTTTATATTACGAACGTAATTATGATTTTGACCTTTTTAACAGCGAAAACTATCAATTCAAAAAAAGCCCACACTCCCTTCATCAGCGTATCATCAACAAATTGCCCACCCACCCGGAGATGATTTCTGTGGAATTAGGGGCAAACAAAGGATTCCTGAGCAGCCAAATCGCCAAGAAAGTCAAGCGGCATATAGCGGTCGATCAAATCTATCCCGACCTTGCAGGAACCTCCATCCCCATCCGGTTAGATCTTAATACGAACTTTTCCAGTGTCCTGGGAAAAGAGCATTTTGATTGTTGTATAGCTTTGGATGTCATCGAGCACATGAATGAACCTGAAAATTTTTTAATAGAAGTGTATAAAATAATGAAACCAAAAGGTAAGCTCTATATCAGCACAGCAAACATCTGTTACCTTCCAGTAAGAATTTCCCTTTTACTCGGACAGTTCAATTATGGGAAGAAGGGAATCCTGGACAAGACACATAAGCGTCTATTTAGCATCCGGGGATTGAAGAAACTGCTTGTACAAGGTGGATTTCGAGTGGAAACGGTTGTCGGGTTCGCTCCTCCTCTTTCGGACCTCATAAGCGATCATTGGCTGATGAGATTTCTCGAAAAGGTACATTCCTCACTTGCCCGAATTTATACAAAGCTGTTCTCGTACAATTTCCTTATGGTCGCAACACGTATGGATGACCTATCTGTCATCTTCGACAAAACGACGGGAATAAAAACCTTTGGAAAGGATGAGCCGAACCGGGTCCCCAACCCATAGACTAAAATATGACAACATCTGAATTCCCTTGTTCCTCGCTATGAGATTTTGAAATCAGGGCCATCCAAGCACGACCAGACGAAACCGCTTATAATGGATTGGTCTTTTTAACTATCCCTCCCTATCGCACGCCTTATCCGAAAGAGATCGACCAACATTCTTAAAGCGTCGGTAGTAGGCCTCACCTTCGATTCTGGAGAGTCAATCCACCGAATCGGCACCTCTTTGATCCCGTATCCATCTTTCTTGGCCAAAGCAAGAATTTCCACATCATAGGCAAATCGGTCGATCTTCGCTTGAGAGAACAGGTGTCTTGCCACATCTCCGGAAAAAAGCTTGAACCCGCATTGGGTGTCGCTGAAATCATCGATGACGAGCGTCTTAACGATCTTATTGAAAATCTTCCCCATCCACTCTCTCCACCACGGTTGCTTTATTATTATATTGCTCAGTGCAAGACCTCTTGAACCTATGACCAAGTCACAGGTGCTTTTTTTCAGAAAGGGACGTAACTTCTCATATTCTTCAATAGGAGTGGACAGGTCCGCATCCATCACCAATATCTCTTTCCCGTTTGAGGCAAGAACACCGGTCCTTAACGCATACCCTTTCCCCTTGTTCGTTTCGTAACGTATCAGTTGTAGATTTGGGATTTTATGGGTCAGATCTTTTACCATCTGACTCGTGCGATCGACGCTCCCATCATCAACGACAATGATTTCATGGTCCATTTTCTTATTTTGAATATAGTTGTTTATAATTAACAGGGATGGTCCGATCCTTTTTTCCTCGTTATATGAAGGTATCACAATTGAAATCATAACGTAATTGTTCGTTTTCCATTCTTTTTTATTCATTTATTCTGTTGTTTCTGGATCTTCAAGCATTGTAATCATCTCTCTTTACGGATGAGACGTAAAACCGTAAAGACTATAAAACTCCCGATCTCAAAGAATCCCGAATAACTTTAATACCGACAATATTGGGGAACTCATAACCCGCACAATAAATAAGTCCTTCCATCCCTTCTATTAACGCCGTGTCTATAGGGTATCGACGTGTAAAGCTCTTATAGAAGTCATTTTTTCACCTCAAAGCACAGTAAAAATTTTTTCTGAATATGTTTCTGTAAATAGAACCGTACATATTTACACAAATGTAAGCAATATAAAAATAATCATAACCATAACCATTTATCTTTCTGTCTCTGATTATACATGTGTCAATTCGTTCTGCCATTTTTTTTATATTTCGCTAAACTTAATAATCCCTCCTGCAAAATGCAATCTTATCAAAAAATTTTCCTATATTCTTAAGTATTTTTCCCCCTTGAGGTTAATAAATAAACTGCCAAAAACAGCGAATTTCATCCCCCAAAATATCAAAACCAATTTCTGGTGTGGAAATAATCTGTAATTTAAAACAAAACACAAACAAATTGCAATAAATACATTATATATAGTAGAACTTTTATGCCGGGCAATAGACAAAGCACTGATAATATATAAAACAATCATCAATAAATCTTCATATGCGCCAAAATATGGCATAAATAATAGAAATATTGCAAACAATAAAACTGTAATCTGCTGAGGTGTTGTTTTCGAAGTTATTTTCTGTAAAGATAAAGGATACATAGACCTAACAAAACTAATGAAAAAAATTAAAATAACACCAATTATTATAAATGATTTTGAGACTGCAATAGTTATATCGCTGCCGAAAAATATAGAGAAAGCACTTCTAAAATTAATTATTGTATCTAAAATGGATTCGATAGGGTAATGATCTGGAAATATCGACGAACTAAATACTGCCAGTTGTTGGAACCAATCTTGGTATAATGGGATTCCCCTCCAAATACCGATCAAAACAAAAGTGGCAGCAATAACCAGTATTGATATAAAAGATTCGAACATATAACCGAATACAATTAACATTCCAATCCCTAGGATAATATATGGCAATTTGATTGACAGAAAAAATACTATCGAATACACCACCCATGGTCGAAGAAATCTCTTTTCATCTTTTGCTTTGAATATTTCTATGATTAAAAACATTAAAAAAGCACATGCCATTAACGTTGTTTGTCCTAGGATAACACATGCTATCATTGTTATTGAAAATATGAACAATAATAATCTTATTAATAACCACGGAATCATCATTTTATTCTTATATAAAGCATATCGAAATGACTTAGTTAATGCAATTGTAAATGCTAATATGGAAAAAGAAACCCACACAGTGTAAGAAAGCGAACGGTTCAGTTCAAAAATTAAAGCAAATGGCAACCAAATAAATAACGCAGTTGGGGAAATTCCTAAAGGCATTGCCACGTCTGTTTCGAGTCCAAAGAAATTATTAAGAGCAATTATTTGCGATTTTTTATCATATATTGTGTTGATGTCCCCATCGAAATAAGATTTAATAATTATCATGTAATAATCAAAATCTCTAACCTTGTACTTACCATCAATAATTAGGATATTCTCCGTGGGCACAGTTACGTACTTGTGTATTACTATTGTTAAAAATATAAAGTAAATAATCATTAATAAAAAACATATTTTTTTATTATTAAATATTTTATTACCTAACATGGCATGAAAATAATATATTCTCAATTACTCCAAGTTATTAAAAACCTTACCTATGCTTCTAAATTCGGCCTTTTATCCGAACAAATTATATTTTATTATAGATCGCAAGGAACTGACCCCTATTTCCAAGTGAAATTTTTCCTTCTGCAATTGAAGTATTTAATATCACTGGGAAAAGAAAGAACGAAAAAAGGGATAACGGCTTCCCAAATGCACGTAGCAAAACTGGAACGTTCGTCCTCATTAAATAAATATGTATAACGATATAGTAATATTTTCTACTGTCGACGCGATGAAAAAATGCAATACCGGATAGGTAAAAAAAGTGGGCCCCAAATTCGAAACAATGCGCAGTTGATATTCAAAATACCTGCCCCATTCCTCCCCGCCATTGAGCAAGTCCCGGAGTATTCCCATGTTGTACAAGTGACTAGGTCCATCTTGCGTAGGGAAATAGGGCAACCACCAAATAAAAACCACATGAGCAGCAAGAAGCAACAAATACCATATGAAAACCACATGAGGTACAAGGAACATCCCTCGTTGCTCATGACGCATTTTGTGGAATAACCCTCATGTCATTTTTTTCCATTTGTCCTTTCGAAGATAATAAGTTCTTTCTTCAGGGACTTTCCGAGAGCCCGATACCTTTCTGGGCATGAATTTTCTCCTCCAAGGCAAAATCCGATCGTACCGCTTCTATTTTTTCTCCACGCTGTAGAATCGAAGATTCCCGTATCGGGCCGAGCCGTCCCGATGCCAATGTCAGGTGTTTCACCTTGGCCGGATCGATTCCCATAATCCGCGCGCTTGTCGCATCCACTGCAGGAAGATTTCGACCCATCACGAGCACCCCCGCGTGATGGGGAGCTCCCAGGATGGGCCCATCCCCTTCCATTCCCACAATTCCGTCCATAATGGAGAAATGCGGCCGCACGGTCGCATGAATATCGAAAATGCAGTTCTCTATCCCTTCCCAATGGAGAACGTTCTTGGGCCATCCGTAATAGGCTCCCGGCATCACACCGAATAGATTTTTCATGGATAGGGTGACCCCGGCCCAATGGTGGGTTTTCATCTTCGGCATGGATACGATCCAGTCCGACTGCCGCAAAATCGCAGGAAGGACAAGTTCTCGAAGGCGCATATAACGACCTGCATTCGGAACCGTAATGGCCGATTCATAATTGAGGTCCACGAACGGTATGCGGTCCTCTAACAGAACTTCTCCCAAACCGGATTCATCCAGTACAAGCAATGAATCCCGGCTGTGGCCTGGCCCCTCGGCAACTGTCACCTCGGAAGCTCCAAATCGCAGAAACGCCTCCACCGCGCCGCGCACGACCATTGGATGGGTATTGATATGGCCGGCCCCCGAATGCGGTTCGATCAGATTCGGTTTCAGGAGAATACGCTTCCCCTTGATCTCCGCCCGGTCCACCTTCAGTTCCCGGAAGCCGGAGAGAATCGCAGATGAAATGTCCGCCTCATAGTCCCGGAGTTTGGTTACGAATGTATCGACATATCCAAATCGTTTTTCACAACCGGAAAGCCATGACGATCCAGTAAGGGCTATCCCCCCTTGGATCATGCCGCGAAGGAAATCCCGCCGAGTCCATCCCTCAAGAATATTTTTCTTCCCCCGCCCGATCATCGACGCGGTTCCGTTCCCTTGACGAACACGCTCGACAACCCATGCGTCGCCACGAACGAAATTAACAGCAAGGAAAGATTCGAAGTATCATAGGCCCCAACCTGTTCCTGTCGATTCAGGCATTCCAATATCCAAGATCGGGCCTTGTCAGGGCGTCGCCCCCATGCCCCCAGTCCTAACACAGCCCATCCCAAAGACAGCGGGGTCCTGATCTTCTCAACCCGGCTCTCCAGGTACACCAGGCTATGCCGAACCTCTTCCAAAGGGACAAATCCTGCTACCGCGCTAAGAGCCAACCCGGTATTCTCAGGCTGGGGATATAATTCCTGCCCGTAAATGGTTGTGTTTCCGTAGTTCCACCCACCGCTCGGCAACTGTCTATCCATCAGCATTTGAACAGCTTCCTGCCCCCTGGTGTGCCCCCCAAACCCGGTTGCAACAAGGGCGAGAATCCCGAGGGCGGTCGGTTCGACCATCGAATGGGTGTCTGCGATCCACGACCACCCCCGGAGAGAGGGATCATGGCCAACATGAGTACCGATTTCCTTGGCGAAATGACGGCCCGTCGTTTTCACCAAGAACTGGACCGCCTGTTCAAGAGATTCCTGATGTTGGGATGACCCATGCCAGGCAAGAATCGCAAGCTGCGTGGGCCAAAATGCTTCGGGATGATCAGGCGAAATGGATACACGGCCGTCTTCGTGCTGGTTCTTCACCAACCTCGTTCGTGCAGGTACCAAGATGTCTGAATGTTTTCCGGATGCCGCCAATGCAAGAATCGCCCATGCGGCATTATCCGGCCGATATTCCCCGTTGTGCCGGGTCTGGTCGATATCGACTAGAACCTGTTCCCGTAAAGTATCCAGATATGTTGAAACGTGAGCCAGCGCGTTCATGCCATTCATCCGGTCATTCTCGAATTTAAAAGACAGGTATCCTGATACGAACCTTCGGGCGGTTCGTTCTCACGGACGGACCGAAGCAACTTACGCTAACGAACAATTTCCCTACTTGCCCCGCAATCTCACATAAATAAGCGCCAATTCAATTGTTATAATAACTAGTAATATTGAATTGAAATCCACTCTCATGAGATCACCTCCTTTCCGTTGGGCCACAGTTTTAACAATCACAAAATACAATTATTCTAAAAAGCTGGGGTCAAATTACCATATTTCTCTATTAACTTTTCATGCGGCGGGATATTTTTTAAAAAAATGTTTGCAACATTGTCTGTATAGACAAGTTTCCAATCCTCCCTTTGATTTAATGCATTAGACAACGTTGAGTCGGAAGGGAAGAATACCCACCGGATTTCGTATTTTTTGATCACATTTTCCCACCCTGCCTGGAAATTGGCAATCTTTAGATATTCCTTCAATATTTCCGCGCCATACATGTCGGATCTTCCGTCAAAAAATACTTGATATTCCGGGTATGCGGCGTAAATCATATAGTCCCCAAATTCATCGTTATTGTACATATTTCCTTTCAGGCCGACTGTTTTTAAAAATTCAACTGCGGCAACGGGCTTTTTGGTATCATCGAAACGGAACGAAATATTCCCCGTTGCTGCGCTTCCGACAACAATAAGCACTGCAACAACGGCCCAGAGATAGCCATTCGACCGTTCTTCAATACCAGAAAAACCATCGCTTTTCGTCCTGAGACTACTTATAATCCTTCCCTCTTTCGCATTGGTTATCAATACATCCGCCTGCTTTGACATGATAGGCGCAACGATAATAGCGAAAAGAAGAACGTGCCTAACTGAATAAAGAGCCATGCTTGTAAATAAAAGTATTAGAATAAGTTCGATTGCATTCAGTCGTTTCCTCGAAATTGCCAACACAGCGATCATGAAAAGAAGAAGATACTTAAACGGCATGTAGTCATGAAAATTCGGAGACAGAAACTCAGTAACATTGTTCATAATAATTTTGTTAGAAACGAGCTTGAAAGGAAAAATGAGAATATGATAAGAATATGGATTTATCAAGGTGGCAAGGAGACAAGAAAAAGAGATAAAACCGAGATATTTGATTTTTTGTCTGTTTCCCTCTTTATCTGTCCCTTGGGAAAAAAATTTAAAAAAATTTCCCGACAAGTAGATTCCAAGGAGGATGAAACCGCCGATGAACCCCCCGTGCAGATTGACCCATAACAACATTATGGGAGGGAGTAGAAAAAGATAGTTTAGACGGTTATTTTGATAAACATCAAGCAGGTAATACCAAAGGACGATTAATAACAATGAAAATATATGAGGTCTCGCAAGCCAATGAATTTGGGAAGACATGATCACAAGGAAAATAATCATAAGATCGATAAACACATTTCCTTTGTTTTTCCTCATGAATTTATATAGCAGGGTGTAGGTGAGAGAAATAAGAAAAATGAAAAATATGACGACACCCGTCAACCCGGAGGCCCCGTGGAACAAGGCCATGATCACTTCCGAGAGCCATTCATGGGCAGTCCACGGAAGGGGAGGGGACAGGTAGGAAAAGATATCGTGCTTGGGCACGGATAATGTGTTTAGAATATACTCGCCCGCACGAATGTGGTACCCGGTATCCCCATCATTTAACAGGCCGTTGCTCAATGGGGAAAAAGATAAATAGAGGAATATGGTGAAGAACAGGAATTGACCGATGGAGGGAAGAAAATAGCGGGATTTTCCGTTCATACATTTCATTCTTTCATTGTTGCGGTTTTTCTCACGTCGGTGCGATAAAAACAAACGGATAGATCACTTCTACCGATCGGCCTTCCAAAGGATTAAAGGTCCAGCCCCTTATCTTTTGCAAGACGGTTGATACAAACGGGCTGTCGTTGAAGGAGGCCTCCACGGAATCGGCCTTCTCGATTCTGCCTGCGGGATCGATTCGAAAGCGTACGAGCAGCCTCCCTTTAAGTGCCGGGTTGCGGCGGTAGGCAGCGGAATACAATGCCTCCAGTTCCGGCAGATAGCTGCGGACCCTGTTCCGGATCATGTTGCGTATCCATTCGGGGATCGGTTCCCCTTCGGAAGTCCCCGTTCCCCCGAACATCATCGATGCTTCGATTTCCTCACCCGTCCCAACCCCGGGAACGCCGGAACCCCGGACCCTGCTCTCCAGATCGGAGATCTGCTGGAGAAGGGCCTTGTTTTCGGGAGCAACCGCGGGAGGAAAATCCATCGCGCTCGGGGAGGTGCCGGTCACCCATTTTCGGACCGGGATGCCGCCCGCTTTCCCCGTTCCTCTTGCCACAGGGGCGTCCTGGACGCTGGCAATCCTTCCATCCAGTTTCTTGAGCCACTTCTCCGCCGAAGGGGGAGGGGGAGCGCTTTGTCGGCGCACCGCGGGAGTAATGGACGTGCGGGGGGTATCCACGAAACGCTTTTCAATCACGGGAGGGGGGGGCTCTTCCTCGGGGAGAGTCGACAAAGGCACGTCCGTCAATTCCACGGTAACGACGGGAGTGTACACCGCCGGGGGGAAAAGAGACGTAACCGTTACGCCGAGTAGGAAGACAATCACGTGGCCAACCACGGACACCCCTGTCATCCATCGCAGGACCCGGCCCTGCAATCTCTCCATCGTTTCGATGTTTATGCAATAATCCAGCGTTGCCATCACAACTCCGTGAAGTAGTCCCTGCAGGCGCGCGTAATCATGGCGTTGTCCAGCCGCGGGGGTACGCCTTCGTATTGGCAGATCTCCACCACCCGGCTCAGGATATCGTTCGGGTGACAGGCGCTCAGGCGGATCCCCCTCACCGCGTGCTGCTCGTCCAGCAGATAGCGGATCGCCTCCGGCTGGTATTCGAGGCCCAGCCGTTCGCATATCTGGCGGCAGATCGCCGTGTACTCATCCTCCCGCAAATAGTCGATCTTGATCTTGTACCCGATCCGGCGCAGAAACGCCTCGTCGGCCAGTTCGCGAGGTTCGATGTTCGTCGAAAAGAGGATGATCTGATCGAAGGGAATCTCGAATTTCTTCCCGTTTTGCAGGGTGAGGTAGTCGCGGCTCCTTTCCAGCGGAACAATCCACCGGTTGAGCAGGTCGAACGGCCTGACCAGCTGGCGCCCGAGGTCGTCGATGAGAAAGATCCCGCCGTTGGCCTTCACTTGGAGCGGCGCCTCGTAGAACTTGGAGATCTGGTCGAAGCTTAAATCAAGCATCGCCAGCGTCAGTTCCCCCCCTGCAACCACAACGGGCCGTTTGCACAACACCCATCGCTGGTCATATTCCGTGCGACCATTGAGGATCGCCTGCGAGGGGTCCAACTTGGCTCCCCTGTCGATCTTTTTGTGAGTGACGGGATCATAGATGCGGATGACCTGGTTATCCACATAAAGAGCGTGTGGAATGAATACATATCCGTGCAACGCATTGGCCAGGCGTTCCGCGATGAACGTCTTACCGTTCCCCGATGGACCGTAGAGGAACACGGAGCGTCCCGAGTTGACCGCGGGCCCCAGCCGGTCGAGAAGGCCCGGCGGCAACACCACCTCCTCGTATGCCCGCCTCATTGTCTCCCGGGTAACAGCCATTTTCCGGATCGTCTGTTTTCTTGTCACCTGGGAATACTCTTCCAGCGTGACGGGCACTGCCCCGACGTACCCGGAAAGCTGAATGTATTCCCGTGCCCGTTCCCTCCCGAGGTCCGTCAGCGCATAGATATAGGAAGCTCGGATATCCGCTCCTTTCTTGACCTCGGCGAGCCTCTCCTTCTTCATGAACTCCATTACGTCGACCGTAACGCTCACCGGGAGAGCGAGTTCATCGGATATGGCGGCCAGCGACATGACCCCCCCGAAGTACATGGTTTTACTGGCGAGATCCACCAGGAACCCCAGTGGAAGCCCGGTCCCCTCGACGTCCTTCGGCGGCCGCGGGAGAACGGCGACCTTAATCTTCCTCGGTTCCTCGGTCAGGGGCATATCTGTTTTCACCTTCGCCTCCCTTCGCGGTGGTGTCGCGGGTGATCACCCACGGCATCACCGGCCTTGTCATATCCTCCAGGAACAGGTCGACCCGAACCGGGGAAGGATGGAAGATCTTCGGGGGAACGGGGAGATAGAGTTGATCCGGTTTCTCCCGGTATCCCCGAACTTCCAGGTCCTCCATGGTCAACGGCTTTCCCCCCGGTTCCTCTCCCCTCGCTTCAATCGAGATCCCCGCCGACAACGCCCATACGAATCCCCCCAGGATCAGAAAAACGAGGCGCAGTCGTTTCCGGTTGCGGGTCATCTTCCCTCCGAACCGGCAAGCACCCCCGAAAGCAACTCCTGCGCCGCTTCGAGCCTCTGCCGGATTTGTATGGCCATATACGATGGTCCCCCTTCCGCCTCGAGGCGGTCGAGTGCCCCCAGATACCAGGCCTGCGATTCTTCAAAGAATGTCCGGGCTCGAGCCTTAAGTTCCTCCTCGTACCTTTCCCGGGTTTCCCCGCTCAACCCTTTCGGACGCTGGGAGTCGAGAATCGATTTGCCGAAATCGACAAACATATCACCCGCCATCTGCGATCCTTCGAGAGCCACTTCGATGGGGGACTCGTCCTTTGCCTTTGCAAACGACCCGAGCGCCCGCCGGAAAAACCGGTCCTTGATGGCCAGGCTCTTCTCCAAAGGGATGACCAGCTTCACCTTCCGGAACTGATCTCCCCAATGCTCGCCCAAAATGATTCTTGCTCTCCCTCCCAATGCGAAGAATTCCCTCGGCGCATCTTCCTCGACGCCTGCTTCCATCTGACGAATCCCCGCCTCGATCTCGCGTATGCCCGTCTTGGCGTCGCCGCCTTTCCAGGCGAGGATTCCCGCGGAGAGGGTAGCGTGCACGGTCATCCAATGCGGGTTGGAATATTTCCCTCGATAGGAGGCAAACTGTGCAATTGCGATGCTCGGTCGGCCGTGATCGGCGTTTAGTTGTGCGGCGCGGAAAAGGAATCCGGGTGCCTGTTCGTTCCTCGGGAATTTTTCCGCGACTTTTGCGTAAAAATCGGCTGCGTCGGTATGTTTGTCCCTCGCGATCAGCAAGGGGGCAACGGTGTTGACGATTTCAAACGCCTCCTCCCGGCGGGGAAACTTATCGAGAAACCCGGATCCGACCCGGATCGCCCCATCCGAGTCCTGGCCAAGCATGTAGGATCGGACGGCGCGGAGGAAATACGAGGGTGCTTCCGGGATTTCCGGGAATCGCCCTCCCAGTTCCTCGAGCATTCGCGCTGCGCCGATCCAATCTTCCGCAGCGGTCTTCTCCTCCGCCTGTTTCAGGGAAGAGAGCAAATAAAGATCTCTCGCCCGCTCCCGAGCCCTTGAAGCATCCTTTCCGGAAGCCTCGCCAAGAATCGAATCCGCCTCCGCCCGGGCGGCGGCCAGATTGTTCAGGTAGATGGACGCCTCGGTATGAACGAGCCGAGCGTCCAGGAGAAGAGGCTTCGGAGTGGCCTGGTATTGTATGATCTTCTCCGCGGTGTGCACCGACCGACCGTACTCCCCTGCCTCAAGAAGGGCTGCCGCAGCGCGATATGCGAGGGCGGATCCCTTCTCCGTGGGAAACTTATCCAACAGGAGGATGGCGGCGTTTTCGGCATTCTCCGCCGTCTCCTCTTTTCTTTCATACCCGGCGATCATCGTCTCCGCGTAGAGGATCGCTGCCTGCTCCCCCAACGAGTCGGAACGCTGCTGGGCGAGGTCATGAAGGACGCTTACCCCGGCTTTTCTGTCGCCCGTTTTCAGGGAGGTGATGGCCCACTTCAGTTGCAGTTCGGGATCCCCCCCCGCCTTCCCCTCTTCCTTCCCGGCGAAATACTTTTCGATCCCTGCCCTCGCGGCAGATATCGCCTTGCTTTCTCCGGAACGGATCCCCTCCTCGAACTTTCGCTCCGAAAGATTCTTCAGCATGGCGGACAACTCCTTCCCCGCATTTTCACGGACGGAAGGCTTCTGGTTCTTCGCCCACAAGGAGCCCGGCCCGTACTTCTCGCCGAGAGTCAGCGCCCGGGAAAACGCCTGGTCCTCCTTTCCGGCCCTCAGAAGATTCTCCACAACGCGTTTTTCGTAGCTGGGAGCAGCTTCGTCCGCGGGGAACTCCATGGCCAGGGCATCATATACGGCTGCTGCGCGGGATGCTTCCCCTCGCTTCTCCTCCTCCTCCCCCAGGGAAGTGAGGAGAAGTTTCCCGCCGCATGCCCGTTCCTGGACCGGCGGGTAGGACCGAATCTTCTCAAGAGGCGTATCCCTCCAGACATGGACGGCCAGAGAGACAACCGCCCGCTCGAAAGGCGAAGGCTGATCGCACGGAAACGAAGGATCGGAAAGGGGCACGGAGAGTTCCCGGGCCGCTTCCGCCGAATCCCCGGTCTGGAAACGGGCCCACCCCAGCATATAACGGGCTACGCCCGAGGATTCCCGTCGGGAACTCTCCGCCGCCGACCGATAGAAACCGACCGCTTCCACCGTTTTTCCCGCGAACAGCGCCTCATGCGCCAAACGGACTGCAAGATCCCCCGCGAAGGGGGAAGCGGGAAACTTGCGGAGAAAGTCCCTGGCCATGGTTCTACCCTCGGGATCACCCGCCATGATCCGCAGGGTGGCAAGCAAAAACATCGCTTCATCGCGCCTGTCTCCGGATTGCGCGCCCGTCTTCAGCAACGGAAGGATCCTGGCGATCAGTTCCCTCTCTGTCTCACCTAGGGTTCTTCCCGGAAACCGCTCCCATCGTTCATTCCTCTCGGCAAGCAATGATGCGATGTGAACCGCGGATTCTTCTTTGTCGCGCGCAGACAGCCGGTTTCCGGAAAGGTAGGACGCAGCCCTGCCCAGGGCGCCCCATGCTTCCCGTTCCGCGGAAATCGTCCGTTCACTTTTCCTGTGCCGTGCCTGGGCCACGAGAGCATCCACGAGTTGGCGCGCAACGACTGTCCGCAAGGCGGCCAATTCCTGCTTCTTACGTTCCCACGACAATACGCGTGCCCTCTCCTCGAGGGCCTTTACCGAAGGCAACAACGGGGTGAAGCGGTCGTTGTCGAAGGAGAGCGCCTCGCTCGCCATTTTCTGCATCCTCTCCCAGGAGGTCTCCTCCGTTTTCCCTCTTGCTTTCAATATGTTGAAATGAGCGTGGGTAAACTCGCGCATTTCGCCCGACGCGGAACGAACCTCGTCCAGTTCCTTAAGAAATTTCCCCATATCGATCAGCAGCGGGGAGAGGTCCGTCGTTTCCGCGGCCTTGACCCCGGCGATTGCCTTCTCCCTCTGCTCCACGATTCTTTCCTTGATCTTCTGGATCTCTTCCAGGTTTTTCTCCAGTTTTGTCAAAAGTCGGTACCGATCGATCGGATGCGCGAGATTCTGGAAAATATCCACCTTTTTGGAGAGATCCTCGACCAGGCGTTCCGCTTCGACCCCAT
>Ga0209641_10001210_pt1 | contig 23290 bp, 40 predicted proteins | sample RifCSP16_1_FD_184022 | JGI IMG/M metagenome (GOLD analysis project Ga0209641, IMG submission 184022) | Soil microbial communities from Rifle, Colorado - Rifle CSP2_sed 16_1 (SPAdes) (version 2) | ecosystem: Environmental > Terrestrial > Deep subsurface > Rock core/Sediment | place: Rifle... | reverse complement strand
GATGGTAGAGCCTGGAGATATGGTCATATGTCGCACCAATGCACCATTGATTAGACCTGCCTTTGAATGTATCCGTATGGGGAAGAAAGCAGTCATCAGAGGAAAAGACATTGGAGCATCATTGGTCAATCTTATCAAAAGATTTGAGACAGATGACCTGGGACAGTTTGAAGTTTCCTTAGCGGAATACTTTGACTATGAATACCAGAAGATGCTTGACAAAGGGAAAGAGATGCAAGCATTATTACTCCAAGATAGAGTTGATACATTACGCTTTATTATGAATGAAGTATCAACGGTCAGTGAGCTAATGGCTAAGATAATGATGTTATTTGCAGACACAAATACTGGAGTGATATTCTCATCTGTTCATCGTGCTAAAGGATTGGAAGCAGAGAGAGTATTTATCTTGCGTCCTGACCTAATGCCACATCCTAAGGCTAAACAGAAGTGGGAGCAAGAGCAGGAATTGAACTGTTGCTACGTAGCACAGACAAGAAGTAAAGACGCTCTATATTTTGTAAATGGAGGCGAGAATGTCTAATGATGATAAGGCTTTGAAATGGTTCAAATTCTTGTTGGAACATAAACCAACAGAATTACAGCATAATCTCTTGATAAGAATAAATCAGGATTATCATTTTGCATTTTTAGCATTGATGGCATTAGCTGAAGATTGAAAGGAGATGATATGGTAAGTCGTAAAATTGGAGTAGGTCGTCCTCAAATCTCACTAGAGGAAAAGAAGGGAACAGACGGATTGACAGGCGCATTACAAGCCCGTCGTTTACATGAGGCAAAAGCCCAGGGTATCACTATTCACAAGCTCAATCGGATGGTGTATCATGGTATTTTGATGCCCTGGACCGTCAACGTGCTGGAACTGAGGCACAAGAGGAGGTCATTGAACAAAAAACATTATAATATCATGCAAGTATCTTATCCAAACTAATAACTATTAAGGAGATTACAAAATGGACTTCGATTATGATCTGACGAACGAGATTGAAAATGATGCACCTACTGCCGGATATCCCAATGTCAATTATGGGCGTGTTACACTTAGCGCACAAATTGTTTCATGGCAAAGTGGCGAGATGGTGAAACGCAATCCAGAGAAAGGCAAACCGCTTCGAGAGGGCGAATATGGTCAATATACTTTTACTCTCGATATTGCGGAATTCAATCCTGCTCTTGAATGGGCATACGAGCGCAATGTTGATGTGAAGAAATCTTCACCACGCACTCAGACAAATTGGACTGAGATTGTTGAGCCTTCGCTTATTGCGGTATTCGGCAAGGAGTGGAAGAAACCATTATCAAAGCGTCCGTATGTCCTCGTTGAGGATGTATTGGATATTGCGGGTAAGACCTCAAAGAAATCCGGCAAGGTGCTGACTACCATTCGTTTCTTGAAAGTGTTCAAAAACAAAGCGGAATGCGAGGCAGATCGCACAGCACGTTTCACTAAGCGGGATAATGGTGCTGTTCCTGATAATAGCGCAATCCCTGCCAATATCATCAAGGATGTAAAAGACTTGTTCGCCAATGTTAACGAAAAGGAAGCCAAGTCAATCCTTGAAAAGACTAAACCTTATAGCGACTATGATGTTATGGAACTCATAGAAGCTGCGGGGATGGTTCCCTTCTAAGGGATTATCGGACAGGTAAAAGTCGCCAAGCGTTGAGTAGCCTGTCCGTTTTCCTCCCTGTCGTGTACTGCTTGTATTAAGCTCCCAAAACTGCGGGATTCGGCAACCATAAGTCCGAGCGGCAGGGAATATTGCGGGATCGCCTAACTTGGCATGGCACAAGGCCCATAACCTTGAATAATGGAGGTTCAAATCCTTCTCCCGCTACCATGCAATAGCAGGCACGTATGCCTTTAGCCATAGAAGTCCAAACTATACATGCGATTTTGGACTTGTTCCTTTGATGACTTGACACATCGAATGGTGAGAAATTCTGCGAGCATGTAAGGGTTGCCTGCGCTAAACTAATATGCGTAAGCTTGTTGATAGTAAGCCGTGAAGAATGTCAAGTAACCAGCTTACTATCAACAGAGGTAAAAATGATATTTATCATCTGGTGGAAGAAAGGAAAACTCATGTTCAAAGTCCAAAGAAGCGGTACTAAAAATACTGTGAAGATTACACCTACCAATTACATTGGGCGTGATTTTCGCGCTGGGTTTTCGCGGCTGTTATCCTCTAATACTCTAATAGGAGGAGCGAGATGACAATGCCTAAGCCCTCCCCAGTTTCAAACCCTCAAGACGGAACTGTGAGCAAGAATGTCTTCACGGGATTCGTTCTTGAAGGTTTAGCCTTGGTTTTGATCTGGACGATGATTTATCTCTTACCTCCCGCACGCGAGAGTTGCACATCAGGTGATGGAGGTTGCTTTGGTTGGCGATTATCTATTGTACTCCTAAGCCTGATCCTAGTATTTATTAGTTTGTTTGCTTTTCTCAGATTTCGGCAGGTCCCAAATAAATCTCTCCCACCCGAGAAACTAGCAGGCATCATTATCAGCTTGACAGGCCTTATTTCCGGGCTGATAATCGCAGTTGCAGTTTTGATGGGGTATTTTATTTAGCGAATCAAGATTTCGCAGAGATATGCCGTTACCACGTCAAAATCCAACCGGAGAAAAAATAATGAAACCAACCTATCAGCAAAAAAAACAATATCAGTATGCCAGGCGATTTCCTATCACTTATGATGAATACAAGCCTGAGGACTTTTCCAAATTACTAAAGGAAATTCAGGGTTATAGACAATCCAATATGGAAGTAGCATTATCACTATTAATGATATTACTTGGACTTGGCTTCATTGGATTTATCGCAGTTGTAGCATCAACAATATTTGGAGGATAACATGCTGGATAAAATCATTATACAGATGATCCATAATATCAAGTTTTCACACAGAGGCCAATATCGGAAACTAAAGAATGGATTGACCATTGAACTATTTCCTCTTTCAAATTCATATATTCTCATGCTTTCACGTGAGGATGTTTATCCTTCTGATACAGAATGGCAGACAGTCATAAACAATTTCCCTTATTCTATCGGAGTAACTTCATTTGAGAGACAAGAGAGATGGGGAAAGTATAATTTGATTGGAGATGTTCCAAAAGAAGGATATACAAAATGACATTGATACTCGTGGATAATAACGAGAAGGCAACTAATCCCGAAGTTGTAGAAAACCTAAAGAAACATTTCCAAATCGTTATATGTGCTAATCTAACTGCTGGTGATGTCAATATACCACTTGATGACGGAACAGTATTAGCAATCGAGCGCAAAACACCTCATGATTTTCTCGCATCAATTGCAGATGGACGCATCTTTGAACAGATAGAACGCATGGCAGCTTATGCCAAATACTTTGCCATTATCATAACAGGCAAAATATCCTATGACAAAGAAGATATGGTTATCATAGAAGGTGATAAGCGAAAACGATTATGGCATGGCGCATCTGTTCGTGCTGTATTTTCTGTCATTCAATTTTCTGGTTGTGCGTTAATATGGTGTCCTGCTGATGAGTATCCTAGAATGATTGAGGAACTATATAAGACGGTCAATAAACCAGATGCACGTCATGGAATAAGACATCGTAGAATTATTACATTCCCACCAGTTGATGAGCGAATACAAATATTAGCACAATTTCCAGGCATCGGTTTACAACGTGCTGAATCACTTTTGACGTTTGCTAATAATGGATTGGATAACGATGAAGAGGAATATGGCACATTAGGAAAAGCATTTGAGTGGGGAACAGTAATGTCAAAAGTAGATAAGGATATTCGTCCTGCCGGATGGGGAGGTAAAACAATTCTCAATTTTAGAAAAATGTTAGGACTGCAAAGTAACGAATATATCAAAGTCGAAGAAGATAATACTTAAGGAGATTATCAAATGGCAACAAAGAAGTCATCAAAAAGTAAAGCAGTTGTATTATCAGAGAGAGAAGCACCGATAGAACGCAAGATGTCTATGGTTGATATTATCTCATCTGTCATGGCTAAGGCTCAATTAGAAGTACTTACTGCCAAAACTCCTGAACATGCTATCAAGACTAGACCAGGAGCAAAAGGCAGAGCATTGAAATATGTCCCACATGGATATGTTACAGATACTCTCAATCGTGCTTTTGGATTTGATTGGGATTATAAATTAATGCCATACTTTGGAAATGGGAATGTATATCATTTGGAAACTATTCAGACTGGTATCCATCCGAAAACTAAAGAGCCTATCATCATGCGCTATGTTACCGTTTATGGTGAATTGACTATAAGGGTACATAACCCAAAAAAGATGAGCGAGATTATCGCAACAGTCACTAAACCAGGCCCAGGCTCATCAGTATGGTATCCAGAGAATGAATTAGGCGATGCTATCAAAGCGGCTAAGAGTGATGGATTAAAAGTAGCAGCGCATGAGTTAGGAATTGCTCTTGATCTATATTGGGACGATGAGGCAGAGCAAGATAAGTACAATCAAATCCAAGAGGACAAGCGCAGGCAACAGGAACAAGAAGCCATTGATGTTTTTGCTGAAGATGTTGTTATATCACCTAATGGTGACAATCCAGTCAATGGTATTCAACTGATAAGCATAGCATCAGCGAAATATAAATATGATCTGAGTAAGGTACAGGAAATACTCGGCTTACCATTAGCACAATTCAATGATGATTACAAACCCGAATATTGGGATAAGATTGTCAAGCATTATGGAGAACATAATGATATTGAAAAAGAACCTAAATGAGACATCAAAGAAGTTAGGGTTTCACACTGGAGCCTCGGTGAGAATATCACCGAGGTACTTCCATAATCACAGTATGAAATATATCAATATTGGAACTGGTGTGATTGTGGGTAAGACGTTGCCGGATAAGAACACACTACCCTCACTGCTTGTCCGTTTCCCTTTTCACATGGAGTTCTTCACAGAACCGATATTGAAATGTCTATTGGAAACAAGCCAGGCATCAGCAGGGACTATCAATGTCTTGTTGCGCATCCATCCTCTATATTGTGATGAAGTGAAGAGATATAAGGGGAGGTTGAGATCCAACCTTCTCCCCTCCCCCACTGAAGAATGATTTACCCCTAAAACAGGCATGTACAACGAACGAACGTTCAATAACGAACCACTCTACTCTACTTTCGATTATGCGAAACGAACGGGATTGAACTAGGGTAACGAACTGCTTTTCTAAACTGAGTAAAATCATAGCACTTTATGCAACCTTTACGTGTTTGTAAGGGCAAGGTTATCTATCCATAATAAAAACCACAGCCAGTCACGAGTAACGAATGTAGGGCTTCCTGTTGCGAAAAGTGATATAATGCAGATGTTCAGGAAGTCGGGCGTTTTTATTTCCAAGTCATATAGCCGTTACTTTGTGAACGTCCGTGCTTCCTGAACAAAAGCATTTGGAAATCACAAGGTAGCGGCTTTATGTTGGAGATGATATGAACTGGCATGGAAAAGTTTACAAAAGGAAAAGAATTGATATGCCTTATACAGATGAATGGCACAAGTTAAGAACAGCATGTTTCAAAAGAGATAAATACACATGTCAAAGATGCGAAGTTCATAATACACAAGGTAGAGGATTAAATGCTCACCATTTAATACCAAGAAGCGAGGATGGAGCAGATGAGATATACAATCTAATAACATTGTGTGAAGATTGCCATAACTATGTTGAAGTAAATAACTTGCGTACTAAGGTGGATATTATAGGAAGTTATGCAACACCTGATTATGTTGCAGTGAAGGAAAAAGTTGAAAATAAAACAGATGAAGGTTATCACTTCACAAGACCTGATTGGCATAGATGGGTTTATGGAGGAGATAAAAATCCCAGATGAATATTATCAAATTATCTAGATTACTTAAACGATCTCATCGTCATACTAAGTCCTGGAATGTCACAGGCAAACTATTTGACATTACTAGTGGAATGGCTTACAAGATAGCTATCGACAAGTATGAACCCGCCAGCGACGATCTCCGTGAAAGATTAGGATTGGATCATAGAGTTTGTCCCAAATGTAAGAGGAAAATAATTACACGAACTAGAAAGAATAAACCTGATTACATCAAAGAATGGGACCATCTCCCGACTGTTGAGCGTCATAAAGTCATCAGGCAATATTTGGAATGGAAGGAAAAACAATGACTATCTATAGTTTTGCTGGTTTGAACTACATAACCCCGTCACAACTCCTAAAAGAATGTCCAGATTGTGAACAGTCCCTTGAAGAGTTGATAGCTCTTGCTAATCAGCCTGATAATCTCTGTTCTGTTTGTAGGAGTAATCCTATCTGGAAATATGGACAATGCGGTATGTGTTTTACCTGTACAACAGGGGAAGCAGACGGATCAGATGATTATGAGCTATTGGAGGAAGAAAATGAATAACAATATCAAGGTTCTCGAATACGGTAAGACGATCTCAATCTCACAATTACCCGAATGTCGCCATAAAGTACGATTGCAAAATATCGTTATCAATACTAATGCCAAGATATGCGTTGTAGCAATTGCTAATGGTGAAAGATGGGAGGCATTTGCAGGTTGGCCAGATATTCAGGATATGAAATTAGAACCAGTAATATCATTGATGGATTACGAATGGAATTGTGAGAACATCAGAGACCAAGAACAAGTTCTTATTATGGGTGAAAAACTCAACGAAGAAACAGCAAAACAACTATTCCCCGATTGGGCGAATAAAGAATATGCAGGAGTATAACAATGAATAAAACTGTAACAACCAAAGTTCATGAAACTGATGTTGATGGAAAACATGTTACTGTCGAAGATATTGGAAATGGTAATTATGCCTCAACAGTTTCAGGAAAAGTCCATAATTCTCAAGGTGTCCATGTTGCTTCACCGATATGGCAGAATATCGGGAACAAAGAAGAAACAAAAGAATGGATCAAAAATAAAGTAAGGAATTGGCTCAAATGAGGATAATTTTCCCTGTTGATAAAATATTTACAATATACAAATATTGTAGTATTCTTTTTAGTATGGACACTTCGCATAGACCCCAAATTGATATCTTAAGCGAAGCACCTTCGCTTAAGACGTAGTTGGGCGGCTCCCTTATAGCCAGGAGATTTACAAATGGATATTGATACTGCTCGTGGAGTTGCCGCTCGTATTTGGTGTGATCCAGATTATGAGCATGTGATTATGAATCCAGACCTCGCAGAAGAGATTGCTCTAATATTGATGGGTGAGGCTAATCATCAAGCCGCCCAACACAAGATGCACCCGACTTTGGGGGAGTCTGCAGCATCTGACAGCGAATCCAAACCCGCCCCAAAGCGGGTAATCTAAACCGTTAGCCCGCTATTTCGGGCAAAGGAGAATCAAAGATGGAATGCCCCGTTTGCTACGAAGAATATGATCATGCCCCATATTGCCCAAAAGCAATAGAGATTGAAGATGCTGAATACGAGCAGGAATGCAAAGAAGCCTTGCAAAAACGGAAGCGGGCTAACAAACCACTGCACGCGGACGGCGGTACTGTCCGGCAAAAAGGCACTTCTAAGCGAAAAGTGCCAGCCGCTAAATCGGCTGGGAGATCCAGCCGCAAGTAACGCAAAAGTTAGAACGCCATACAAGGAGTCTGATAGCATGAAATTAAATCTCATCACTTATGGCTGTGGCAAGAAATTTGATGTTGCCAAATTCAAGCCCGTCAAAAATAAAATGTTCGTCAAGCCAGAAGGCGGCTTATGGGCTTCACCTATCAATTCAAATTATGGTTGGCGTGAATGGTGCGAAAGCGAAAGTTTTGGCAATCTCTCTCATCATTTCAAGTTTGAGTTTGAAGGCAATGTTTTCATAATTGATGGCACTCGCTCCGCCGCTCAAATGCCCTGGCTTGAAGCGTACAGTGTTTTGAAATATCCCGATTTTGAAAAGATGGTTGAACTTGGTTACGACGCAATTTATCTGACTGAAAAAGGTCAGCAAGAAACTCGTTTTGGTGAACCATCACTCTATGGTTGGGATTGTGAAAGCGTGTTAGTTATGAATCCTTCTGGCGTTCTAACAACCGCTTGCACTGGACAACGGGGATTCTCCCCGTCTACTAGCCTTGTTTCTGGCTAAGGGCTTTTTCTGGTCTTCGGGTTTTATCTCGTTCCACCCATTGCCAGTAAAGCAAACCGTTAGGCGTGCTCTTGGAGAAATATGGACGCAAAAGAATTTGATAGTATCCACGAAACAGGGAAGCGGCTAAAAGAGATTTTTGCCCGTGATAAAGTTCGCGGCATGGATGGGTTAGAAGATTACTTAGTCCGTTCCATTGAAGAGGCGGCACGCCTAACAATGCGTGCACCCGACTTAGGCTGGGCGTGCGGCAAATGTAAGACTCATAATGCGGATGGTGTTTCCGTTTGCGGGTTCTGTGATACACCCCGCCTAAGCGGGTAACGCAAAAATTAGAAGGCTTCTTTGCCTGAATGGAGAAACATGGAATACTATTTGATTGGAATGGTAATTACCTGGCTTGCGGCAACATCGTGGTGGATATTTTACTTTGGTGATGGCGTGTTTGAAGGCGGCATGTGGGGTATGCTAGTCTCTCTTCTTTGGCCGTTGGTTTGGGTTGCCTTAATTTTTGGTTTGGTAGCAAAAGGTATCGTAGTATCGGCACGCCTTCTAACAAAGTATGCACTGGACAAGAGCCAGCATAGGTTCTAAATTATTGGCTTGCGTGTGGCTCTTGCCAGTAACGCAAACCGTTGGGCGGACTCGCCCAGGAGAATGAATATGAACAAAGATGAAGAGGAGAAGCATGAAAATTTGTGATATTTGCGGAAAATCATGTTATAGTTTTATAACTTACAAAATGTGCAGGCATATTGTTTGTAGCCGTCACGAATATCCAGAAAGTTGCCCTGTGTGCGCCGCCCAATTAGAGCGTGCACTTGATGGGGCTACATGGGAGAGCCTCGGTGCAGGTTTCATAGAAGTTGAGCCAGATCATAGTGAGGGTAAATAAAATTGCCCAGCAACTAACCTAATGTTTGGATACGAACCGCACCCGAAGCACACATTAATCGCCGCTCTATATATAGCAGTCGGCTATATTGCTATTATCAGAGAGGGATGGATTGCATTCGGCTTGATCATGATTGGCATGGGAATTATTACTTGGCTTGTTGTCAATGCTACAATCGTGATAAAGAGCTATCAGGATTATTGGTCTGAGATAAATTCATTTCTTCAACTTGCAATGAAAACCAATAACCCTCATATCTGGACCATATTTGGGATGCAACCACCACCGACTGAAGTAAAAGTTATGGTCAAGGATACGTCTAAGGGAGAGGCATATCCATCATATCAGTTTCAAGGATTGCCCGTATCTCCTCATATCATGCGAGTTATCGCTGATGGAGTGTTGACCGGAAAACCATTTAGCGAGAATGAATGGACAAAGAACAAGATTGTCCCAGGAACTAAGTTTCGCAAACTTCAAAAACTATTTAAGGATAAAGACTTTATCCGTCCTAACAATACCAGATCGAATAATCTTGGTTATTCACTAACTCGCAAGGGTCAACAAGTTCTTTATGAATTTGCAAGTGAAAGTGTTAAACAGGAACTAAAGAAAAACAGATAAGGTGAAACATGTTTGAAGAAATTTTAGTAAAGATTTTTCCGGAAGAAGAGTCGGGCGCATTGTTTCCGCCTCTTTGCAAGAATACTGATTTGCCCTATGAAGAATGTGATTGCGAAGAATGCCATCCAACACAAGAAGCAGCCGACTTGCTATCATGTCCCGCTTGTTGTGCTTCGTTCGTATTATACAGAATTTACCATCAACACAGAAAGGAACTGCTAAAATGCCTGAAAAAATTGAAACATTAAGAATAAAATCACCTGAACTGATGAAAGTAATTGAAGATACAGCCAAAAAGCTATATGTCTTATGTCGTGGTTCATTCTCAATAGATTTTCGTATTGAACGAGATATTTTAGGAGATACCTTGCTTTTAGGAAGCTTTCGCACTCTTTATTTTTTGAAGGTAAGATTTGATGTTGGAGACCTTTTTTACAGACATGAATGTGTAAGATTTGAATTTTCTGCAGAGTTAGAAAATGATATATATAGGATTGCACAAACAACCATCAAATCTTGGTCTGATGAATACTTCAGGGAAGTATAATAAAGAGAAAGGAGTAAAATGATATATACATATGAGTTATACCTGGATTGTGGAGATATAATCACAGAAACAACAGAAGCACATAGTTCTGTTGAGGCTGAGTTATTCAAACCATATTCAGGACAGAAACGAAAGTGTCCTAAACATGGACAAGTTATAATTTCATCTGCCAGTGTTCAGCCAATCGTGGAAGGTAACCCACAACCAGTAGCAAAGAGAAAGGTGAAAAATGAATAGCGACCCCGTAGCGTTTGTATTAGCGGTAATAGGAGCATTGTTCCTGTTGCTAAATCTAGCAGCATTGATAAGTGTCATGTTTAAGAATAAAAAGGAGTAGCATTTACACGCTACTCCTTTTTTGTTGCCTATTACACAATCTTACTGATAGGTAAATATACGATTGGAGCAGGGATATTACTTATCATCTCTGCAACAGCATGAAAACCAATAGCATCAAATCCTATCATGTCAAGAATCCTTTTTCCATCTAATCAAGGCAATATGATTTAAGTAGCCTTGTATACTTTGTCCGGTATTATTAGTAATGCCAATTTGTATAAAAGATGTATCATCCAATGTAGCATGATACATTGGGATAGATATTATAGTTTCATCAGAGTTAATCACTTGTGCTGTAGCATAAGTACGTATTTCACCAGTGTTTACCAAACCACCATTGATAAAACCAATATATATTTTTCCATTGTAATCAGAGCCATTTGAATAATGTCCAACACTGGCAAAAATGGAGTACCATCCTGCATCATTGATTGTAATCTTGTCATCTGAATCTACAAAAGTTCCTAGTGCGTAATCATCGAATGTTGCGCTATCAATAGGAACAGTTCCAGCAGCAGTATTTAATATTGTTACTTCATCAACGGGAGATTTATATTGTGCAAATGGATTGAATCCTGCATTATAAGATAGCGCCGTTGGTCCTAGATAGATTTCTGTTAAACCTGTCAAGTCAATTGCGCTATCATCACTGTCAGTACTATTATAAATAGTATTACGCTGAAATGTTGTACCGGATGCAATGTATTTACCCAACCCGCATTCAGAACCAGTAGGACGATGAGTTATTAAATCATAAGTAATCAATCCATACTCATATTCACCACTATCAGAACATCCCGCGTCATCGAATGTTTTGCATCCAGGAACGGCAGTAGTTAAAGTAACTATTCCTGTTCCTGTTGTAGTCGTATACATACGAGCTAGATTTTTATATGTCATATTAGCTCCTATTTATTATCCAATCTAACAATAGAAAGCGAACTTGTCAAATTAACACTGCCATCTACATTCCTAAAATTGACTGTCAGCGTTGCTGCATGACTTGTCTTTTTATGAATGACAATTGTTTTGAAATCCGGTAATAATCCAGTCGCATCAGGCGGGAAATAAAAGTTAGGATTGCTTGTTCCAGCATCATCAAGTGCTGTACTAAAACGCATATATAAATTATCTGTGGCAGTAGGAGGAGTATTCCATGATGCACTCTCAATTCTAAACGTGACAATATAAGTACCAGGCAAATCCAATGTAAGAGTAGTACTACCATTCCATGAAATCGATGAACCTGATTGAAATTGAATGGCACTAAATATCAGGGCCTCATTGAAAGAATCAAGAGTCTGAGAAGCAGCAGATAAAACCATTGTGTCCTTAGCATATCCTTCTGCTAATACTCCTGCTACTCCACCACTAGCAGTATATCCATACTGTAATACCCCATCGCTATCCATTAGGACGCCTTGATATTCAACACCATCAGAATCAACTAATATTCCCGATCCTGATAATGTCCATCCTGCGGGAGGAATAAGAGAGCCTGATGCTGTTTGTATCCATCCCTCTACACCCATATAGGTAATCCCATAGACCCATCCCACTTGTTGAGATATATCACTCAACTGATTTGCATTGAGATTAGCTCCCAACAATTCTGATACTATTCTCTCCAATTCTTCCACTCGTGATACTAAATTGTCAATCGCTCCTTGTTGATCCAAAGGAGAAACCGCACATATTTGCATCGTGCTGCCACCACCACCATCAACAACAATAGCCATTAGATCACCTCGATATTCATAGGACATTTATTCGATAGGTCATTATAACTAAAACCTATTATCCTGGCCTGTCTTGTAAATCCAAATCCGCCATTAGGGTTGAAGCCTGCATTAGTCTCTTTCACAGTTGCTATATTGCCTGTTGCCACGTGAGAGAAAGTATCACCTTTGTCTAACGCTGTCCTTGTCATTATCATTATAGGAGGGCCGCTCTTACTTACTGTTGTCCTGGCAGAATTTAGGACACTAGCTGCATCATGTTTACCGGAATATATCTGATTGAGTTGCAAAGGCCCATAATCATCATACGTTTCTTGATGGATTGCTTCCTGCATTACTCTATTCTGCGCTGTGTTGGATTGAGAATAACCGAGTATCTGATTAGCAGGAGTTCCTTGTTCAGTCAATAATGGGGAAGGCAATTCAGTATTGCTACTTGTCAATTCAAAGTTGCTATCCTGTAACCGCAATGGCACTACATTCCCTTTACGAATATAGAGATTAGCAAATAATTCCAGATTGCCTTTACTGTTTATATCACTCGTGACAGACCAATCCATACCACTTGCTTTGATTAGTTTCAAGATATGGTCATAAGCATTAGTCCGCAAATCGTCGGGGAATGTCAAAGGCAGATCATCCAATATTCCAGGCTGGAAAACGATATTCTTTGCCTTTGCATGAGCATGATTGAGTATCTCTATAAATACATTCTTCGGAGTTCTACTCACAGTTGTAAATGGCATAGCCCTAAATGCTAATATAGCCTCCGCCGAATAAGCAGTAACATGACATACTCCTAAATCCCAATTGCGAGGTCGTAGAATAATCCCTGCCCAATCAGGCAACTTTCCTTTTCTGTTTCCATTCTCATCTATTTTTGGGATATGTTCTATATGGATTAGATTGCCATATTGCAGATTTGATAATGTACATTTTGGATCCGCCGTACTCATGCTGAAATTACATTCTCCATATTCATTGATAAGCCATGAACGGGGAGTAGTAGGAATATTATTCAATTCCGCTTTCAGTCTCATGTAATGGTCGAATATCCTGATACGACTAGCCATGTGTTATAATCCCCTCAATAAGTTTCCCCGCGACGTTGTAGCGTCCGGGGGTTGGCAAATCAAAGAAGAAAGTATCATAGGACTCTGTCCCTGTGAGTAATAACAATATTTACTGACACAGTTCCCACATCATCATATTGGAGATTATTTATACCAGAAACTAAATCCAACCAACTCTCTCTATCTGATGAGAATGTTACATTTACTTTACTGCCATCTGCAAGATATGCTTTCTTGTTCTCACAGTCAATAGTCAATGGGGAATTCAAAGCACAGGGGGTCTGTACTTTTATCCATTCACCAGTTGTATTGTTCGTCAGTTTGAAATCGAAGAAGTTTATAGATGCTTCATCACCTACGGATATTGTAGGAAGATTATCGCTATCAAATGTAATCGTATGAGTATCAAATTGCACCATAGCAATCTCATTCAAAACGCTATCTAATTGACCATCTATGACATGGCGAATAGTTTCATATGTTCCACCGAGAGAAGTAACATGAGGCCCAAATGTCTGCCATGTTTGCGCTAATGTTGGTTCTGTTTCCTGTTGCACAGTAAACCATACCGCATTAGATTGTAGATATTGCAATCCTACAATTGCAGGCCATGAGCTAGTATTATAGACTTTACCACTATAAGTAACATCTGTAATCCCACATGGATGGAAGAATATCCAAGCCAGTGTACCTGCCTCATTTGCTACTTGGAAATCAGCCCCGCCACGCATAGCTAATCCTAATTTAGTAGATGGATTGACCTGAGTATTTTCATCGCCAGTAAATACATAAGATAGATTAGTTTTAGACGATAGCACTTCTCCCTTCCACGCCCCAGGACGATTGGAAGCAGTATCAAAATAATTAGTATATAACCATGCAGAATTAGTAGATGCCAAACTAAATATAGGTTTATAATCATCATCAATATCAGGAGCAGACAAATCACTATCACCATATAATATCCATAGGTCATGCTCGATATGCCTGACAGTAGATGACGCACTATGAGATACGGCAGTAGTATCTTTTTGCCCTCGGGATAAATTGTCTATTTGATAATCATTGAAGTCAATATCACTATCAACATAGACCAATGCTTCATTATCAATAAGTAATGTTTTATTAGATGTTGATAATAATGACTGTAGAAATCTATTATTCACCTTAGTTATAGTAAATGACATGGTAGTATCATCACTGTCGAATGTAGATAATGTAGTGCCTTCATGGCGGGGAGGCAAATCAAAGTTAATCCAGCACTTAGCAGGATCACTATCACTATCCATTTCATTCAACCATCTATCACTAAATGTTCCATCTATCCAAACTCTAAAATCATCTCCATCTGCCTGCATCTTATTCGCATCAATAAGGGTTTGAACATCTAATCCGCCATTGGTTATATCCAACGGGATAGCAAGAGATTTATCCATATTATTATAGACAGGAATATATCTTCTATATTTCAACCCTGCCGTCTTGGTAGTTAATGGAGTAATAGTAAATATAGGCTGAACATTTATGTTACCAATATTTGTTATAGCGTCACTATCACCAGTAGCAGTAATATCCCAACTATCAGCAGTAGCAGTAACCAATCTCCAATATGGATACTCGATTGCAAAGCGGACATTGAACGCATTAGGTTTATTCTCACCCTGACTTGAGAAACCAATGGGAAATCCAGTTAGATAGTATTGACGATTGGAATCATTCTCGTCTTGAACAACCAGGTTATGTCTGGTCTTATCCATGACATTGAAATATCCCTTTAGTGTTTCCCTATTCGTGTTGATATTCCCACCACCCACTATATAGACTTCAATAACAAAAATATGAGCAGGTAGTTGTGTGTCACTTAGAAAAGGAAAATCTCCCGCTCTGTTTACTGTAATAGCATTTGCAGATAGATTAGCTAACTGTCCAACAGGGATAGTAGATTTTATCGTGGCACTATTGATATTAATATTATTCCACGTCAGTAATGATAATTTCATTTTATATCGCCGAGGTAGCTAGACTTCCACTTGTGGCTTGCATTAGTGGATTAGGAGATGGACAATCATAGTATGATCCAGGCTCACCAGCACCCATGAAGTAAACAGGCCCATAATAATTATTAGTGACAGGTTGACCTAAGCCAGCGCCTAAACCACTGTCACTTGTTACAGTACCTGCTGTACCTACTGTACCTGTTGATCCTCCGGTAAGTCCACTGGTATCAATTCCCAGAAGATTCAGTATGGGTATAAATGGAGCAAGTATCATTTCTATAATATTTTCAACTGTATTTATTAACCAGGCTGTTGCAGCGGTAAGACCGGCCACCAATCCCGCAACGATGTTGACGCCAATCTGCATGAATACTGTTGATGGGCTGGAGATGCCCAATATCTGCTTAAAGTAATCAATCACGTTGTTGATAAATGTTAAAATATTGTATTTCATATTATCAATACTAAGACCAAGAGAAAGACCTTTGATAATATCTATGCCAATTTGTTTCCAAGCGTCCTGTATCTCGTCAATGCGGAAGAAATTACGCAAATCAAGAGCATCACTAATATTGCCTCCAATTGTTGACCAAATCTCATTCCATTTAATCAAGCCTATTGCATCTATGAATATATTGAAGAGAGTTTCAAAAGCAAGCGCAGCTTTCGATTGAAATTCAGGAGCCATAAACGTGGTATTAAGGGCGTCGATAATGCTATTACTTAGCCTATCAGCCCCGCCGCCGTCAATCCATTCCTGTACCTTTGACTCCATCCAGTTAAACAATCTGGCAAATAATTCATCTATTACAGGCCAAATGAAGTTCCAGGCGTCTGCAAATGCCTGCTTTATGGAATCCCATACTGCCGACCAGTCACCTGTCTGCATGGCGGTCATGATTTGGTCAAGGAAATTAGAGAGCTTGTCCCCCAGATCAAGATTGGTTGCAAACTCGGAAATCGAAGCAGCCAAATCCTGGAAAAATTCGATAACTTCCGGCTGGCTTACGAATTCTGATAATCTTATTAGAAGGTCAGTCAGGACAGGTAATACTGCATTGCCAATTGTCTCTCTTATCTCATCTAATTTGTTTTTGGCAATCTCTACTTGTCCTGCAAATGTCATGCCCATTGCTTCAGAAAGACTGCCAACCTGTTTTTCTACCTCAGTCAAAATGATATTCTGCGCGCTGGCAACATCTCCCATTTCCACAAAGTTTTTTATCATTTCCTTCTGTTCTGTGGAAAAAGTGACACCTGCTCTGGATAATGCACCTAACATCGTAGCTGGCTCATTCAATGCTTTTCCTAATTGCATGGCTGCTGAATCAACACTACCAAATATTTCTGCCATGTCGAGCATCGCAGGGATAGTCCTCTCTAAAGTATCCCCGCTTATATTACGGAATGTCAAAAGTAAAGCTGTTCCAGCTAAAATGGTCTCATCCGAAAAACGAGTAACACCTTGTAATTGACTTGCTAAATTTTGCATATCCTGAGATGTTACACCCGCCGCCCCTCCCGTCGCTCTCAATATGCCTTCCAATCTTGCAACAGCCTGTTCACTCTCACTAGCTGAATTAATAAACGGAGTAATAAGGCCAGCGGCAGCATCAAATGCTTGACCTATTAGATCAATCGCTGACTTAATACCAGTAATAATATTCCCAAAGTTAGACAACACTCCAGAAAATTGATCTTCCGCTCTTACTACAATGGTAATCTCATCAGCCATTTTGTAAATTCTTCAATCGGATTTTGTCTTGTTCACGTCTCATTTTCATATTGATTTCGGTCATATATAATTCTTGACGCTTTCTCCATTGCAGTCTGCGAAATTGCGTCAAGTTTTCACCTGTGATTTGCCAGGGAGGTATTTTCCAGTCTCTAGCTTGTTCTAAAGTTGTGACCCATCTGGGGACGGGGAGTCCGCCGAAGGTTGATCTGATTGCGATTTCGACTCGCTCCCGTTCACTTTTGGGATTGTCCCATCCCTCATAGTACTCATAAATATTTCAATGGTTTCTTTTATCTTTGATACTGGTAATGTTCCTAATATCTTCATAGCATCTTTATGCATCATAGGCAAATCATTGCCATTGGTCATAAATCGAGCAAGGATAGGGCGGAGGCGATATAGTTTCATATCGCCTTCCTGTGCCCTCTCAAATGTTTCAAACTCCTCCCATGTCATATCATTGATTGACTTCTCATTGATTAGGAAATGTATTTCAGTCATAGTATCCTTATGGTAAGGCAGACAAAGCATTGACAATAATGAATTGTCCTGCTGATGCTTGGGCCGCGTTATTGCGCACAGTGAAATGACCTTGAAGGACGTCGTTACCATTCTGTTCGCCAATCTTCTCAAACTTATTCCACTTACCGGCAAGATCAGCAATGAAAGTCCTGACAGAATAGGTATTACCAGGGAGCGTAAAAGCCGTACCTTGATTGAGGATACGGATTAGCCGAGGTGTCTCTGCTCTCCAATCTACCTTCTGAGCAATACCAATTGCGTCATGTTCAAAAAGTATATCAAGGGTTATCTCTGGTCTCGTCTGTTGGACGAATGACCAAGTTAATGCGCCCTCAGCAGTAGTCTTAGTGACCAGCTTAGCATTGTAATGTAATGTAGCAGCAAGCATAGTATTTGACTTCAAAGTAGTTCCCCAACTATCAGAATCATTATCAATATATAGCTTGCTCTTGCTAAAGTTCATCGTGTTGACTGTTGGCAACGGAACTCCAGCAGTAAATGCTTGCGGTATGACAGTCTTACCGAATAGATTACCTGACATCATCCATGCTTCACCGCCAACGCCTGCTAATGTCCAATCCATACAATGGACAAAGTTAGCTACCTCCGCTCCTGCATCATCACCGCCCTCGACTGTGTATGGTTTCAATGCTGGAAATGAAGTTGTTGGGATAGGATAGGTTGACACGTAAGCATCGCCACTATCAGTAACAGGGGTAACAGTTTTCACACTCATCTCTAAGAAATGAGGTAATTGTTCATAAGTAGCTTCAATTGTATCAGTAACAATAGCAGCACCAAGCAACGATGTATTCGTTCTATCACTTCCCGTCGCCAACCCAACATCTTCCTCAACAAAGTAAAGATTACGGGTATCTTCAATTGTTCCATTTACGCGCAAAATAGTGGTAGCAGCAATTACATCGTCACTATCACTGTCCGCATTACGAGCAAGTTGTAACTTTCTGAAAGTCTTTGCACCAGCCATGTTATTTACTCCTTATAAGACTAGCAATTAGATAGCCAATATGCCAACCAATTACTCTCCAAATTGGATAACGATAGAGGTTATCGAAGTATGGAAATCTATAGCGCTTGTCTAAATATCCTTCATATACACTTGTTGGAACAAATCCAGGAACTATTTCACCTGTATATGTATATTTCATGTTTACTCCTTGCGCCTATAAGGACGCTTCATTGGTTTATCTACAAACTTAATAGTCTTTGCTGTTGATATGGGGTCATGTTCAAATGTAATGTCAAGCTTCATTGTATATTCATATAATCCTGAATTGACAAGATTCTCAACATTATATTGATGTGCTTCCGTGTATGTCATATTCTTGGCAGGTACACCAATCAATGTTCCTTTGTCTTTTCCTATATATCTTAGATAAATATCGTTCATAAGTTCACCAGTATCTTTGTATTATTCATGACAAAATGAAGTCCGATAACTTGTATTCCTGCATAATCGGTTTGTGGTATCCATGAATAATCAAGAGTTGAAAATGTTTCTATCGTGTTATTGAATTGGTCTCCAGGACTACCATCACTATCGTATGAAATCTCTCTACCAAATGCCATTGAGACGGTATCAATAAGCGGCTTCATCCGTTCGATTGATCTAGCTATATCAATCTCTTTGGTCAAAATATCAATAGCAATATTTGTGCATTCTCTTTTAGTGCCAGTGGGAGAACCCATCGTATAAGAACCAGAGAAAGGATAGACTAATCCAAACGTTGCATAGCTCATTACAGAGGGTGGATTAAGAGGAACATTCTCTATTCCACTTACTGTCCTCAAGACATTGATAATCTCACTAATGGCACTCTCAGCAGCTTCAGCCATTATCCAAATCCTGACTGTTTCTTGATATAAACACTAATCAACTCCATTACATCAGGGTCTAAATTAGGAATAGTCAATGACATTTTGCCTAGTGCCGTCATTGATAATGATCCTATCGGAGTACTACCACGCATGAATAGCCTTTCACACTGCAACTTACATGCTTCTACAATTGGCTTAGGAACAGCAGTCCATCCAAAAGGACTGGTAACTTTCACCGCTCTATCCGCATTCTTCGGGAACAGAAATTGACCTGATTTTCTCCTAACTATTTTCTGATAAGGCCATCCATCCAGAGGAGCGTTGTAAGGTTCAAGAATATAATCAGCAGTCGTAAAAGTATCATCCACTGCTCCATCATCATTCGTGTCAATGGCTATCGTCAAATCACTATCAGTAGGAATATCATCAATAAAGACATACTCACTGCTAACAGGTGTGTACCATCTGGATTGACTGGAAGTAGCATAGAAAAATCTATGACATTCATCGTCAATTTTCCGCGATACTCCCTCAACAATTCTCTCCAGCATGTCATCACTAACAGAGTCACTATCGTTGATAGCCAGTCTATTAGAATGCTTTACATCTGCTAGAGTGCAATAGCCATTGGTGATAGTCATTTCTTTTTAGTAATTCTCTTTGCCCTGGGTTTATCTTCTGGCTTATCATCTTCTGGATAAACTATTCCATATTCTTGTGTTTTGTCTGGTACAATAAATTCAGAATAAATTATTCCAGCAACTGGGACATATTGCCTTCCACGATATTTATCCTTATCAAAGTTATATAGATATTGTTCAACAGTAGTTAAATCCGAATACATAACTTTGACTTTTTCCTGTTCTTCCTTAGTCAACTCGTTATACTTTTTCAGGGACATTATCAACCTCTACTTTCAATAATGACGCTAATGCCTTCTCACCACCAGCAGCATTTATCAACTCATCGCATTCTTTCATATAACGATGATTTTCTTGATACCTTCCTGCAAGTTCTCCATATCTGAATGTAGCATCAGCACTAATATTCATTGATCTGATAAACTCAGGAAGGATACGGGCAGCATCAGACTGACTGGAAGTCTTTAATAGAGCATCGAGTAAAGCCTGTGTCCTCCCTTTTGCTTCAAACGCTTGCATCTTCGCATTTTCTACAACTTCATCCAACTTGCGACATGACATTTCAAACTCTTGACGTTGGATCATAACTTCTCCTGTATAACCATAAGGTTTCTCGTTCATCAGCAATGGGGAATGTATAACTACTTCAATTCCCTTTCCAACTGCAATACCAATCCAGAAATATCCTGATGGTCTCTGCCTAACATATTCGGTATCTGAGGTCATCTCAATACCATATAGTTCAATCCTTTTCTTACCTTGATAAATAGCCAACGCCACCGCATAAGCGAATGAAGATCCAAAATTCTCAACCCAATCTATCTTTCCATTCACTTCTCTATATATATTTGGCAATAATGCCTTGACTATTTCCTCTTTAGGATATTTCACACTTGATGGAACATCCTCATAATGTTCCTGCATGTAAATAGGATATTCATGAGGACGTTGTAACCAGTCATAGTGACTGTTACTTTGTGTACCATCTTCTAACTTCTGCTGTTTACCATGATTGAGATTATTTGGATTTCTCCAGATAGGCGAAGCGTGTATTTGAATCAATAAATCTACACGCTTCGCCCAATAATTAGGACGGTCATCCTTTAAACTGCCAACTTCGTTCCAACACCAGTACTCACAATCATCTCTATCCCAATCAATAAGATGACGTGTGAGCGTGTTCGTACCAAATAGGATGGCCGTATCCTTCATCTATGCGTCTCTCTTGACCGCAAACAATGTAGCGGCAACTCCCCACGTGCCACCAGCAATCGTCCTCACACCACGCACATAACGTTTCGCCGTGAAGAAATGGATCGCCTCAGAGGCAAATGTGGAACCATCACCGACTTGCGTTGCAGTAGCACCACTGATGTCCGAGAAGTCAGAATCAACAGTAGTATTACTTTCCTGCAACTTATAATCGAACGTTCCTGAATCGGTTGTAGTGAATATTGCTGTGACAACTGCCTTCATCTCCCGTTTGCCAGGATTGATAAAATATTTCTGAAGATCAACTTCAGCAGCGGCAGCAGCATCCGAATCGGATTTAGTAGCTTCTATAGTAAGTGTAGCAACGGCTCTAAGGTTCATTTTATTCTCCTTATCCTATGCCGTAATAACCAGGAACTTCTGTTTCCAGTATTCCACAAGTTGACCGCCAGTTCTCATCCGCATATAGACAAGCACTTGATCACGATCTTGGTAAATCCAGGGATTGACTTCAACACTAAATCCTACTCGGTCCGCAATCCAATAACCGGACATATCACCGAGCATCATTGTAGGAGTTTGTGCAGTCGTCGAAGTGGCAACAGAAGCCATAAACTGATTTTTCTTGATGGAGTAGCCAAGCAATGAAGCATTCATACCATTAGCATAGTTAGGCCAACTCTCTCCACCAAACCATTGAGGTAGTGTAGCAGTACCAGCATTCACAGCACGCAAAATCGAATAGGTCTGTTTTGTAGCGTACCAAGCTGCTCCTGCTTCATACTGCGGAGGTAAAACGCTTTCTGTACCATATACACCTGTTGGAGTACCAGTTGCACCACCCCAGGCAAGCGCACCAGACGACCCAGAGAAGATTTCTCCACCAGTGTAGGTAGTTCCATTGATCGTTGATGTACTACCATTCGCAATCGAAGCGGTAGGATGAACAGTGAAACCAAACGGCTTCGAGACACCATTACCAGATGTATAGGTATCTTCCTGTGTCAATGAATAGGACTCCGCTCCAATCTTGGTAATGTAACCAAGAAGATCAAAACTATTATCCTCAATCTGTTCACGTTGTAGAATGATATTAGCAGTAAGCAAATAGACAGGGATACGAATTTGACCTGATACTGGATTAGTCGCCTCTGTTGGACTCGACGTTTGTGCGCCTGAACCCTGCCACGTAGCACGAAACGGACTGGAGTACAAATCGTCCGTCGTATAAACTGCTTGCGGGAATGTGATATGGTCAGAACCAGTCGTCATCACAGTGGCATTAGGACGCACAGAGGTCATTACCGCCATACGCTGAACAAGATTAGCTCTGAAATCGGGCGGTATCCACGCTTCACCAGCAGTGAATGAACCCTCATTCAAAATCTTCATCGCATTCCCCTTGATGTATGAAGTCCAGTTCCCAGCAGTTTTATAGTTACCTTGTGCACGAAGTCTCTGAGTGAAGAAATCAAGATATGCTCCTGACTTCAACGCATCAAGATTTTTCTTTCCTACTTCGCTGTCAAATCCAGGTAAGACCATCATCTCACCTGTTTTCGGATCAGCGGTCAATCCTTTGATTTCGCCCTCTTCAGTCAATGCAAGACGGTCAAAGGTAGCAGGTACAACAGCTTCGCCATTAGACGTTTTACCCCATGCTTGCAAATCTTCATGACGTTTTGCTTCATCAATTTTATCCTTGATAATGACCGTCTGGTCATTCAAGTCCTTGAAAGTTTTCATCTCTTCAGGCGTAGCAGTTCCATCTTGAACTTTCGGATACAAGAGGTCTGCTTGATCTAACACGGCCTTAAGAGAATCAGTAAGTTTGCTCATGTTATTCTCCTAAGTATATTTATTTCTCAAATAGGTTAGTTTCGCCTTTTCTGCTTCCCATGACTTTTCAGTCACATCCGGTAATGCAATTCCTAGCGACTTCAAAAATTCAAGC
>Ga0209641_10001209_pt1 | contig 23304 bp, 14 predicted proteins | sample RifCSP16_1_FD_184022 | JGI IMG/M metagenome (GOLD analysis project Ga0209641, IMG submission 184022) | Soil microbial communities from Rifle, Colorado - Rifle CSP2_sed 16_1 (SPAdes) (version 2) | ecosystem: Environmental > Terrestrial > Deep subsurface > Rock core/Sediment | place: Rifle... | reverse complement strand
TAAAACAGTGAGGAGATAGTTAAGTTTAGCAGTCTTAGTAGTTTGGCAAACTCATTGTACCATAATGGAATGTAGAAATTGTTCAAAGATTCAGCTTGACAAATGTTACTTTGCCGATAACTTTAAGCGTAGAAACAAAAGGAAATAGCATATAGAGTAATAGTTAAAGGGTTATACAGTTCTTTTACTCCGGGTAGTTTTCGGAACAAAAAAATGTGTCTCGTAAGCCCTTTGACTATTACTTTTTTCATCCGAGTGGGCTTTGGCCACACTTGGATTTTTTGTTGGCTAATATCGATGAAGTATAGAAAAGTCTTGGCAGTCTGCAGTTTCAGCTTGATAGCTTCGGCTCAAGCGGCGGCTCCGAATTACCCGGATATAGCGGTGAGCAAGGATGACCAGAGCGGGATTAGTTTTACTTATCAGGTGCCTGAGCCGGTGGAGAAAACGATTGAATATCAAGGTCAGACTTTGAAAATCTTGGAAATAAAGGAGTGCACTTACAGTTATGAAGCCGGCCTGCCCCAGATACCGGTCAGAATAGTCCTGATTGGAGTCCCGCCCCAGGGAGATATGAACTTAAGCTACACTTCCAGAGAAGCTGCACAAATGACTGGACTGATTCTCCCTTTGGCCAAAGACAATTCTGCTGAACAGGACTCAAATGAGAAGAGCGCTGCCATAGGATTTTACCCGCAGCAATTAGTCGAAATCGAAGGTCCGATGTTCATCCGCAGCCAGAGAGTAATCCGGCTGAAGATTTATCCGTTGCAGTATAACTTTCAAACCCATACTGCCTCCCTTTATTCTGAGATTTCTATTCAGGTCGACTTTCCGCAGGCCAAGTCGACCTTTCTGCCGGCCACTTCCGAAGAGCGATTTGATAAAATCTTCAAAGAGTCGCTGCTGAATTATTCAACTGCCAAGGCCTGGAGAGTTGAAAACTCACTCTCTCCCTCAGGAGTTCAGGCTGACCCATTTTCCTACTCAGATAACTGGTACAAAATCACAGTCCGGGAAGACGGACTGTATCGGATTGACCCCACCTTCTTACAATCAGCCGGCCTAGACCCCGGCTTGATAGACCCAGGCACCCTCAGGATCTTCAACGGAGGGGGGAAAACCTTGCCGGTAAGCAACGTGGTTCCCCGCCCGGAGCTGAAGGAGCTGACTATCTCTGTGGTCGGAGAAGCTGATGGCAGTTTCGACGCCGGTGACTACATCCTCTTTTACGGCTGGTCAGTGGATAACTGGGAGTACGATTCGACCAAAGCCCGCTATACTTTTTACAGTAACCCCTATACGACCGAGAATGTCTTCTGGCTGACCTGGGGAGGCACTTTTCCAGATACTCCCAAAAGGTGGGTACAAAAAGAGGGTAGCTTAGGCAGCTACGACAGAGTCGCCAACAGTTTCCGGGACAAAACTCGTCTGGAAGAGAATAAGACTTTGTTCAGGTTCGGGGGCGGGGATATTGTGGATTATTTCAACTGGTACTGGCTCAATCAGAGCTCATTTAATTTTTTCAGCAGTCTGGCTAACCTGGTCTCTTCAGACACAGCCGAGGTGCGTTTTTCTTCTACCTCCAACGCTCCCCTCCCCAGTTTTGCGGCGGTGAATGGCACTCCCCCTTTATCTATCACCCGGGACGGACTGGCTGCGGTGATGAAGAGCCTCTCTCTGGTTACCGGGATGAACCAGCTCCAAGTCAGTTATCCCAGCAATATCTTTCTGGATTACTATGAGATTTTCTACTCCCGGCTCTTAAATGCCGGGGGGGGTCTGCTCCAGTTTGATAACCCAGCTTTTGAAGGCCTGGTCAGATATGACATAAGCAGCGTCACCTTTACTTCCTTTTACCTGTTAGATATCTCAGATAGGTTTGCCATGGCCCAAATCGGAAATTATCAATCCAATGGCACTAACTTAAGCTTTCAGGACTCTTCTTTTATTATCCGCAAAAAGAGCTACATACTCCTGAGTTCACTTTTGGTAAAAAGACCGAACAGCATTCTCTCTGTGGCAAAGCCGAATTTAAGAGATCTGGCTGACCCGTCTAATCGGGCCGAATTATTGATTCTTGCGCACCCGGATTTTTTAAGCAGTCTGGACCAATTGGCAGACTTGCACCGCACGGTCAACAACCTAACCGTCAAAGTCGTCAGCCTGGAGGATATCTACAACCACTTCTCCTGGGGTTTATTTGACCCCTTAGCCATTCGGGATTTTCTGAAATTTGCCTATCAGAACTGGAGCAATCCCAGACCGGCCTATTGCCTTCTGGTAGGAGACGGCAGCTACGATTACAAAGATAATTTAACTCTCGGCTCGCTAAATTACGTACCTCCCTTTGCCCAGCAGTCCAACGTCTCAGACGACAACTACATCTACTTCGGCAACTTTGGATACTATGATTCTGACTCCAGCCTAGGGATGGACCGGGGCTTAGATATGGTGATTGCCCGCTGGCCCGCCAAAACTAACCTAGATGTTAGCAGCCTGAGCCAGAAAGTCACCCAATACCAGACTCAGCCGGATTTTGGGGCCTGGAAAAATCTAATCACCCTGGTGGCAGATGATGAGTACAACCCTGATCTAGGCAAAGAGGATGAAGATTTTCACACCAACTACACCGAGGAAATCGCACAGATTTTCACCCCCCCCAGCTTTAATCAATCCAAGATTTATGCCATAGAATTCCCCTTTGATGTGAGCAGAAAAAAGCCTGCTGCTGAAGAAGCCATAGTAAACCAAATCAACGCGGGAACCTTAATTGTCAATTACTCCGGGCATGGCAACCCGGACGTGTGGGCCCATGAGAATATCTTCAAGAGAACCGCAGACATCCCCCGCTTAAGAAATACTAAACGCTTGCCATTGATTTCCACTTTTTCCTGCAGCATCGGTTTTTTTGACAGCCCCAATTCAGAGGGGATGGCCGAGGAATTTATGCGGGCCGGCGGGGGAGGGGCGATTGCGGTAGTAGCAGCCACCCGGCTGGTTTTTGCCCTCTCCAACAAGATTCTAAATGATTTCTTCTTCGACCGTCTCTTAAAAAACGATTCCCTATCAATTGCAGAAGCCTTGTACCTGACCAAGCTGACCCGCCAGCCTAATTCCAATGACCGCCACTACATAGTGTTTGGAGAACCACTCCTAAAGTTGGCTGTCCCCCAGCTAGAAACCAGGCTAAATCGGATTTCCTCCGATACCCTGAAGGCCGGCAGCCTGGTTACTTATCAGGGTGAGGTGTATGATAAAAGCGGCAGTCTTAGATCTGACTACAACGGAGAGGCTGAGGTCACAGTCTTTGATGCCACTAAAAAGAGAACCCATATTATGACTAATGGTATTCCCATCAATTACCGGTTGCCCGGGGCCAGATTGTTCAGAGGAAAAGCATTAGTCCAATCCGGCCAGTTTCAAGGCGCTTTCATAGTTCCCAAAGATGTCTCCTACGGGGCAACAGACGCTAAAATCTCAGTCTACATTTCCAATTCACTTGAGGATGGCCGAGGATACGTGGACTCTCTCCCTATCAGCGGCTCTTTGGATTCCCTGACCGATGTTATCGGTCCTGTGATTGAAATTGGATTCGTAGGACAACCCCAGCCCAAAGATTACGATATGGTTGACCCTCAGCCGACCTTGGAGGTAAAGCTGGCCGATCCCAGCGGGATTAACCTGACCGGTGGCTTGGGGCATAGTCTAACCGTGGCATTGGACAACACTCAAGTTTTCGATGTGACCGATAGGTTTCAATATGACCCAGGAGAATACCAGAGAGGCTCTTTTGTCTATCAATTGCCGCTTTTGGAGGCCGGTACACACCGAGTGGGGGTAAAAGCCTGGGACAACTTAAATAATTCTAACTTGACCGAGCTAGTTTTTCAGGTGGCGGATCTATCGGAGCTGGTCATTACTGAAGTATTGAACTACCCCAATCCCTTCCGGAATGTAACCAATTTTTCCTATCAGCTCTCACAGACCGCCGACCGAGTAGACATAAAGATATTCACCCTGTCAGGCAGGCCGATCAAAGAAATCAGCAACGCTTCCAAGAGCGCCGGCTATAACTATGCTACCACCTGGGACGGAAGAGATCAGGAAGGGGACCGGGTTGCCAGCGGAGTGTATATTTACAAGATTACTGCAAAAGGCAAGGTTTTCAAAGAAGGTAAGTTTACCAATGACCAAAAAGAGGTATTTGGCAAGCTGGTTTACCAGCGTTAGCTTGCTTTTGGAAGCCCTAAAACATTAATTTGAAATATAAAGCAGTCAATGGGAGGATTTAGAATGAAGAAAGTCGTTTTGAGCCTGATTTTGGCCCTCTCGGCCGGCTTGGTTTTGGTTTCTGAAACCCAAGCCAGCACCAGTCAATCCGCGGTACTCTTCTTAAGAATAGCGGCTGGAGCCAGAGCCGCCGGTATGGGGGAGGCCTTTGTGGCCATAGCCGATGATGCCACGGCCACCCACTGGAATCCAGCCGGTTTGGGTAAATACCCCCTTTACAGCGAGTGGTACGATTATCCCTTGCCGGAGAGAGTAACTCTGAAGCAGATTGCCCTCTTGAGAAACGATGTGCCGGACAATAACTACAGCCGTTTCGATATCTGGGGTATTACTGAGAGCGATCTGTATCACTGGGACGGCAGCCAGTGGCGCAATTGGCAAACTGTTAAGCTAGGGGAACAAAGTCTAGAAAGTTCCCTGAGCAAAGCCACCGGTGAGACAGACCCGGAAAAGCTGAAGACTTTGCTACGTCGGGTAGCTTACTACAATTACTCGCTGATTCCCTACGACAGCCTCCTGGCCTTGGCAGAGAAGTGCCAGAGTCTGGCTCCGGCTGATTATCCTCTGCTGAAGAACTTTACCATATTATGGAGTCAACTTCTGGAGGCCTGGGAAGAAATGAGGCTGGTTCCGGATAATTTTGGCAAAGTTCTGGCAACTACCAAGTCAGCCCTGGCAGACGGTAATTTTAACAAACTGGAAACTGACCAGATCTATTTTGCTCTAGAAAAAGCTTTCACTACTACAACCCCCTCCGAAGTGAGAGTTCCCTATCGGGTATATTTGTCTGATACCTTAACCGCCCTGGCTTCAGACCAGGAGCAAACCCTCTGGATTGGCACTCCCACTGGGCTCCTCAGCTTTGACGGAGAGGGGACCTGGAAGAAATTCGGCCTCAGCGAGGGGCTCTTGGATACCCAGATAGTAAGCTTAGCCAGTGGTCCCAACCGGACCCTTTGGATTGGTTCCCGACAGGGTCTGGCCAGATACGCCGGCAGTCGCTTCATGCCGGTGCTGGAATTCAGTGTGGATAATCTGGGAGGTTCTCCCCAGTTTGTCCATCTCAGAAACGAGAGGTCGGTCTGGGTCGGCACGGAGACCAACCTGATGTACTTCGATGGCACCAACTGGAAGAGTTTCATCAACTATGTAGTCAAAGTAGGAGATACACCGGAAAAAATAGCCCGAGAATTTTTGGGCCGCCAGGATGACCAAAAGGTGGCCAGAGCGGTAGCAGAAATCAAAAGTCTCAACTCCATCTCCTCGGAGGAGCTGACTGCTAACAGTACCCTAAAGCTCCCTTACAGTCTGGCCCTAGATGGACAGATTACTGCTTTAGCAGTGGACCAAAAAGATCAGCTTTGGCTGGGAACTACCACAGGCATAAAAACTTTTGACGGCAAGGCCTGGCACAACTTCGGCTACACCCTCTACAGCGTCTCCAGCCCAGGAGAAACCCCGGAGAGCATTGCCAAGAAATTTCTGGGAAGCTCAGACCCCCAGAGGGTAGCGGCCCTGGTCCAGAAGATTACCGATTACAACTATTTAGAATCTGATCAGCTTAAGCCGGGACAAAAACTGTACATCTATCGCAATGCTACCGGCAGCCGCATCCTTTCGGTTGAAGCGCCCGGCCGGGACGAAGCCTATGTCGGCACTGAATTCGGGACGCTAAAGTATTCCTCCGGCGTGTGGAGCCGCTACTACCACGCCGATTTAGAGAGAGATAAGACTTATTCAATCCTTGCCCGGGACGGGGAGATGTGGCTCTCCTCCAGCCATAAGGTAGTGGTCTATGCTCACGCCAAGAAGGAATTTACCTTTATGTTCGCCAAGTGGCTGCCGGAGCTGGCCTCAGATCTGTACTATGCCTATGCATCCTACGTCCACTACACCGAGGGGTGGGGAACCATCGGCGCTAATATAACTTTCTTGAACCTGGGGAGCAGTGAAAGAAGAGATGACCTCAACCAGCCCTTGGGCGAGTTTTCTAGCTACGATGCCGCTCTAACAGTTTCCTACGGCACTAAGTTTTCTCCTACTTTAGCCCTGGGTATGTCAGCCAAGTTTATTTATTCCAATTTGTCCCCCCTGGGAGCAGGAAAAGAGATTGGCAGCGGCACCGGCTCCAGTTTTGCCTTGGATGCCGGGATGCTCTACCGAACTCCGTTTAAGCGCCTGACCTTAGGGGCGGCCGTGACCAATCTGGGACCGGACATAGCCTATATTGATGCCAATCAATCTGACCCTTTGCCTCGCAATTTAGCCTTAGGCTTTGCCTACCGACTGTGGGATTCCCCCTACAACCGCCTCACCTTAATAGGTGAAATCAACAAGGAGCTAGTCGGCATAAAAGATGACCTAAGTACTGAGCTCAGAGAAGCCATTGAAAACGTAGGGGTGGAATACTGGTATGGAAGCTATCTGGCCTTGCGGGCCGGTTACATATACGACCGAGTGGGGTTTGTCAAAACCGCCACTTTCGGAGGCACCTTGCAGTACTCCAATTACCATTTTGACTTCGCCTACATACCAGCCCGGGAGGATTTGGCTCTCTCTAATACTTTAAGGCTCTCCATTACGGCCAGATTCTAAAAAGGTGAAAAAAGTTGCTTAGAGGCGTAAAAAAATGGGGCTTAGGTCTAATCTGTCTGGCTCTGTTTTACAGTCTGGCAGCAGGCTCTGACAAACTGCTTACCATCAAAGAAAAAATCTATCCCCAGGCTGAGAAGACTTATACTTCACCAGTAGGTGCCCAATTTCAAAGTAACGTCTCTCAGAAAAATCTCTTAGGATTGAAGCGCCAGACTCCTTATAGCCTACCAGAGGCAAGCAGCATAACTATCCAACCTGTGACTATTAAGGTTTTGGCTGCACGTGTGACTTTCCAAAAGGAAATTCCGGATGATCCTACTACTACCGGGGATGGCACATTTGATTTCAGAGATACCACTCAATTTAAGGCAGAAGAAGGACATCTGATCGATCCGGCTCCCCATGGCAAAGCCTATTTCGAATCCCACCTAGAGGCTCTGAAAAACTATTGGGAGACGGTCTCAAAAGGTAAGCTCATCATAGAATATGATGTCCTGCCGGCTGCAGATACAGAAGTTTTCCAATTGCCCCAGAGTATGGCTTACTACGGCCAAAAACCGCCGGTATTGGGATTGTCAGAATTCTTCAGAGATACCTGGGAGCTGGTGGACTCACTTAACCCCCTCTTGAAGTTTGACTTCTATCAAGCCTTTGTTATTTTTCATGCTGGCTCAGACCAGCAGTCAAATCTCTCTTTTTCAGCGACCCCTACCCCCAATGACCTGTTCACTGGATTCATCATAATGGGAGAGCCAGTCTGGGTGGAGGGGGGTCTTGTCCCGATAGAGGAAGGCTTAATCATTCCGGAAACTGTCTCCCAGGACACCCGGATTGGAGCCTTAAACGCAATCTTCGCCCACGAATTTGGCCACCAGCTTAGTCTGGTTGATTTATACAACACCAGAAATTTTTTCACTCAGGTAGGAGATTTCTCCCTGATGGATAACAACGGGGCGGATGTGGGAGTGGATTTGGGATTTCGAGGTCCTGCCTTTGGAACCCTTCCAATCTATCCAGAGGCCTGGAGCCGGGCCTATTTGGGTTTTGATCTGCCGGCTGAAATTCAAAATCAGCAGGATGTTTTGATCAAAGCGGCCGGACTTTTGTCAGATTCCCTCCAAATAGTCAAAATCCCTATCAATTCTCAGGAATACTTACTTCTGGAAAACAGATACCAGGACTTGGACAAGGATGGCAGCACGAATTTGAAAGCAGATCCTGTCACTTCTGTAATCTTGGGTCCGGGGAAATTGTTGGCTGGAATACCGGTTTTGACCAGAGAGTACGATGTCCTGTTGCCTGGCTCAGGCATGCTAATCTGGCACGTAGACGAAGGGGTGGCCTATTTGGATCAGAATGAAGACGGGCTCAACAATTTTTTGTCTAATACTTTACAGTGGGACAAAGATCGCCGGTTTATAACCTTAGTGGAAGCAGACGGGATAATCGATTTCGGGGGGAACTATTTTGCCGGTTTTGGCAGCCAGGTAGATATGTACTACCGGGAGAATAATTCTGCCTTTACTCCGACTACCTATCCTTCCTCCCGCAGCAATACCGGGGCGGATACTCACATTAAAATTACCGGCATAGGCAGAAGAGATACGGTGATGCAGTGCGATATAGCGGTGGATCTATATCAGGCTGGCTGGCCTCAGAGATTCAAGTCGGATACTAATACCAGTTCTCTGGTGGCTTTTGATGTGGATGGGGACACAATTCCTGAACTTTTTCTAGCCAGCGGAAATAGAATTTATGCCTGGAGGAAAGATGGAAGCAAGCTGATTAGCAATGCTGACCTTGATTCACTGTTGATATTTGATGAAGAGAAACTCCAGACTTATCCGGCTGCAATTTTTGCGGAGACCGATGCTCCAATCGTAGGAGCGCCAGCAGTAGCAGATTTGGACGGTGATGGAAGTCAAGAAGTGGCTGCCGGAACTGGGAGTGGGAATGTATATGTATGGAAAACAGTGGATCAGAATGCAGATGGTCGGGCAGACCTGTTGCCAAGTTTTCCGGTCACGATCTTTGGCTCGAGTTTGGCTCACCATCTGGTAGTCGGAAATTTTGAATCTTTGCCCGACTCGCTCGAAATATTTGTCGCAACTCAAGATGGTCATAAATACTTTTTAGGAGTTTCCGGAAATGTGGTCGGCCCGATACTACCACTGGGCGGCCTTTCGAAAGGGTTTGCTCTTTCCAGCAGGCCCGGAAGCTTCTACCTTATCGAAGAAGATAACCAAAATACACTCAGTGGTCGCGGCTGGACACGAACTCTCCCATCCGCTGACAATTTCACTCCGATAGTGGGAGACCTAAACCGAGATGGAGTAGAAGATGTCGTAGCATTAAGCCAAAATGGTTACGTCAGCGCCTATGATTCACTCGGCAATCTCTTAACCGGTTTTCCGGTCAACTTAGGAGAAACAATCTCTTCCAAGCCGGTCTTAGGTGACATTGACGGAGACGGCTATTTGGAAATATTATTTGGCGGAGACAACAAAATCTGGGCTTTGAATTATAATGGTACAGTGGCAACTGATTTTCCCATCACAGTCAGCAGGTCGGCTCCGGTCGGACCCATTGCCACTGCGCCGATCTTAGTGGATATCAATGCCGATGGGAGGACAGATGTCTTAATCGGCTCGCCAGGCCGTGAAATCTTGGCCTACAGCGGATTTGCCGGCAAGCCCTCCGGATTTCCTCTCTCGACTGCGGCCGGAGTTCTCACTGCTGGCACGGTGGTCAACTTTGACCGTACAGCTAATAATAGCGAGAGGGAATTGGCATTCGCCGCCTCAGATGGTTTTGTCTACGTCTGGAATATTACCGGCAGCTTCACTGAATCCAAGAACTTCTGGGTGATGGAAAATTTTGATGCCCAGCACTCCAATCTTTATCCTTCTGCTAAGCTTCCTCCTCCCCCGGTGGCCGGTGTCGACCTTCTTCCCTCCGGGAGATTTTTTTCTTATCCCAATCCGGCTGCCAGTCAGGCGGTGGTGCGCTACTACCTGAATTACGACGCTGAAGTGGAACTGAAATTCTTCGATCTTTCCGGCAATTTGGTCCAGACTCACCAGACTAAAGGGTTTGCTTCTACGGACAACGAGTTTAACTGGAACTGCTCTGGTTTGGCCAGCGGAGTGTACCTCTGCCGCATCCAGGCCAAAAGTCAGGGGAGAAGCCAGACTGAATTTTGCAAAATAGCGATAGTTAAATAAAGGAGGTATTCTCGTATGTTGCATTCTAAATTGGGGCCGAAGTTAGTTACCATCTTTTTGCTTGTTTTTGCCTGGAATTATGCTCAGGCAGGTGACAGCCCAAGCGAGTTTAGCGTAGAAGACTATTTTCAGCAGCTAAACTACGGCACCTACTCCCAGTTTTTAGAACGGCATAATGCTTTCAACTTGGAATCTCAGCCGGTCGATACTTTGAAGCTAAATCAGGATGTTTATGGAGCTAAGACCAAGTCCACTAAGAGGGCTTTCCTGTATTCTCTAATCCTGCCTGGGGCCGGTGAGTTCTATGCGGAGTCTAAGCTCAAGGCGGCCGCCTTTCTGGGGTTGGAGGCTTTGTTCTGGGTCGGATACTTTAATTATGACGGTAAGGGGGATGACAAAAAGACCCAATACCGTGCTTTGGCTGACAGCGGCTGGGATGCTAATAAATATCGAGATTACTTGATAGGCGAGTTTTTTGAAGACCTCGATGACTTCTACGTGGTGGATGGAGATACCATCTGGACGAGCTCAGCCATCGGCGTTTACACTATCGATAGCTTACGTGCCGACACGGCCAGGTATCTGAGTTTCAGAGCCAACGATCCTATCATTTACAGTCTAGAGGAATCCCTGCGCACCGCCTCCCGCAGTGCGCCTGATTTTGGCTTTACTCATCATTCGGTAGGAATAAGCCAGGATGAGTTCTACGAGAATATAGGAAAGTATGACCAATTCTCTTACGGCTGGGGAGGCTTGGAGAGCAGTCCGCTTCCCGCCATCAGAGCTCTTTATTTAGGCTGGCGGAACGATGCCAACGGCTTCTATGACAAAGCCAAGTGGGCTGTGGCCGCCTCTTTGGCCAATCACGTCCTCTCCGCTATTGACGCCGCCTTGACGGTCAAGCGCTTCAATCGTAAGCAGGACCGTTTCAGTGAGGCCAGTCTGAGAATCCGGATGGTAGCGGAGCTGGAGGGGATCTCCCCTCGGGCAGTCCTGACCCTTAAGTTTCAATGAGTATCAGATGATTAGGCCGGTTGTTCTAATAATAGTTGGCTTCTTATTACTGGCTGGTGTCAGCCTGGGCCGGGCTGAAACTGGTTTGGAGTCTGGTTCCATTCAAATGCAGATGCAGCTCTCAATAGCCCAGAAGAGTTTCAAAAGTATCAACTTGTCTGCAGTACAGGCTCCTCCTGAGAAGGAATTTGGTGAATTCACCTCGGAAGGAGAGCGCAAGTCTCCGGCCAGGGCCTTGGTCTTGTCTCTGCTTTTACCAGGAGCAGGTCAATACTACACCGAATCCAAAACCAAGGCCGGAATATTCGTGGGAGCCGAGGTTTCTTTATGGGCTGGCTTTTTTGCTTTCCGCAGCGTGGGGAGCTGGAAGAAGACCGACTACCAAAACTATGCCGTGGCCCGCGCCGGCATCAATCCAGACGGCAAGGATGACGACTTTTATGAGCGCCTGGTCTTTTATGACAATCGGGATGAATATAATCAACTGACCAGGCTTTTCAACGGCCCCCAGGCGCCGGTCTACCCGGAAAGTGATTTCTGGGACTGGGAGTGGGACAGCCAAGCTTCCCAGTCCAAGTACCGAGACCTAAGAAACCAAAGTAAGACCGCTTACCGCCGGTCTGTCTACCTAGTGGGCGTGGCGGCCTTAAACCGGATTGTCAGCGCCTTAGATGCCTTCCGGGGTGCCAAGAAATATAACCGTAAAAAAGCTTTTGAACAGGAGCAGATCAGCTGGCATCCAGAACTTTCCCTGTTTGGCTCCAACCGCAAGATTGGACTGACCGCCACTAAGAGTTTTTACTAAAGGCCCTGACCCAAATGAGATGGGTATACGGCCTGGCATTCTTGGCACTTCTCACCAGTTGCTCTGGAGTCCCCAAATTTAATACCGCTCCTCCTTCTGCTCCACATTCTAAGGGGCTTAAGCCGGTTGGGTTTTTGGAGTCCGGCAGCCTCCAGCCCAGAGGGCTGGAGCGTCCCAGCGGTATAGCGGTTGATCCCTCCGGCAATATTTATCTGGCCGACACCAATCAGGACCGGATTATTAAACTCAGCCCCCAGGGTGATTTGATCAAAGAGCAAGGGGGGTTTGGCTGGGAGCCTGGTCAATTCAGCCGACCCACCGGACTGACAGTTGACCGGGGATTAAATCTCTATGTGGCTGACTCTCAGAATAAGAGGGTCCAGTTTTTGGACCTCAATCTGAATTTTGTCTCTCTGATTCAACCGGCAGAGACCTTGGATTTCCACGGTCTGGGAAATACTTATGATCTAGCAGCTTCGTACACCGGAGAACTCTTTATCTCGGATACCTGGAACGACTGTGTTATTCAGACTGACAATTTTTTTGCATTCAAGAATAAAATCGGGGGGTTTGAAGCCGGGGAAGGAAAACTCCAGGAGCCTTTGGGTTTGACAGTTGATGAGCGGGGAAATTTATATGTGGCAGACTCAGGCAATAAAAGAGTAGCCCAATTTGACGCTTTCGGAAGTTATATCCAATCCATTGGAGCAGAAATTCTGGCCCAGCCGACTGATTTAGTCTTATCCGGCCAGGAGATTTTGGTCTGTGACCAAAAGCTTGCCCAGATTTTAGCCTTCGATCAAAAGGGGAGGCTCCTCTGGCAGCAGGGGAGTCTGGGGAGTGAGTCAGGGCAATTTAGAGAGCCAACTGGTTTAGCTCTGTCAGGGAACAAACTCTACGTGGTCGAAAGAGGCAACAATCGAGTTCAGATTTTTGAGATTGTAAGATAAATCGCCAACTATGTCAGTCAGGACGGTTTGTTTCTTTGCTCTGAGCGTTTCAATTCTAGCTCAAACCGCATTTCCATCAAACAATTCGACCACACCACAAATTCGCAATCATTCTTTCTACTTGAAGGGAACGGGTACCCGGGGACCTTTTCAACTGCCGCATGCTTTTGTAATTCCTGAGAGCCTAAGGGTCGTGGATGCAAGCGGGGCAATTCTTTCACAAGAGCGGTATCAATACGACTCTCCCTCCGGCATTCTGTATTTAGAACTTCCTCTACAGTTGGGGGATTCACTTTTGATCACTTACACCTATTTGGTAACAGACCTGAAGAAGCGCTATTATCATAAAGAAATAGCCCCTTTGTCTGTACAGCCCTCACCTGAGAAGACAATATATATTTCTCAGAGCAAGGTGAAGACCACTCAGCCCAATAATGTCCAGGATGGCTCAAGTTTTGAGTTAAAAGGAACCAAAACTTTTTCTGTGGAAGCCGGCAATAGCCGGGATTTCCAGTTCAAACAAGGGCTGGATCTGACTCTGAAGGGCAAGATCACAGAAGAAGTGCAGGTCTCCGCCTTTCTTTCGGACCGAGGAGATTTTAATTCTCCGCAAGGCTCTACTCAAAAATGGGAGGAGCTGGATAAATTAAAGCTGGAGGTGAGCTCTCCCAATTTTGCAGGCTCTCTGGGGGATCAGCAAATCGACCGCACCGAAACCCGGCTGACCGGATTCAGCAAAAAATTCAAAGGAGTGCAGAGCAGGGCCAACTTTTCCAATCTTAGCCTGGAGACTGCCATAGCCAACTCCAAAGGGACATTTCACAGTAATCAAATCTATGGTCAGGACGGTAGGCAGGGCCCCTACTTTCTTTCCAGCCGCCAGGGTCGAACCAGGATAGCCATTCTTTCCGGCACAGAAAAAGTCTGGCTGGACGGGGAACTGTTACAAAGAGGTTCTGACTTAGACTATACCATAGATTACCTGAATGGCAGCCTGCAGTTCACCCCGCGCAGGCTGATTACCAGTCAGTCGGTGATCCGGGTCGATTTTGAATATTCCCAGGAAGATTTCCCCAGGAAGTTTGTGGCTAGCCGGGCTCAGCTGAGTCTTAAAGATGGGACTGTCAAATTAGGCGGCAGCTTCGTCAGCGAGGGAGACCTAAGAGAGAATCCCTTAGGATTTTCTCTATCCCCGGTTCAGAAGCAGACTCTAATTTCAGCCGGAGACTTATCCAGCCGGGCCCAAGAGAGCGGGGCTATCTGGGTGGGAGCTAATTTGGGTGACTATCTCTTGGTAACAGACAGCACCGGCCCGAATTTCTACAAATACGCAGGGGAGAAAAATGGGGATTACCAGGTCAAATTTTCTTACACAGGAGAAAGACAAGGGGATTATATCTATCAAGGGGCCGGTGTTTTCACTTACGTTGGGCAGAATATAGGAAACTACTCTCCCTTACAGAATCTACCGGTTCCAAAGAACCATAATCTTTTGGGCTTAGATTTAGCACTTCAGCCGAATCAAAACTGGGACATCCAGCTAGAGTTAGCCCAGTCCAACCTGGACAAGAATACATTTTCATCTTTAGATGATCGCGATAACCAGGGCTGGGGATTTGATTCTAAAGTCGATTTCAACCGGTCAGAGCTGAATTGGTGGGGTCAGCATATAAAACAGATCCGAACCTCGGCTGGTTTATTTCTGCAGGACGATAATTTCCTTCCCCTGACCCGATTAGATGAAACCCAGGCCGACAGAATCTGGAATCTGAATCCACAGATTCAGACTAAAAGAGAGCTGAAATGGCATTTTTCGCCAGAAGTTATTCTAGCTCGCAACTTTTCACTTTCCAGCAACATCGCCAGGCTGCGCCGGGGGAATGAGTTTACCTCATCCCGCCAGAGCTGGGAAGTAAATTTACCTTCCATCGGATCCGGCAGTTTCAACTTCAGTCTGGATCAAACCAAGAGTCGATTTGACCCACCAGGAGACAGCCTGGCGGCCTACCGACTCTGGCGGAGCAGCCAAAACTTGAGCTGGAACCAGCCTGTAAAGCTTTGGCTTTTAAGAAGCGGTTTAAATCGGGAAGAAAGAAAACAGCCAGCTACAGGGGAGAGATGGAAAAAGCTAGAGCTGGGACTGGCTTCTAATTCTTCCTCCAGCTTGGCTTACCAGACCGATTGGTCCCGGACTTCAACTGACCACTACAACACTGGCTGGATGTCTTATTCTGTCTCCCGCACCTGGAGAGTGCGGGGGAGTCTCAGAGAATGGAGAAACACATTATCCTCAAGCTGGGAATACACCCGGAACAAAATAACTAGCTTACAACCTCTCCTGGAGAACAGAGTTCAGAATCTGGCCAGGTGGCGTTTAGATTTTACCCCGCCTGGTAATTATTTGAATTTAGAACTAAGCTATCTGCTCAACCAGGGGGGTGTGGCTCTGAAGTCCTACAACTATGTACGGGTCCCGGATGGCCAAGGGGATTACCGTCTTGAAAACGGGGAGTATGTTCCTGACCCCTCTGGCAATTATGAGCTGCTGATTGAAAATAGCGGCGATTTTAGGCAGACCCTGTCAGCCGAGAAGTCATTTCATATTACCCTAGAGCCGGCCCGATTCTGGTCGAAGAAAGGTACGCTTGACAGATTCGAGAAACTATTTACCTGGCTGCACTCGGATACCTATCTGCGCTTGGAAAATCAAGTGGCGGATAAATCCGGACTAGGAGCAGACTTTTTTCTCCCCTGGCGAAGTTTAGAGTCCGACTCGGCTTACCTGAAAAACTACAACTGGCAGCAGGAGCTGAAAATAACCCCTTCCTTCTGCAGACATTATTTTGTGCTGCGCTGGCACAAAGAGAGCCTGAAAAGTGGCAAATATCTTTCTGGGGTCCAGGAAAGCGAAAGCTATCAGCGCGACCTGACCGCCTATCTGAAGCTCGGTCCCGGCAATTTATTAGAGCTGCGCCAGCTGCGCTCGGTCAAAGAGCAACAATTTAGCGGTTATCCCTCTCACCGCATCCTAGGCCAGGAGTTTATCCTGGTTTTCACCAAACGTCTGAGTAACTTCTCCCAATACTCCCTTACTGGCAAATATCTATCTGAAGAAGATAGCTACCAGTCCGTCTCCAGCGCCCTTTATTCAGTGGCGCCTAGTTTCACTTACTCGCCTAACTCGAATCTGAGGTGGCGGGGCAAACTGGGTTGGTCAAGGGTTAAATCGAATACAGACTACCTGAGCTGGCTTTTGGCAGAAGGAAAGAAAAATGGGGATAATTTTGATTGGGACCTGGGCTTTGACCTAAAGCTTCGGCAGAACTTTCACTACTCGGCTTTCTACCGAGGCAATCTTCTGGCTCACAGAAGAGCCTTACACTTTTTTAAACTAGACTTGATAGCGACTTTTTAGTTATGAAGATAAACCGATTGTTTCTCATTCTTGCCGTTTTATTTCTGTTAGGACAAACTGCTGGCCTGGCAGAGAACGCAGATTATAGGCTCACTCGAGTCGTTCTCCGGGGGCAGACCGTTTTCACTTCTGAGAAATTGATTCAAATTGCAGGTTGGCAGAAGGCGCAGTCTTATACAGATGGTTTAGTAGAGAAGGGAATCGAGAGTATTTTGAAATTGTATGAGGATTCCGGCTTTCCCTACTGTCAGATATTAGTTGATAATCTCAAGTTGAGCCCTGACAGAAAAGTCAACCTCATCCTCAGAATAATAGAAGGTCCTCTGGTTCAGGTCAGTCAAATCAAATTTGAAGGAGTCTCAACCGGTATCTCCAAAGCTCTCCAAAAAGAGATAGATTTTCACCCGGGCGAGAAATATTCGGCTCAAAGATGGGAAGATAGAATCCGGCAGCTGAAAAACCTGCCCTACCTAAAAGAAGTATCTGACCCAGAGTTAAGAACCGGTCCTCGGTTTGACCAGGCTGTCATTAGCCTAAAGGTAGAAGAGATAAATAACAGCTTGAGCGGAGCCGTGGGGTACGTTCCTCCTCAAAGCACCAGAGCCGGTTTTTTAACCGGCCAAATCTCATTGGAGTTCTCCAATTTTCTGGGAGGAGCGCGGCAGGTTGGAATTCTGTGGAATAAAAAAGACCAGAAATCCTACAATCTGGAATTTGCCTTTACTGAATACTGGCTGGGAGGGACCCCCTTCTCAGCCAAGTTAGAGTTCAAGCAAAGTCAGGCGGACTCTTCCTATTCTCAGGTGCAAATAGGGCAGCAGACCGCCTACCGACTCAACTGCCGGCTGAGAGTTTCCTCTCTTTTGAGCTGGGAACGAATCTATCAAAAAAGTTATCTAAAGAACAGCTTTCCTTCCAGCCGAAAGTTGGGGCTGGGTCTGAAGTTAGAATGGAACACCCTGGACTACCGATTAAATCCCTCCCGAGGCTCAGATTTGGAAGCCCAGATAAAGTTTATACGCTGGCAGAAAGCAGACACGCTGACAATCTCTAAAACTGCTCAGAAAGATAAATTGCGGGACATTCGAGTGACCTTCTGGAAATTAATTCCTGCCTGGCAGAATCAAACCGTGGGTGTTAAATTGGCCTATACTCAGATTTTTTCATCCGGGACTCTCCTTTCTCCGGCTGACCTATATAAGTTGGGAGGGATTAATACACTCAGGGGATATTATTCCCAACAATTCTGGGCCGACAAAGTCTTCTTGACTACCATAGAATATCGCTTTTTATTGTCAGGCCAGGCACGTTTCTATCTGTTTACGGATATGGCCAGATTCAGACGCAACTACCTCCAGGCAGATGAGCTGACAACCAATCCGAGCTTCAAGTTGGGTTATGGTCTGGGGCTGTGGCTTGATTCCCGAGTCGGGCTGCTAAACCTGGACTTGGGCTTGGGCCAGTCCGATCAGCTGGAAGATCTGAAAGTTCATATAGGATTAAGAAATCGTTTCTGATGAAAAACATAGTCGTTTTCCTTCAACTGGTGCGCTTTCATAACTTAATTTTGGTATTTGCCTCAGTCCTCTTGGGGGGCTGGCTGGAAACAGAAGAGGTATTTAATCTGAACCTAGCTTTGGCCGCACTCTCTACGGTTCTGATAGCCGCCTTTGGCTACCTCCACAATGATTTCTGTGATAAAGAAGTTGACAGAATCAACAAACCCAAACGACCCCTGCCTCAAAATAAGATCACCGACAAAGAAGTCTTGGTTGCAAGCTTTTTTTTGGCCGGCGGCGGAGTTCTTTTAGGCCTGACCATCAATCTATACGCCTTCTCTCTCTCTCTTCTGGCTCTGCTTCTGCTTTTGGCCTACAATCTCTTCTGGAAGAAAAGTTTTCTGCTGGGGAATTTGATAATCGGCTTGCTCTCGGCCGGTCCCTTCATCTATGGCGGCTTAGCCTCAAAAAAAGTAACTCTCTGTTTAGTGCCGGCCGCATTCTCCTTTCTGTTCCACTTGGGACGGGAGATCTTAAAGGATTTAGAGGACCATCAGGCCGACCGCCACCTAAAGGCCCGGACCCTGCCTCTCAAGCTAGGGAACAAGAAGAGCTTGGTGGTGATAACCGTGATCTTTTCGAGTTTGATGGTTTTGGTTTTCTGGCCTTATCTTTTAAGCCATTTCAATCAGAAGTATTTGATCTTGTCGGTCTTAGGAGTGGACTGGCTTTTACTTTATATTCTCTGGTCGATGTGGAAAGACGACTCGGTTCAAAACCTGAGCCGCTTGAATTCTCTGTTGAAATTGAATATGTTTTTAGGTATGGCGGCTATTTTGATAGGAAGATTGTAAGAGTCGCCCACTTGAATACCAGTAAATTTGGCTCAGCAAAGAAAGGAACAACGGGCTTCAAACAAACCAGCCTAACCAATTGTTCTAAGGAGGATTTATGCCAGAGGAATTGATAGGGAAAGTCTCTGACTATTTTGCCAAAATCGGAGTCATAGCCTTGGAGCTGACCGGCACACTCAGGGTGGGGGATAAGATTCACGTCAAAGGGCACACCACTGACTTCGAACAAACTGTGGACTCTATCCAGATAGAGCACAAAAGCTTCTCGGAAGCAGGCCCAGGGGCCTCGGTCGGCCTAAAGGTCAAGGAGCACTGCCGGCACAATGACTCGGTCTACCGAGTGACCGAATAGAGCCGAACCCCAGCTTTTTCATTGACAGGGGCTGACTTTGTGATATTTTTAGCAAAGTTTCTGTGCCGGTTGTTGATGATTTTACAGGAATTTTATGAATCAGACCCAAAAGCCAGAAGAACTGAGCCGGAGGCATTTTCTCGACCGTCTGTTAGAGGGAGGCTTTCTAGCCCTGTTGGCTGCCATTATATACCCCATTATCCGATTCATCATCCCTCCCCAGGTTCCAGAAGCTTCCACTAACCGGGTGGTAGCCGCTAATCTTTCCGAACTGCCAGTCAATTCAGGCAAGATCTTTCGCTTCGGCGACAAACCCGGAATAGTCCTCCGCACCGCCGAGGGGCAGTTCAAGGCCTTTTCCGCCATTTGCACTCACCTGGACTGCACGGTCCAGTACCGCTCTGACTTAAAGCATATCTGGTGCGCCTGCCACAACGGCCACTACGACCTGAATGGCAAAAACGTTACCGGGCCTCCTCCCCGGCCCTTGGAAGAATACCAAGTTTACATAAGAGGAGAAGACGTAATCGTCTCCAAGACTTAATATGCCTTTATCCTTCTGGATCAAAAAGTCCGCCAGCTGGCTGGAACAAAGAATAGACCTGTCTGCTCTGAAAGAGGTTATCACTCACAAGACCGTCCCCCAGCACAAACACAGCCTATGGTATTATATGGGGGGGATGACTCTTTTTTTGTTCTTCGTGCAGGTCGTCACTGGAATCTTGCTTTTATTGTACTACCGTCCTTCAGCTGAAGCGGCCTACGAATCGATCCAGTTTATTATGACCGAGGTGAAATTCGGCTGGTTAGTCAGGTCCATCCACTCCTGGTCAGCCAACTTAATGATTTTTTTTGCCTTCCTGCACTTATTCTCGGTCTTCCTTTTGAAATCCTATCGCCAGCCCCGGGAATTGACCTGGGTCTCCGGAGTCCTGCTCTTTTTCTTGGCTCTAGGATTCGGTTTTTCCGGTTATCTTCTCCCCTGGAACAAGCTGGCTTACTTTGCCACTAAGGTAGGCACCGAAATAGCCGGGGCCGTCCCTTTCATCGGAACTTTTGTAATGAAATTCTTGCGCGGGGGAGAGGATGTCTCCGGCGCCACATTGACCCGCTTTTTCGGATTCCATGTGGCGGTCCTGCCGATGCTGACCACCGCCTTTTTGACCATTCATTTGCTTCTAGTTCAAAAGCAGGGGATGAGCTGTCCCATTGGAGTTTCCCAAAATCCCAATCAGAAAGTGATTCCCTTCTTCCCTAATTTTCTTTTAAGAGACCTGCTGGGCTGGGTGGTGGCTCTGGGAATCTTGGTTTTTTTGGCCTCGGTCTTTCCCTGGGAGTTGGGTGAAAAAGCTGACCCATTTTCTCCGGCTCCGGCCGGCATTAAACCGGAATGGTATTTTGTGTTTATGTTCCAGACCCTAAAATTCATTCCAGCCAAGGTGCTCTTTGTGGATGGCGAAATTTTAGGGATTCTGGCCTTCACGGTCTTAGGAATGCTCTTGCTATTTGTGCCATTCTTGGATAAAAGATCTGCCCGCCAACTGCGCACCCCCATACTGAGCGCGGTGGGTCTGTTTGCCATTATCTATATTTTGGCTCTGACTCTAGCAGGCTACCTAATGAAATGAGAATCAGGCTGACTCTCTTTCTGATATTCTCATTGGCAATCGGACTAAGCGCAGCAGGCTCCGATCTGAGCCGGAACTCCTGTATCCAGTGCCACCAGACCTTAGACGAAAAGCATATTGCCATAGTCAACGATTACAAGTCCGACATTCACTTTTTGCGCGGGATAGGCTGTCAAGGATGCCACGGCGGAGATGCCAGAGTCGGCTTTGCCGAAGGCGACCCCTCCATCTCAATGGATCCAGCCCAGGGTTACCTAGGCGCCCCCCAGCCCCAGCAGATTCCCCGCTTCTGCGGCAAGTGCCATTCCGACGTGGAATATATGAAGAAATATAACCCGGGCCTCAGAGTAGACCAGGAACAGCAGTATCGCACCTCCCAACACGCCAAACTATTGGCTAAAGCAGACACCAATGTAGCTACTTGTATTAGCTGCCATGGAGTGCACGGCATTCTGCCGGTCAGCGACACCCGTTCCCCGGTCCACAAGCTCAACATTCCTAAGACCTGTGCCAGGTGCCACTCTGATGCCACTCTGATGTCCGGATACAGGATTCCCACCGACCAGTTTGAGCTGTATCAAAAGTCGGTTCACGGAGTTCTGCTCCTGGAGAAAAAGGACCGTTCTGCTCCCACCTGCGCTGACTGTCACGGCAACCACGGTGCCACTCCTCCTGGATTGGTGACAGTCTCACAAGTCTGCGGAGAGTGCCACGCCAGCAACCGGGACCTCTTTAACGAATCCCCTCACAAAGCTGCGTTCACGGAACTAGAGCTGCCAGAATGCGAAACCTGCCACGGCAATCACGAGGTTGCCAAGACCTCTGATGAGTTTTTGGGAGTTGGTGAAAAGTCTCTATGCCTAGAGTGTCATTCTGACCCGCACAGCAGAGCCTATCAGGTCGCAGAAGGTACGAAAGCAACCTTAGATAGCCTGAAGGCTGAAATAGATAAGGCTAACAAGCTGGTGGCTCAGGCCGAAAGGGCGGGCTTGGACATAGCCGCCGCCAAGTTTGACCTCAAATTTGCTTCAGATGCGGTGATTAAGATTCAGAGTCTAAGCCATGCCGCCTCATTAGAAATGGTACAGGAGGAAGCCGGTCCAGGAATGTTCAAAGCTCAACTGGTTGAGAAGAAAGCCAAGGAGGCCCTGAAAGATGCCCGGGTCAGACAGTACGGCTTGGCTGGCTCTGGGGTGATAATCATCATATTGGCGATTCTGTTGTTCCTGAAGACAAAGGAAATAGACCGCCAGACTGGCAGATAGACATTTCATTCTCTTCCAAAATGTGAATTGTTTGGCAAAGATGGGGTGGGTTCTTCCTGCTATAGTTCCGTAGTTTGGATTAGCCAACAGATCTCGAACCAGCTCCCCAGACAGCTACTTAGCTCCGATGGAAAGGTGGGTCTCGCTTAAGCCTGACGTTTGTCTTATGAAGCCGAAACCTTAAGTTCGGCCTCGGACCAGGGGGGGAGGATTTTGGAAAGAATATATAAAATCACAAAGGGCATTGCCAAAAGCAAGCCAGCCATAAGCAGACCCTCTTGCCCTAAAAGCTCAATTTTGTAGACGGTCAAGCCCCGAAAACTCTTGGAGAATAGCTGCCCCCCGATGACTACATTCCAGCGGGTGCTGAAGATACCCACCTGGACCAGAATAGCTGCTGCAAAATAGAACATTCGCCGCATCTCATCGGGAATCTTGCCGAATCTGGCCAGGACTATGGCCAGCATAGGGATTACAGACCCAAGAATAATCTGAGAAACGATCAAGCTGATAAATAGCCTATTGGAGATCATTTGTGACAGAATGGCAATCGATTCCTCGGACTCATACAGCCTCTGGATAAAATCCAAGAGTTCCAGAGAAAAATCAACAATTAACGCATATAGCAAAAGCTCAGCCAGCCGGTTGACACAAGCCATATTCAACTGTTTCCAGCGCACTAGGGCGGTAACCAAATAGATCAGTAAGACTAAGGAAATACCAGAGACAATCGCCGAGAAAAGAAAAACTATAGGCATTAGGACGCTGCTCCACCAGGGATTGGCCTTAACCGATCCAAAAATAAAGCCCACGTACCCGTGTAGAAGGAAAGCGGAGGGAATCCCGATCAGGGTGATTATTTTGCCAATCTTGTTGTCGAACAGGAGCGATTTTTCTGAGAGATCGGTGGCGCCTAAAGTGAGTAGCTTGTAAAGATATTTAGAGAGCCCCTTCTTCTCTTTAGACCAAATCACTATGCTTTTGCGATAATCAAACCAGATTTCCAAAAGTAGAACCACCATCAAGTACCAGGCATAGACGAATCCGAACATCGCCATGGCTGATTGGGTATGGGGAGTCAGAAACATCTCATAAGACCGCTCTGGATGCCCCAGGTGCGCCAACAATGGTAAAGGCGCCACAATCAGAAACGACAAGGCGGTCAAGAGCGCCAAGCGGTAGACCGGTTGCAGTACTTTAACGTTGAATACCCTTTCCAGTGAAGCCAGAATAAAGGCGCCGGCCACCAGACCGGTCAAATAGGGATAAACCACTATTAAGAGTCCCCATTGTAGCTCAAACTCGTTCGGATATATATAACCAGAGATGCCGGGCAGCCCAGTCATATGTTTTAGAGGCTAGTTTTCATAACCTATCTGACTTCTCCATCTGCTCCGGCATAATAGACCT
>Ga0209641_10001208_pt1 | contig 23305 bp, 30 predicted proteins | sample RifCSP16_1_FD_184022 | JGI IMG/M metagenome (GOLD analysis project Ga0209641, IMG submission 184022) | Soil microbial communities from Rifle, Colorado - Rifle CSP2_sed 16_1 (SPAdes) (version 2) | ecosystem: Environmental > Terrestrial > Deep subsurface > Rock core/Sediment | place: Rifle... | reverse complement strand
TTCCTGCCGTGCGGGCCGTCGGTCAGGGGATCGAGGGGTAGCCTGGCCGCTTCCGCATCCCCCGCCTCGATCAACCGTTGGTACCGACGGTACCTGTCGCGTTGTTGGGCCCTGATCTCCTGCATTCGTTCGGCACGGCGTCGTCGTTGCTGCTCGCGCACGCACTCGACGCACGTCTGGTTGGGTCCCGATTCCTTGCGGTGGAACTGAGACGGACTCTTCCAGGTGAGGCAGTTCGTGCACCTGTACTCCTCCCGATCACCGCTTCCTCTTCGCAGGAAGGCGCGTCGAGGTCGGCGTGCCACAGTCTCATCCTCCCGATCTCGCGCGTGCGGCGGTGCCCTTCTTCGAGAAGCGCAACCAGTACAGGCCGTGGGCAACGGCCGACCGTACGTGGGGGTTGGTCGGCCGTTCCAGCTCACGCCACCACGGCGATCGCATGGCCACGTGCCGCACGGACGGCTGCTGCTCGTGCACGACGAACGCCCTGTTCACGTACCCGAGGGCGAACCCCACTCCCCTGATCGCGCCGATCAGCTTCAGCGTCTCGGCGGCCTGGTGGGCCTTCGCTCTGGAGTACCCGTTCGACGAGAGCGTGAACGTTTCCACCACCACCGTCGTCGGAGCGGTGCGGTAGAGCAGGTCCAGGAGATCCTCCGGACGTACCTCGTACGCATCCAGGAGGCTGCCGTCGTCGGCCCAGAACGCGACGCCGACGTGCTTCTCCCCGGGATCGATGGAGACCATCACCACGCCTTCTGGAACACCTTGTTGCGCACGACCTCGTCGTACCCGGGGTGGGGACGCACCAGCAGCTCGACGACCATCCTGACCTGTCGAACGCGTCTCTGCTCCCACGTGTACTGGTGGGTGATCTCGGGAAAGACGAGGGGGTTGTGCGTCGGTGACGATCGGATCGTCCAGCGGTAGTCGTCGAAGTCCACGAACCCGCCGGGGCGGAGCAGCCTGTCCACCAGCACGAATGCGAGTGCGTCGATCGCGAAGACGTGCGCGCCGTCGATGTAGGCGTAGTCGAGCAGGTCGGGGCTCCACGACCGTTTGCGCGCCACGAGCCTGGCCAGGCTCCAGCAGTAGGAGTCCATCGATCGCCGGCTGTTGGGGTGGTACTCCACGTTCTTCCCGCCCAGCTCGGCGCGCGCCGTCAGCAGCACGTCCTCGTAGTCGAACAGGTGCAACGTTCCGCCGCGCTCGCGCACGATCGGCAGCAGTTCCCTGGCGGTGTCGCACCGGTACACGCCGATCTCGGCCACGTCCCTGACGTGCGGATGGTCGCGCACGAAGGCAACCGTGCGACGGTTGGCACCGCGCACGGCGAGCGTGGCGGGGGAGGTCACGTCAACGTTTCCAAGAAGTTCGTCATCTCTCGCACGACGCGATCCATAGTCCACGATCGTTTCCAGAAGGCCGTCGCGTGCGACTCCGCGATCGCACTCAGCTCGTTGTCGTTCAGTTCCTCGTAGGTGATCCAATCCGTTGCGAACGGATCCCCCAGCGCAATCGCATCGCGCGGATCGAGGGCGAACAGGCTGCGTGCCTGCGCCATGTGGACGAGACGGGTACGCCAGAACCCCGATCCCGCGTGGTAGTACGGAGGGACTACCGCTCCCCAACAAACTGCGTAACGCTCACACAGTTGCGGAAGAGGCAGCTTGCTCTTGCCGTACTTCTGCTTGCCGTACTCCTCGAACGGCCACCGGTGATGGAGTTTTGCTGCCCATCCCCACCTGTTCTCCCAGGTTGCCAGAACCCATCGACGCTCTCGAATGATCGGTTGCGGTAGAAACGGCTCTTGGAGCATGATCGTCGAAGGATCGAATACGAGGTCGAAAGGGTGGTCCGAGATCAACGCTTTGTCACCCCAGGCGAACCCTGCGATCACCCGTTTAGGGCCGTCGGACTCGAAGAATCCGGCGAGTGCGCGTTCTAGGGCTTGCCGGTGAGGCTCGGCCGAATCGGCGTTGCGGTACCTAATGAATCCCTCGAACATCAGGTTCGGATTACCGGCTAGCTGACGGATCGCGCCATCGGCGGAACGCACGTTCCAATCGTCGTAGAAGGCAATGGAAGGGCGGTCCTGTGCGAAACACCATATTGATCCTAGGAGGTGACCGGCTCCCCAGGTGCGCGCTGCGCTCGACATCTCCACGATCAGCGCGTCGTACTCATCCAGAACCTCACCCGGAACGACGGGACGGAACTCGTAGGCGTGGCCTGCCTCGTCGAGCACGCGGAACAATGATCGCAGGCTCAGCTCACCAGTCTTTACCCATTCCAATCCCTTCCTGAACAGACCGGGGTGGGAGCTTGTCACGAGCACTTTCACCGCGAGTGACGGGCCCTGATCTCGGTCATGCGGCGACGGTGCTCGTCGCGGGCCGCGAGCACCCTCTCCTGGACGACCTCGCGCAGCCTCACCATGGCCCTGCGGTGCCTGGCCTTCTCCTTCTCGACGTCGCGTGCCCTGGCGAGCGCCCTGGCGTGCTTCGTTCGCCGAACCAACGTGGATTCCTTCGTCCTCACCGAATTATCTCCTCCTCCTGCACAGCTCTCAGCATGGGGAAAAGCGCTCGTTCGCTCACGTTGCCATCTTGGCGCTCCACCGATCCGCCACGTGGATCTCCACTTCGAGCGGTACGAGCAGCTCCGGGAAGTCGAGCATACCGTGGCGCACGATCTCTACGGTTCGCTCCACCTCCTTGTCGGGCGCTTCCGTCTGGATCTCGTCGTGCACGGTCAGAAGGATCATGCTCCTCATGCGCTCGACCCCGAAGGAGCGATCTACCTTCACCATCGCCTCCTTGACGAGGTCCGCTCCGCTTCCCTGCACCAACGAGTTCAGCCCCTTGTAGGCGAAGCGTCGGTTCGTCTCGCGGTGCCGTCTGCCGAACTCGGTGACGACGTACCCGCGTTCGCGCATCGTCTTCTCGACCTTTCGCTTCAGCACCTGGATCCCTGGGAAGCGGGAGTAGAGGCGTTCGAGGATCACGCGACCCTTGGCCGTGGCGTCCTCCTTGCTGCGTGCACCGTGCATCCAACCCACCTTCTCGGCACCGGCACCGTAGACGATGGCGAAGTTAGTCTCCTTGCCCATGCGGCGTTCTTCCTTCGTCACCTCGCCGTACGGCTTCTGGAAGATCGCCGCCGCCGTTTCCCGATGCAGGTCGATCAACCCCTCGCGGTAGATGTCGGCCATCGTCTCGTCACCGATGCGCGCCATGTAGTGGGCGAGCAGGCGCAGCTCCTGGCCCTGGTAGTCGGCGTAGATGAGCTTGTGATCGACGCGAGAGACGAAGGCTCCCCGCACGTCTCCCTTCTCGCGAGGGATCGTCTGGAGCGCGGGTTCGGTGATCGACGTTCTGCCGGTGCGCGCGCCCACCTGACGGGTGTTGCAGCGCACGATGTGCTGATCCAGGCTGTCGAGGGCGCACTCGTCCTTGAGGGTCAGGAAGTAGGAGTTCAGCATCTTCGAGCTGGTCCTGTAGTCCAGCACGGTGCGCACGACATCGCTCACCGACTCGTCCTTGACCAGCTCCTGCATTCGCCACTCGGGAAGGTTCTTCTGTCCGGTCGCGGGGTTCAACCACACCGAACCGTCGTACCCGTGCGTCTCCAGGATCCTGACCACGTCGTCGGTGCTGCCCGGGTTCACGTCCCAGTTCAGCTCTTCGCGTAGCCTCGCCCTGATGTCCGCCAGCTTGGGGGTCAGCTCCCCGATCGCCTCGTTGACGAAGTCGAGGTCCACCCTGATCCCGCGTTCCTCGGCGGCGAAGAGCACCCACTGCAGGGACAGTTCGGTGGTGTAGATGTCCCGTAGATCCTTCCTCTCGCGCGCCGGTCCGTTCTCCACCTGTTCGTCCATCTCCACCGTTAGGTGCCTGAACAGCTCCAGCGTTAGGTACGCGTCCTGCATCGCGTACGGGACCATCAGCCTGGGAGGTACCTCGTCGAACCCGGCTTCCCTTCCCGTCACACGCTGGTGCTCAGCGCGCCAGTCGGCGATCCGCTCCTGCTTCACGCCGGCCGGCTCGTCGTCCCACCTGATGTCGAACGAGGCGCACAGGTCCTTCAGCGCGTGCGAGCACTTCTCGTCGAGGACGTGTGAGAGGATGAGCGTGTCGTGGATCTCGCGCACGAGCAGCGGGTATCCGAAACGATCGAGCAGCTTCTTGGCGACGTGCAGGTCGTACTTGGCGGGGTGGGCCACGAGCGTCGGTGTGCCGGTGAGCACCGCGTAGAGCGCCGCCGCCGCGCGTTCGGCGTCGTCTCCGGTGCACGGTACGTAGAACGTGCGGTCACGTCCCCAAGAGAAGGTGAGGCAGAACGGGTCGGCGTTCGGCAGGTGCCACTTGTAGGTGGGCGACTCCGTGTCGAACGCCAGGAGCTGGGGGCGCTCCCGTTCGTAGGTCGAGAGGAACTCGTCGGCCATGACGTACCCCTCCACGTCGGTGCGCTCGTCCTCCACCAGGTCGAGGAGGTTCATTCGACGCTCCACACCAGACCAGAACCACCGCAAACTTTGCACATGCGTGAGTTGTCGATCGCAAAACCGTCCAACAGGTAGTGCCCAACGGGCACCGAGCCTCTCCCGTCGCACACCGAACAACGGTAGGGTAGACGACCTAACGTGGAACTTTCCTCTTCGTGTCGGAAGACCTGGATGTTCGCCGCGCGCAGCACCTTCAAACCGGAACTCTCACGGTACTCGCGCTCGTAGCGGAGCGTCGTCACGTCAGCATTGACCAGTAGCTTGGCGCACAGCTCGCATGGAGCGTCGGTGAGGAACGCAACTTTCGGACCGCGCTCCGCCTTGGCTACGGCGTTGGCCTCGGCGTGTAGGCAACCGCAGTTGCCAGCGTCGGAACGTTGACACTCGTTGGGACCGCCCTTGAACGACCCGTTGTAACCGACGACGAACGTTTCCAGCGAGGGATCTGCGAGCACCGCCCCCACCCGCAGCCTGGAACACGTTGAACGCTTGGCGAAGATCCGTGCCACCGCCATCAGCGTCTCTTCCTTGGACGGTCGGCTCACCGCGGCATCACCACCCGGCGCGTTCAGGCTCGTAGCCACGCTGCTGTCCTCATCTCGTCCAGCGCCGCCCGAGCGTTGCTCTGCGTCTCGGCGACGGAATCGGCCAACCAGGGGATCTCCAGCTCTCCCCGTTCCCAGTTGTCCCAGGTGGGGGTCGCCCAGTGCCTCTCGTACACGTGCGCGCTTCCGGCCAGGTGTAGGTAGCAGCCCACCTCCACGTCCAGCGCTCTGGCGAGCGCCGTCTGCACGGCGACGAAGCAGGGAACGTCGTACGTCAGTCCCCAGACGAGGTCCCAGGATCTCATGCACACGATCGCGTCGATCATCCCGTTCCTGATCAGGAACTGCCAGGACACCGTGCAGGGTATCTCGTGGCCGAACTGGTCGGCGGTAGTGGGGTCGTGCACCCCCGACAGGTCGTGACGATCTCCGACCACCACGAGCCCCCGCCTGCTCGTCGGGTCGTTCTTCAGCTCCGTTTCCACCTCCCGCAGCTGGTGCCACACGCGCGGCCCGTAGGCCGTCTTGGTGGTGATCAACTCGGCGGCGCGCGGCGTCACCCGTTCGACGAGTTCCCGGTCGAAGGTTCCCGCGAGCAGCATGGCGATCTCCAGGTCCATGAACTCGCGGGATGACCCTTCCCTGCCAACCACGCAGTGGACGGGATCCCCGAGGGAGAGCGTGAAACCGACCACCTCCCTGGTGTTGCCCGCTCGCGACGGAACCTCCTCGCCGAGGGAAACCACGCGTCGCAGCAGCGCAGGGTACCCGCTGCTGAGCCGGTTGCACTCGAAGCTAAGCCTGTTCACCGGCGTTCCCACCACCATCCGGGAAGATCGAACGCGGATCGATCTCCCGTCGTCCAGTCGTAGCGTGTCTTGTGCAGCACGCTGCGTTCGTAGGCCTCGTCGAACAGCGAGCGCAGTTCCGTCGCCCTGCTCGGATCGTCGTACATGCGCAGGTCGAGGGGTGCGTCCTTCTTCGCCAACGCCGCCAACACCGTTTCCATCGGAGGAACGCACAGCACGAGCAGCACACCCTCCTCGGCCAGCATCTCCTCCAGCAAGGACCACTCCAGGTCGTCCAGATCGGGACCGGTCCTGAAGGCGGTGCCGTAGACGTGCGTGCCCAGGTGGAACCTTTCCACCACCCAGTTCCCACCCGAGACGCACATGCCCCGCAGGTCGGAGACGTACTCGCTGAACGCCTTGACCGGGTTCCTGGGCGGTCCAACGTGATGTGACGAAGCGACGTACTCGGCGAGCAGCTCTTCGCAGAGCATTGTCTTGCCCGTGCCGTCAGCTCCTTCCACGAGGCAGAAGCCCAAGGTACTCACCTCCCCGGAACGTGAAGTAGGTCATGCCCTTGCCGATCCGCGCGTTGCATCCCACCTCGTCCCTGCACCAGAACACGTTCGGATCGCGGCGGGAACTCACCAGCTCGATCCCCTCCCGACCCTCCCCGCACGCCGCGCATCGCATCGCCGTCCTCCCCTCGTTCGTCGCATCGTCCATTGTACTACCTTCGTTCATCACGCGCCCATCGCCGCCATGGTCTCCACGATCTCACCGGCCACCAATCCACGCACGGCATCCAGCGCCTGGCGGATCACGTCGTCCTGGTCGGCGTAGACGTGGTGGGCGAGACGACCGACGAACGCCACCCTCGGTCCCAGCGCTTCGATCGTCTCTCGCACCAGCTGCTTGTAGTCGTCGTTGAGCTTCCTGTTCCTACCGTCGTGCCCCGGAACGGGGTACATCCTTCCGGGTCCGCCGGGGAACTCCGTGGTCAGCACCGTGCCGCGTACCACCTGCCCGCTGGCGCGCTTCGTCTCGTGGATCCTGATCCAGGGGAAATCCTTGCCGGGGTAGTTCACCACGGTCCGCTGCTGCGCGAACCCGTCCTCGGGTACGTCGATCCACCTGTGCGCGAACGTTAGACCGCGCCACTCCAGCTCTCCGAGCGCGCCATCGCAGAAGTCGTCCAGCGGAGCGGTGATCACCACGAAGTCTGGTCGCCACGGGGCGGGGTAGGAGCGCAGCAGCGCCGCCGTGCTGGCCAGCGTGCAGCGCACGTCGAGGTGCACCTTCGCTGACCCGATCAGCTCGCGCAGCATGTCTTCGTAGGAGAACTCCAGCCTGCCGTCGGGGAATCCCTGGAAGCGATCCCTGAAGAGGCGGTCGTTGCCGTCGGTGCGCACCTGCACGCGCTTGGGTGCGAAGCTGGCGCTCAGCTCGGAGGCGGGACGGCCCCACTGCTTCTCGGTGTACGGTCTGACGAAATCGTCGTACACCTCACGCGGCATGATGAGGAGGCACCACTTCTCGAAGTTCAGACCCTCGGGTGCCGACGGTTCGTAATCGGGGTAGAGCTGGTCCGCAACCCGATCACCGTAGGTTCGACGGATCTCCTGCTCCTGGATCGGCCACGTGAGAAGCTCGTCGCGCACCATCGTCTGCACGCGGTGCTCGTAGCCGTTGAACGGCACGAGCGCCGTCACGAGGTTCCACACCTCCTCGTCGTCGGTGTGGAAGACGTGGGTGCCGTTCGGCTCGTGGATCACCCCGTCCGTGCGCGTCGAGCGCACCAGTCCGCCCCAGCGATCCTCCCGTTCGAACAGGTGGCAGTGCACGTCGTGGCGGCGTAGCTCGAAGGCGCACGCTGCGCCCGCCAATCCCGCTCCCACGATCCAGGCGGTCACGTCTCCTCGTAGACGGTCAACGATTCCGCCTTCTTCCGTTCCTTGTCCGCCTTCCAGGAGGGACTCCACCCCTCGACGCCACCGTGGAATGGTGTTCCCACGGGAAGCCAGCCGTCGTCGCCGAGGCACAGCCTGCCCGGCTGCTTCTGTTGCGGTGGTGGGATCTCGTGCAACGGGATGCGGTCGAAGCTGCGCGGCGGAGCCTTGGACGTGGCGATCTCCAGGTACTCGTAGAAGCGGGCGACGAACGCGTCCATGTCGTTGACGCGGGTGAGGGATCGTTGTCGTTCCAGCTCCTCGACGTACGTCGCGTCGCCGTAACCGACGATGCGTTTCGCCACGGCAACCGATTCCGTCTTCGAGTCCACCAGGTAGTCGCTGGGTACGTAGCGTGACAGTCGCCTGATGCGGCGGTCGCCCACCTGCAGCGTGCCGTAGCAGTTGGCGTCGAAGGTGCGCAGCGTCAGCAAGCCGATCGGCTCGTACTCTCTCTTGACCACGTTGACCGTGAACAGGCCCCTCGCCACCGCGCTCGGCACCCGGTTGGGCGGCACCCTGCCGGCCCACTCCACGCGAGGGAAGCGGGCGCACCACCGTGGACCGTCCTTCGCCTCGTACCTCCCGTACACGGTTACGGGGATGCCGTTCTCCGGAAGGTGCAGCAGCAGCCGCTCCATCGCGTCGCGCCGTCCGTAGTCGTTGCCCACGTAGACGGCACCGTGCTTCTCGCTCACCGGGAGAGGATCGCGCTCGTAGCCGCGCACGTACGGGTAGTCGATGGTGAGCGGCCTGCCGTAGATCGTCTCCTCCTCGTAGGGCGCGACGATCGTCACCAGCGGGTGCGGCCAGGGATCACCTAGCCTCTCGAACGCCGCCTTGACGCCCGACAGCTGACGATCCTGGTCCCACAACACCACCGGGGTGCCGCGGCGCAGGTACACGCCGGTCGCGTAGGACACCTCGAAGGCCGTCGCCTCATCGGCACGCATCACCGCGCACACGAATACGTCGGCCTCGGGGAGCACGCCCAGCACGTTTTCCGCCACCCAGTAGCGCAGCATGTCCGTGCTCGGCGCGTCCGACGCGGCGAAGATGTCCCTCTGGTCGGCGAAGTAGTGCCCGTTGAGGAACGTGCGGTACGGGTGGATGAGGAACTGATCCTCGTTCAGGCAGGGATCGGGGAGACGAACGTAGCGCGCGAACTCGGGGCGCTGCTCCACCAAGCGGGCCATGTCGGCATCCAGCTCGGGGGAAGGATCCACCTTGCGCCGCGTCAGCCACACCAACTCGTGCCCGTCGTCGAGCAGCCGGTGCAACAGGGGGATTCGCCACATCGACATTCCCACCACGTCCAAGTGGAAGTGTTGGTGCGCCTTCTCGCCGTAGATCCCCCACGTCTCCTCGGGGAAGGGCAGGTCGGGAACAGCCAACGAGGCGGCTATCTGTCCGTGGTCGTACCAGGCAATCCTCACTCCTCCTCCTCGTCGTTCATCACGTCGATCGTCGAGGGAATGGTTACGCGACCCGCCCATTCCAGCAGACCCAACGAGCGCCACGTCGTCATGCCCGTCGGTCCGTACGCATGTCCACAGCACAGCTTCCCGTCGGAGGTCGCGTACTCGAACACGACGATCCACCCGGTGACCACGGCGTTCTCCGGCACGACGGTCAGGGCTTTCACGAGCGCCGCGTGGGTTTGTTCCTGCTCCCGATCTTCCTCGCTCACCTCGTCGCTCCCACTAAGATCTCCTCCAGTCCGTCCATCACCTTGGTCGGATCGGCGCGCGGCAGCACGACCTCGCGTTGACGCGCCACCTCCGCCGTCACGTCTCCCACCACCAGCAGCGTGCCTCCGAGCTGGAGCGGGCCGGCGATCTCCCACTCCCGCAGCTCGGGAATGCCCATGCTGCGGTCGAAGAGTTGGAACACGCCGGCCAGCGCGCACTCGACGATGCGGTGCGTTCGGTACCCCAGGCCGCCCCGGTAGGCAAGCCGATCCACCTGGACCTGCACGATGAAGTCGAGTGTCTCCAACGCATCCGGTAGGTCGTGGTGCAGGATCCTTCCACCATCCACCGCGTGCGATCGTTCGCTGACCCACGCCGTCGATGTCTCCGGCCCGTACACCACCGTCGGCCAGTGTTCTTGGGAGAGGTACCTCACCACCGTCTGAGATCGTCGTTCCCCCTTCGGGAGCCTGCCGTAGTACCCCTGCCGGTAGGGGCGTCCGTTGGACGGGATGCGTGGATCGGTGCGCCCCTTCCAGGGGTGTTCCACCATCAGGAAGGGTTCCCACTGCGCGAACGTCACCGCGTTACCCTCGGGAACGCGTTCATTCCGTCCCACCATGGCCTGGTACGCTCCCCTGGGATCGTCGGCCCTGTTCACGATCGTCCACGAGCGCTCCACTCCCAGCAACCAGGTGTCCTTGACGAATGGGGGTGCCCATCCGGTGTAGGGAACGTACTGGTGGAACACGATAGGTCCGTTGTACCGCTCGATCTGCCATGCCGTTGACACCCACTCGGACCCGATGAAACCGAGACGGTCGCCGAAGAGCACGTCGAGGTCGTGCTCGCGAGGATCTCCGCTAGGGTCGTAGGTGAAGGTGGTCGGCACCTCGGTGCCGGAGGGCACCCGCGTCAGGAGCACCACCTCGTGGCCCCGTTGCACGAGCTTCCTGAGCAGGTGTCCCTGCACGGGGTAATCGGGTACCGACACGGACGCGCGCCCTTCGTCGAACTCGAAGAGGTCGCCGGAGAAGAAACCGATTCTCACCCCTTGTCCTTGAATCGCAACGCGAGCACGACCAGAAAGGCCACTCCGGCGAACAGCCCCGCCGAGAATCCCACCCAGAAGTCGGGCACCACCACGTCGGCGACCATCACTGGATCCTCACCGACATGAGCAGGATCTTTCGCGCCTCTCCATCGGTGCGCACCAACGCTGGACGGAGCGGCGTCACGAGCGCGACCTCGACCTCGTCGGACGAGAACGCATCCAACACCGAGATCAGCTGCTCCAGGTTGAAGCCGATGGAGAACTTCTCCACCGGGGTCGTCAGGAACAGGTGCTCCTCCGCCTCCCCGTTGTCGCCTCGCACGTGGAACCCGACGTCGGCATCCTCCAGCTCCACCCTGACCGTCTTACCGTCAACCGCGCGTCGGATGCGGTTCAACGCGTCGCGCGCCTCCGCGCGGGGGAACTTGACCCTCACCTTGAAGTCCTCCTCCGGGGGCACTAGACGCCACATGTCCGGGAACTTGCCGTCGAGGCGACGCGAGGCGAACGTCGTCTCGTCGTTGACGTCCTTCGCGAAGAACAGGTTGGGCGTCGCCGCCAACCGCACCTCCCCGGTCGGGAACAGCCGTGCCAGCTCCTCCACCATCGCCAGCGGCAGGATCACCGAATCCTCCCCGAACGGGAACCCGGCAGACGGAAGGGCCACCTCGTCCTGGAAGAAGCGGTAGGAGTCCGTGGCGGCCACGAGCAGCGCACCGTCGTGCTTTCCCAAGTTCACCCCGGTGGTGGCGGGGTTGGACGGGTTCCGGTTGGCGAACCCGCTCGCCTCCACCATCGCGGCGAGTGCCTCCTTGGCGTCGATCGCCACCACGTCGTCCCATCGGATGTTGTCGATGCCCGGGAAGGTGGTCGGCAACGTTCCCGCACCGAGCGGCACCGCGTAGCGTGCCTTGCCCTTGCCCGTCACCTCCAACTCCCCGGACGGAGATCCATCCTGGGAGACGCCGCGCGTCACGGTCACCGGACCACCCTGCATGGCGGCGACCGCGCGTGCCAGGCGCGGGTGCACGAGCACGTCCACCTCCTCCGCGTCGAAGGTGCCCCACAGGTGCGACCGGTAGGACATCCTCCCGTCGGTGGCCTCAGCGAAGCACTCGTCTCGCTCCTGCGAGCGCCGCACCCTCACGTGCTGCTCGGCGAGGTTGGAACCGTGCTTCGAGGTGAACCTCTCCGCCGGTGCGAGCGCGGCGAGCAGGTCGTCGCGCTCTCCTTGCAGTACGAACGGGACCATCAACTTCCCCCTTCTGCTTCCTTTTGCTCAGAGGTGATTGTACTACTATCGTTCTCGCGCCCGTCGTGCGGGCTGACGATGCGTTGCAACGGCGGTTCCAGCGAGAGCAGCCGCTCGTGCGATCCCTTCCTCGGTTCCACCAGACGATCACCCCGTCGGGGCGCGATCTCTACCTGCTTCCTCTCCGATCCGTAGAGCCGCGTGGCCACGTTGGGCATCCACGTTCTCTCACCGGGATCGACGGTGTACCTCCCCGGTGGGAGCGCCGCGGCGGCGAGCGTGAGCGCCACGGCCTCGCGAAGGGAGACGAAGAAGCGGCAGCACGACGTCACGGGAATCGGGTCGTCCGGTGGGATGCTCTCCCACAGCTCGAAGACGTTCCCCTGAGTCTCGACGACGTTGTAGTAACGAACCACCACCCCTCCGGCGTTGAGCACCATGCGCTCCGCGACCAGCTTGCTCGCTCCGTACGCCGTCTCGGGGTTGCAGGCCTTGCAGGTGGACGCCATCACAACCCGGCTCCCCCGAGGCGCGTACCGGAGCACGTTGCGCGTGCCCGTCACGTTCGTCTCCACAACCCCGAACGGATCGTCCTCGCCGTGCGGCGCGTGCTTCGCCCCCGCCAGGTGGAAGACGACCTCCGGTTCCCACGTGACCATGCACCTCCTGACCGCCTCCGCGTCGCGCACGTCGAGCGAGTCCAGGTCGGTGGCGAGCACCTGCGTACCGACGAGCCTGTCCACCATCGCCCGTCCGACGCTGCCGCGCGCGCCCGTGACGAGCACCCTGCCGAGGTCGTCGATGCGGTACGGCACCGGCCGCTCCGCGCGACGGAGCACCTTAGCTAGGTCGGTGCCCACGCAGCCTTAGCTCCAGCTGGATCGCTTCCAGGCGCTTGGACACGGCGATCAACGCCTGGGCGATCGCCCATGCCTGATTACCGGTGACCAACGAGCGCTCCTCCGCCGTGCACGCGGCATCGCCCACCGCCGCGATTCGCTCGACCATCTGCTTCTCGTAGCTCACGCCACCTCCCTCGCCGTTGCGATCTCGCGGACCGTGCGCGTCGTCAGGTCGAACAGGTTCCTCCAGTTCCTGTCGGGGCTGCGGTTGGCGGCCCACACCGTGCCCACCTCGCACGCCAGCTGCCTGGACTCGTCGTCGGCGAGCAGCGTGCGCACGATCAGCTCCACGTCCTCGAAGCTCCTGTAGAATGCCGCGTTGTCCTCCAGCTCGCCGTTGCCCACGTTCCACGCGTCGGTGACGAGCACGCAGCCCGCCGCGAGCGCCTCGTACGTTCGCATGTTCAGCATCGTTCCCAGGCTGAGGTTGAAGCAGACCTTGGAATCCAGGAGCAGCTGCTCCATCGTACCCCTGGACACCCCCGTGCGTGTTGGCCCGCTACCGATGTAGCTGCGCAGGCCTGCCGATCGGCAGAAGGATTGCAGCCGTTCCAGGAACATCGCTCGCAGCGGCACCGAGTCGGTGTGCGCGTAGCCGACGAAGCAGACGTCGATGGGACGGTGCTCCTGGGGGCACCCGTCGGGCACCGCCAGCACCTCCGTCTCCGATGGGGCCAGGGTGGGCAGGCGGGCGTAGCTGTGCAGCGACGGCAACTCGACGATCGGTACGCGGCAACCGTGGTAGCGGAGCGCCGCCGCTCCGGCGGGATCGATGACCACCGCGTCGAGCACCTCCACCGCTCGGATCCCCACCCATCCCGGCTTCTTCCAACCGGCGAACCAGTCGCTCACCCATCCGACGCGCGGCGCCGTTTCGACGCCGCACTCGCGTAGCTTCTCCACGAGCTGCGCGGCCTCGTTGACGTGCGTGCGTGGGAAGGTGCCATCCACCGGCGAGTCGCCGGTGCCGTCGCGCAGCCAGGGAGGGTCGTACACCACCACGACGTCGATCGGTTCCCTGGGCACGAAGGTGACGTTCGAGTAGAGCCAGGGGGAGGACCACGAGTAGACGAGGTGCCTCCCCACCGTCTTCTCCTCGACCACCTCGTGGTAGGACTCCTCCCACGGGTAGCCCGCCGCCTGCACCGGTCCGATCAGGAAGGTGGCCATCGCGCAACGTACTCCTCTGGTGTTTCGGTGGTGGGCCACGATGGCGAACCTGGTTGCGGCCACCCGTCGAGGAAGTACCCGAGCCATGCTCGGTGGTAGTTTTGCTCCGTTTCGTTGTCGCTTCGCAGGAGCAAGCGAGCGGCCACCAACGTCGCTTGTTCGTTGGAAAGGTTCACGCCTGCGTCACCGTCACTGTGATCGTGTCGTTCGCCCAGCCATCCGCCTGTTCGTGCCCGGGGTTGGCGTGCCCCGACACGTACACGCGGAACAGCTTGTCCTCGCCCACCGCTCCCGAGTGCGCGATGCTCACCGCCTTGGCGAACGCCAGGTCGATCTGATCCTTCACCTCCGGTGACGCGTCCTCGTACGCACCGAAGCCGAAGCTCGCGTTCTCGACGGTGATGTCCTCCGCCGATACCGGGTCCTGGATGTACCCGTTCCAGCTCACCTCGTGCCTCCTTCTCTCCCGTTGGTCAGAACAGCCTACCCTCCAGAGCGGGCAGCGGGGTACCCGCCAGCTCCGCCATCATCACGGCACCGAACCACTCGCACACCGGGGGGCACACGCCGGCCGCCATCTGCTGGAAGTTGCGCTCGTGCGCCCAGCGCCACGAGTCGGGGAACGACATGAGGCGCGACGCCTCCCGCACCGACACGATCCGGTTCTGCGTCGGGTGCAGCTTGTTGCGGGCGCCGGTCAGCGTTCGTGCCACCCGGTCGGGGTGCAGGCGGTGCAGCTCGTGTGCGTTGAACACGGCGCCGCGTCGCTTCCGATCCAGCTCCTTCTCGCTCAGCGCCTCGTCCGGCATGTCGAAGATCCAGACCTTGCCCGGCGGTAGGGCGGCGAAGCGGTCCGGCATCGACGAGCGGTCGTGGTTCCAGGTGAAGCCCTCCGGGTGCCGCAGCGCCGCCTGGTGGTCGTTGTGGGGAGCACCCTCGTACGGGAACACCGGAACCTCTCCGTCATCCAGACCTCCCTCGTCCTCGTCGTAGGTCTCCATCTCCGCCAGGTCGGACACCGTCTCCCACACCGTCGGGGCGCGCAGGTGCGGGTGCGACGGCCAGGCGATCCCCTTCCCCTTCCGCTCCATCACGAACATGACGCGCTTGCGCCTCTGGCAGACGCCGAAGTCGCCCACCTCGTGCACGTGTGCCGAGAGCGTGTAGCCCTCCGCGCGGCACATCTCCTCCACCCGCGTCACGATCGGCCGTCCGATCGAGAGCATCCTGGGGATGTTCTCCCACAGCGCGAACCGCGGACCGATGGTCAGCGCCGCGCGCGCGAAGTGGATCACCCACTCGTTCTTCGGGTTGTCGGCCGACGCGGTGGCGCTCGCCCCGGTGACGCCCTGGCAGGGCGGCGAGCCGTAGACCAGCTCGGGCGGATCCTCGCGCATCGATTCCGCGTACGCCTCCCACTCCTCCAGCCCAGTCACCTGAGGGACGTCGGGTCGGTTGAGCCGGATGTTGGCCGTCCACGCCTCGTCCATCTCCATGCTGAGCACGGTGTCGAAGCCGGCGCGCTCCAAGCCGATGGTCATGCCCCCGCCCAGGGGGATCACCCCGACGGCGCGGGGAGCCTTCACTCCGGATCCCGTTCGTGCCAGCTCGCCTGGTAGTAGGCCAGGTGAGCGGCGGCCAAGAGGCGGACCAACCATCGAGGTACGCGCACCGACCTGCCGATGCCGAGCGGTGCGTCGGTCACGGCGATCCTGCCCCTCCTCGTGGCGAAGAGCGTCACCCTGCCCATCTTGGGGCCTTTTCGGGCGCGCAGTCTTCTCGTGTTCAGCTCGACGTAGTAGGGCATTCCTCATTCTCCTCCGATTCCAGCAGGTCGATGAGCGACGGTTCGCCCGCGCGCGCGTCGCGCACGGCGCGATCCATCCCGACGGACGTCTCGCCGTGCTCGGTCCAGTGCGCAGTTGCCCTCGATCACCTCCCAGCTCACGCCGCCCGCCTCTCCCTGCCCAGCACTACCTCCGCGGCCGAGGGGTTGGCGCCCGGCCAGCGGTAGTAGCGCACCTCGATCCCGAAGCGCTTGAACGGGGCCTCGTCGAGGTACTTCCTGCCGGACGGGCCGCTGAGGTACACGGTGCCGCCCATCTCGCGCGTCATCATCGCCAACCGCTCGCTGATCGGCAGCAGATCCTTCGGGTCGTCGCCCTCCGCGACCACGGCCCTGCCGCCGTCGGTGGTGCTCTGCCACACGTGGGCCGTGCGCACGGGGTAGTGCCGGAAGATCACCCGCAGGCAGCGCCAGTTCAGCTCCACCAGCGGCTCGTTGGGCTCGCCCTCGACGATCGCCGCCACCAGCTCGTCGCGCGCCGGGCTCCAGGGGAAGCGCTGGATCAGCGTCCTGGCGTGCTTCACCCGCCAGCCACCGTGCTCGCTCACGCGCACGTCGGAGATGCGCCTGCCCAGCGTCACCCGACCCACGGGCACCGTCAGCCAGGTGCCATCACCCAGGCGGTTGCGGTTGGTGAAGCCTCCCTTGGAGTAGGTGACCTCGTCCAGCCACACGCACGCGTCGGCGTAGCGCACCTTCTCGATCACCGACGGACCGGGCAGGAAGTTCGGCTGGTGCGCGGCCACGATCACCTCGCATCCACCAGCTCGACCGCTCCGTCGCGCAGCCACGCGCCCACCAATCTCGTTCCGCGCTTGCCACCGCCCACGTCGAGGCAGAGCAGGAACGGTTGGGCGTGGCGCGGCGCGCCACGCCACCGCGGTTCCTCGCCGGGGGTGTGCCCGACGACCTGCGAAAACTTGCGGCACTTCGGTTCCGACCAGTCCGCCCACAGCGGTCCACCGCGGGCGTCCCAGCCGCCGCGGAAGGGGCCGATGCGAGAGAACGGGCGCCCCTGGGGACGCACCTCCCATCGCTCGCGCAGGTCGCGATCCGCCTCGTCCGCCGTGGTGTACCCGTCCTTCGTGGAGATTCCCGCGTGCGTCACCAGCACACCGTCGACCACGATCGACGGTTGGATCACGCCCTTCCCGTTCAGCTCCCGCAACCGTCCGTCGATGCGACGGTTACGGTGGAAGCCCAAGAACGGGGGTCCACCGAAGTAGGGGTGCTCGTGGTTTCCTACGAGGTAGACGTCGATCCAGTCTTCCACCCGATCGAGGCAGCGCAGGTCGTCCTCGATCGAGTCGAACACGCAGTTGCACAGGTCGCCGAGCTGCACGACCCGCACGTCGTGGTTGGTGCGACGTCCGATCGCGTCGATGATCCCGGACCGTTCGAGCAGCTGGCCCATCCGATCGTAGGCTCCGTGCACGTCGGGAACTACGAACGTGGGCGTCATCGTTTCAGCACCAGCATCGCGTCGTTCGGCAGGTACGAGCAGTCCACCAGGAAGCTGCGTGGCGACAGCTCCTCGCCCATCTGGGCCAACCACGAGGGTGCGAACGCGACGCAGCGCTCCGCGCCCACGCGCAGCACCGACAGAAGCAGCGAGCGCTTGGTGCGCAGCTTCCAGAAGGATTCCAACCAGAGTTGGAGCTGGGTGGTGGTGTTGCCCTCCAGGTTGAAGGTGCCGATGGCCACCACGTGGTCGTACCTCCACCACGGAATCTCACCGCGGAACGTCCTTCCGGGGTGCTCGAACTCGGCGCGCACGAGCATCTTCTTGGACCAGTCGGTGCCGGTGTACGCGACCGACTCGGGCAGGAACTCGGAGAACCGGCCGGTGCCACAGCCCACGTCGAGCAACGTGTCACCGCCGCGCAGGTCCAGGTGATGGAGCGCGGCGAGGAAGCGGACGGTCTGCGACCGCTCGTTGCCCCACATGGCGGCATCCCAGGAGGTGCCCGCATGCACCGCCATGCGATCCCACGTCTCGGGAGTGTTGCCCGTCACCACGGTCGCCGTCTCCACGCCTCATTCACCCGCGTCTGCCTCTTCGGGTGCTCCTCCCGGTAGTAGGCGATCTTCCTGGCGATGCGTTCCGGATCGCGTCTGTTGCCCAGGTGCAGGAAGCTCACGTTCGCCGCCACGGGCAGCAGCGGGTCGCCCTGCGCGTTCTTGTACGGCTCGATGCGCTGCTCGCCGATCCAGTACCCTCCCGGCCAGAGGCAGTGCAGGTCGGGGTGCCAGGCGAAGATCCTGATCTCCGGCTTGTAGTAGGGCGCGTAGTCCCCGCGCGGCCACTCGCCCCTGATGCCCGGCATGTCGTTGGGCCCGACGCACTTCACCGCGACGTTGTAGTGCTGGCCCGGTCGGAGAGCGGGGAACGTGCCTTCCAGGCGCTCGTCGGCGTCGAAGACGAACACGTGGTCCCCCTCGACGGCGCCGCAGGTGCGGAACATCGTCGTGCGCTTCTCCTCCTGCGACCTCCAGGGTGCGTCCACCTCGAACACGGGATCGGCTCCCCACTCCCGTGCGATCGCCACCGTGCGATCCCCGCTAGGCCCCTCTCCGAAACCCTCCCAGGCGCCGTCGTACACGGCGACGCGGTCGACGCCGCTCGCCTCCAGGGAACGGAGCGCTCCCGGCAGGAGATCCTCCTCCTCGTACACACACATGACGCAGGTCAGCGCCACGTGTCGGTCCTCCGGATCGAGTCGAACAGGTGGATCACCTTCCCGCGCGCGGGTTCCACGTCGATCAGCGTCCACCTGCGGTAGGACAGCATGGATGCGTACCTATCGGATGCGTGCTTCACGTTGTTGAACCAGCGCACGTGCCCCGCCGACGGGTAGTTGGGCACCGAGAAGACGAAGCGGCTGCTCGGCGTGATCCTCTCCACCAGGGAGACGTCGTCGTCGAGGTGTTCCAGCACCTCCGTGCACACGTAGGTGCCGGGTACCTCGGGAAAGACGTGGTCTCGAAGATCCTCCAGGTGGAACGAGAACCCGCGATCCGGCACGCGTCGTTGTGCCAACGCCAGGTAGGCGCTGGAGAAGTCGTACCCGTCGTAGCGTTCGAACTTACGGTCGGCGAGGTGTCGCGCCAGGCTCCCTCCGCCGCAGCCTAGGTCGATCACGTGCGCGTCGCGTGGAAGCCAGGTGGCCACCTCGTGGTAGAGCGGGAACCAGGGGGAATCCTCCGGCGCAAGGCGTGCGAGCGAGCGTGGGTCGGCCGCGTCGTCGTCGTAGTAGGAGGCAGGAAGGCTCACCCGCAGCACCCCTCGTGGTATCCGCAGGAGGCGCAGCGCCAGGACGACGTGATCCAGCGCAGCGTGGCGACGCGGCAGCGGGGGCAAGGGTTCACGTCCCTTGGATCGATTCGGGTGCTCATCACGTCCTGGAAGTTCACTTCGTAGCGTTGCTCCTTCATCTTCCTCAGCTCCTTACGCGTGGTCTTCGCCATCGGGTCAGTACCCCTCGTCCTGCCGTCGGTGGTTCTCGACCTGCTTGGTGCGGAAGATCGTCAGGAACTCGTCCCAGTCCATGCCGAGCGCGATCGCCTCGTTCAGGAGGAAGTGCCACTTGTCGATCACCTCGTACTTGAGTTCCAGTACCAGCTCGGGGTGTTGGTCCAGCAGGTCGAGCGGGTGCATTTCCCCGTACGTCTTCCACGACTTGGACGGCAGCTGGTCGAGCATCTCGACGTGCTCGCGGTCGTACTGCTCCTTGTTCCACCTGATCCGGGTCAGCAGTTCGTGCAGGTCGGCGGCGGGTAGGTGCTGATCGACGTGGTCGATTTTGTGCCCGTTGCGCGCGGCGATCTTGCGTTGCAACTCGACCTGCGAGGAAATCGGGTCCCAACCCTCCGTCGGCGGTGCCTCGGATACCAGACCCAGCATGGATTGGTGGCCAACCCCGCATTCGGGTGGCAGTTCGATCCAGTTCCGACAACCGACGCCCATCCAGACGTGCTCGTCGCGACGGCAACCGCAGCTCGCGCACACGTCGAGGGGGTCCGTCACGCTCCCAGCTCCTTGAACGCAGATCCGCTCACGGTGAGCCGTTCCAGCTCCGGGATTGCCAACCTACCGAACGTCGTTAGCCGGTCACCGTCGCGCACGACGAAGTGCGCGAGGAACTCCTCGTCGAAGGTCGTGATGCCGGAGGAGATCGCCTCCAACTTCGCCTTCACCACCAGGGACAGGGCACGCCACCGTTGCCTCGTAGCCTGCTCCCACAGCCTCTCGGAGACGTCCGTCGTGCGCCTACCGCGGGAGCTGTGCGTGTAGGCGTGATCCTCCTTGTCCGGCATCGGTAGCTCGAACTGCACCCGTCGTCCGTTGGCCGTGAACCCCAGAATGGCGTACGTGCTCTCCCATCCGTAGTAGAAGCCCTCCGCTCCGTAGCGGGCGAGCGTCCGTTCGATCTCCTCCCGCGAACGCCCCGCCGTCACCGTAGTCTGCTCGGCGTAGCGCATCAGAACGGGATGTCCGCGTCGGAATCGGCAACGGCGAGCGTTGGGGTCGCCCCTCCGTTACCCTCGGCCAGCACCTTCTTGATGATCTCGATGAAGGCGGGCGTCGGGTGCCAGAGGCTGGACTTGCCCTTGTCGATCATCCTCATCTGCGTCAGCGGTACGAACACGTCGTTCTTCGCCTCGCCGGTGTCCATGCCGAACTGCGTCTTCAGGTCGTCCAGGCGCACGTCGTCGTCCAGCCACACCTCCGCCCAGTCCGCGTGCTGGCGCACCCAGTCCTCAGCTCGGTCGATCACCGCCTGCGGCACCTGAGACCTGGAGAGCTTCGTCTTGCTCCACCCGACGTAGTCCAGGCTCTTCTTGGCGTACACCCCGTCGAGGAAGCCGGCGGCGAACTCGGCGTGTTCCGATCCCACCAGCACGTGTTCGCCGTCGTCGGTGGAGAACGTCCTGCACGCGGCCGCCACCGCCAGCTTGGCGAGCTTGATCCTCTGGTTGCCGCCCTCGACGAGTGGGATCTCGATCGAGGCGTAGCGCTTGCTCTGCTCGATCGCCAGCTCCAGGATGCGCCTGGTGGCCGCGTCGGAGAAGACCACGTGCTCCGCTTTCCTGCTCCACGCCCACAGCGCCAGGTGGTGGCAGAGGTCCGACGTGTAGACGTGCGGCACCTCGGCGTGCTTCATGGCGTTGATCTCCTCGACCGGCACCTCGTTGGTGGCGGACGTCACCACGAAGTCGAAGCGGGCGATGTCCTCCGGTCGTCCCATCAGCTCCTTCACCGCCGCCACGCCGTGCGTGTACTGCGACATGCTCTTGGCGGCGCGTGGGTTGGAGAGCCAGATGAGCCGGGTGCGCGCCATCGTCTTCTGCGTCTCGATCTTGGTCAGCTCCGCTATCCCGTTCGACCTGATCCCGCTCATGTCGGCGATCGTCTCGATCGAGAGCCCGCTCGCCTCGTCCACCACCAGCAGCCGCCGGTTGTTGAGCGGGATGCGTCCCCAGGTGATCTGCCAGTTCTTGTTCGCGCCCTGCTTCAGCCCGCCCACCAGGCCGGCGAAGCTGGTGTTCTCGCCCATCGACATCTCGCCGAGCTTGTAGTGGTAGATCAGCGCCTGCACGGTCTCGGTCTTGCCCGTGCGCGTGTCGCCCAGCACCAGCACGTCGCCCCACGCCTTGGCCACGCGCTTGCCCTGGAACTCGAAGGCGAGCACGGTGTGGTAGCACAGGTCCACCGCCTGCACCAGATCCTCGCGCCCGTATATCCTCGTCACGTTCAGGCTGAGGTCGCGGGCGATCTCGTCGAACTTGTCACCGACGGACTGCCCGGCTCCCGGCCTGAAGATGGCGAGCGCCGCCAGCTTCTTCTCGTCCATGCGGAAGTCGTCGATGGAGTCGAGCGCGTACTCCAGCTCGGGGAAGAAGTGCACCACGTGCTGCGTCCTGGCGTGCGCGACCGTCGTGCCCGTGCCCAGGTAGCTCATGTTCGGCTTGATGCCGTGCTTGCTCACGTACGCCGTCCGCGACACGTACTCCCGATCCTGCTCGGCGAAGTCGATCTCCGGCACGACCGTCAGCTCCTCCACGTTCTGGTACTCGTCTACCTCCGGTCCCGTCCGTGGGCACTTGGCGTAGATGCCCAGGCGGTGCCTCATCAGCAGGTCGAGGTCCCTGCTGGTCACGCGCGTCATCTCGATCAGGAGCGGGTCGGTGTCGGCGAACTCGATCTCGCGCGTGCCGTTGTTCGACGACATCGAGCATCCGGCGCACGGCTTCCCCAGGTCCATGTCGCACTCGTAGGCCACCTTCCTCGGCACGGCGTACGGTGCCAGCTCCTTGCCGGCCACGATCACCTTGATCCGCTGTCGCTTGCCGATCAGGTCGTGCCGCGAGGCGTTGCTCAGGTGCGGCTCGTACACGTTGTCGTCGGGCGTCGGACGAGCGCGGTGCACCTTGGTGCCGGAGGTGAACACGTCGGTCTCGTCGATCAGCCTCTTCAGGTCGTCCCATCCCTTCGAGGAGTCCTGGAAGTAGTTGGTGACGTCCGCTCCCTCCGGCTCCGCGATGTCGAGCGTCACCACCTTCACCTCGCGCGCGTGCGGGAGCAGCTTCGCCGCCACCACCTGCGCCGCACGCCTGCCGATCTCGTCCACGTCGTAGACCACCACCGCATCCTTGCCCGCGAAGAGCGGGCTCCAGGCGTCGCGCCAGGTACCGGCACCACCGGTGCCCGTCACGGCCGCCCAGCCGTCGGGACCGAAGCGCGCGAGCACCTGGTTCATCAGGATGGCGTCCTTTTCCCCCTCGCAGACCACGAGCGTGCTCGCCTTCAGACTCTCGATCGGGAAGAGACGTGCGCTGCCGTAGCCCTCCGCCCAGGAGATCATCTTGTCCGTGCCCCTGTGGTTGGGTGAGTAGCAGCGGAAGTTGACCAACCGTCCCTCGGCGTCGTGGATGGGGATCGTGTAGCGGGAGGTGCTCCTGTTCCAGCCGATCCCGAACCGTTTCACCGTCTCGGGGTTCCATCCCATCTTCTTCTGCGCGTACTCGCGTCGGTCGCGCGCGTCGCGCAGCGCCTTCTGGTAGCCGACGCTGATCGCCTCGTCGATCACCCTCGGGTTGGCGTCCGGATCCTCCCTGCGCTTCGCCGTGCCCTCCACCACCGCCTCGCCCTTGACCCAGCGTTGGGCGTCCGTTCGATCCACCCCCAGCACCAGCTCGACGGCGTGCACCAGGTAGCCCTTCGAGCCGGTGGCGTGGCAGTACCAACCGCCCGTTTCGACGTTGAGCGAGCAGCTCTCGTGTTCGTCGTCGTGGCACCAACAGACGGTGCTCACGTTGGGGTTGGCGTCGGTGGGGTCGGGAAGATCCCTTCCGAGGAGCTTCTCGTAGGCCTGCCGGACGGTCACGAGGGTAACGCGTGTGCCCGTAGCAGGAGCCGCCTCATCAGACGGTTCGATCCGAACCGACCTGGGCGAGTTCGTGGGCGACGATCCGACGACCGTCGCGTCCCTCCTTGCGGTGGAGGAACTTGCTCCAGTGGCAGAGTCCGCAGCGTGGGTTGCCGCAGTCGTACGGTCGCCTCTTCCGCAGGAACCCGATGCCGCGCGCGCAGTGGCAGG
>Ga0209641_10001207_pt1 | contig 23307 bp, 15 predicted proteins | sample RifCSP16_1_FD_184022 | JGI IMG/M metagenome (GOLD analysis project Ga0209641, IMG submission 184022) | Soil microbial communities from Rifle, Colorado - Rifle CSP2_sed 16_1 (SPAdes) (version 2) | ecosystem: Environmental > Terrestrial > Deep subsurface > Rock core/Sediment | place: Rifle... | reverse complement strand
CTTAGTCCCCAGCCTGAAGGCTGGGGTTATTCTCCGGTCGTCAGCCTGAGAGACAGAGTTATAACTCCGCCATTTATGGCGGAGATTATATCCGCAATATCAATGCGGCTTTAGCCATGACTTCCAAAATTGTAAGTGGCTATTGATTTAACTCACAAAAGGTAATGGTTTCACAATAGAAATAAGAAAAATAGCCCAAACCCACGGGCTTTTTTGCGCCATGACGATATTTTATAGGGCTTTCTCTCGTTCCCAAGCTCCACAGACTGTGCCAAATGAACGTTTAAGTATTCAACATTGTGCTCAAAATATCAACTGTAACGGATATTATTTCCTCTCGAGCAATAACCTTCAAAGCCTATTACACAAACTAAAGGAAAAAAATAAATCTTGTCCTCATGAAAATGGGGAATGGAAATATTTTCCAAAGCGCTTGTTATATACGCATAGTCTAAGATTTAATGCCTGTACAAAAAAATTAAAAGAGGCCAATCCTTCATAATTTGCAACAATGGCAACTATTTTGCGGAGACCTACAATTATAACTCGAGGTTCCGGAGAACTTCCTAGTTTATGAGGATTCCAATATCGAATATCTCCTCCCCCACGAAATACACGAAAGAACACGAAAAGAAAATAATTTTCGTGTTCTTTCGCGTGTTTTGCGGGCTATCCCCGTTCGAAATTCCTTGTTCCTCCCCTTATGTCCCCTCCTGATGGGGATAAAGGAGGAGCTACGGTTAAATTGATCCGTCATTTTAAGGGTTGGACTGAGAAAGATGTTAACAACCCCATAACCCGAACGAGTCAGAATGCGTAGCGCGGGTGGTTTATCGTTCGACTGAGCTCACGACGAAGTCCCCAGCCAAATGCCGACCACAAGGGACTTCGTCGTGAGCGCTCAGTCGAACGATCGGCGCTACGTTTTTTGCTAAAAATGTCAAAATATTTTTGATAAGTCCCTGATAATGGTTAATTTTGCCTGGCAAAAAATTGTCCAACAGTAAGCTTTGTTAAGGGGGACTGTGTAGGAATAACTTGATTGTATAGGAATTTTCATTTTATTTATGCGTGTTAGCGGGTAGATTGTGCTGTAAGTCAGTCAACCATGGAATGATATACCAGCTTCCCCCCTGCGTAACTTAATTTTAATAAATAACATATAACAAAAAATGAAACTTGTCCTCATGAAAATGGGGAAATGTTTAAGTTTTTTTGACGAATTTATCTGCTGGCTGCCGGCTGCTGGCTACGTCAATAATCAGAAGCGTGAACTGAATCAGCCGCTCTTCCAAATCATATTTTTTATTGCTTTCATTCATCCTTTCCCCGTTTTCACGAGGACAAGTTTCACTTTTATTATTTATTTTTTGTTATATGTTTTTCATTCCTGCCTGTAGGTAGGGTAGAATAAGTAGTAACCCACTTTCCCTGACTTTTTGTGTTGACATTAAATATAAATACTTTAAAATAATCTAAAAAAATGTGGGGATTGGGCAGATTATGGAAATAGAATACCTGAAAAACAGGCGTTTATACCAGAGGATTGACGATACCAATGTTATAGTATATTACAGACTCATCGGGTCCGATGCAGAGCTCAATTCGAATGGAAAGAATGCGCTTAAAGAAAAGATATTCGGCAAGAATATGTTGACACTCTATAATATTTTGAGGAACAGAGGCGCTAAGTACGAGACTGGCATTGATGTAATCAACACAAAGGTAAATAAATTAATCAACCTTGTCAATTCATTTGCCAATCCGGAGATGAAGATTGCTGAATTGAGCACAGTTAATCTGAGCGCCTCCGGCATTCGGTTTTGCACAAAGAAAGCCTTTCAACAGGGGGACAGGGTTGAATTGCTCATGATATTCCTGCCGACAGCGGATTTGATTGACTGCAGGTGTGAGATAGTAAGGGTATCGAACGTTCGGGACGATCGCGGTGAGTATAGTGACGTTGCCGTAAAATACGTTATTTTAGATGAAGACGATAAACATATGATTGTAAATTACGTTAAAGTTATCATTGAGAACTTACCCTGAACTTAAATTAAAAACGAGATAAGGAGGTTTAGATAATGTACGAAGAACATTGGAGTCTTAAATGCCTGCCATTTCAGATACTCCCTGATACAGGATTGTATTATCCCACCAAGATACATGAAGATGCGATAAAAAGAATCATGTATGCAATTAAAACGTTAAAAGGGTCGGCTCTGCTTACCGGAGATATAGGGGCAGGTAAGACAATAGTTGTAAATCTTATAATAAAGAAGTTGTTTATAGATAAGGATAAATATGAGGTTGCATTAATTAACCATCCTACTATTGATTGTAACAGTTTTATGAAGATGGTTCTGGTTCAGTTTGGTATCAGAAGTGAGTCATCTGAAAAAATGGATATGATACATACATTTCAGGAATGGCTTGTATCCACATATACGAGGGGAAAACATGCCGTCCTGATTATTGACGAAGCACATCTTATTAAGAATATGGATATCTTTGAAGAGATTAGGCTCTTTTCTGATTTTCAGGTAAACAACCGTCCACTTTTAACGTTAGTGCTGGTCGGTTCGTCTGAAATAAAGAGGACTATACAAAATATACGCTCTCTTGATGCGAGGATAGCCGTTAAATATCACCTTTTCCCGTTGAATGTGGATGAGACTAAGGAGTATATTAAACACAGGCTGGAAGCCGCTGGGGGGGATTTGAGGATATTTACAGATGACGCAGTTATGGATATCTATAGATTTTCCGGAGGCCTGCCGAGGGGGATTAACCAGATCTGCGACATGTGCCTTTTTGAGGCGTATCTCTTGCAAAAGAAACAGGTTGACTCTGATATTGTTCAGAAGGTGGGCAGCGAGGCGTTTATAGTATAGGGGACGTTGACAATAAATAATCTTAACTTGTAGAGACGACACGACGGGTCGTCTCTACTTGTCCGACACTTCGGCAAGCTCAGTACAGGCACTTTGAAGATCAGGCGCTGTCAGGGCTAATCCCCGTTCCCCGTTTCCACGAGGACAAGTTTCACGAGGACAAGAGCCCAATTCAGACTCGTCCTCGTGAAAACGGGGATAAGACCGTCACTAACCCCAGCCTTAAGGCTGGGGTTAGTGAGTACACGTCCTACCGGGGCTTTAGCCCTGATGTCATAGCAACCTGTCTGCGAGCGGACTCGCTCATGCAGGCATAAAGTTGTTCATGTTATTTATTGTCAATCGTTATTAGGGCATGTTATGCGTATAACAGATATAATGAGAAAATTGTCCCATCCCGCCTCTCAAACGTTCTCGCCAAAGGTAAATAATATCAAAACACAAGAAACAGCTTCTTCATCTTCTGTTGCGACGGCTGACGTGCATGAAACAAAAGAGACTGCTCCTCTTGAAACGACTCCCGTGGAAGAAGCCGAAAAAATCCAGCAGACCCAGGAAGATGTAATAACTACGCCTTTATCTGAAGTAACAGTTTCTTCATCTTCTGTTGCGACGGCTGACGTGCATGAAACAAAAGAGACTGCTCCTCTTGAAACGGTTCCCGTGGAAGAAGCCCCAAAAACCTATTGGCGCTGGGTATCTGGCTTTTGGAGAAGGACTCTTGTAACGGTTCCAGTGGAAGAAACCGAAAAAATCCAGCGTGCCCCGGAAGTTGTAATAACTACGCCTTTATCTGAAGTAACAGTTTCTTCATCTTCTGCTGCGACGGCTGACGTGTATGAAACAAAAGAGACTGCCCCTCTTGAAACGACTCCCATGGAAGAAGCCGAAAAAATCCAGCGTGCCCCGGAAGTTGTAATAACTACGCCTTTATCTGAAGTAACAGTTTCTTCATCTTCTGCTACTACGGCTGACGTGCATGAAACAAAAGAGACTGCCCCTTCTGAAACGACTCCCGTGGCAGAAGCCGAAAAAATCCAGCAGGCCCCGGAAGTTGTAATAACTACGCCTTTATCTGAAGAAACAACTCCTTCGTCTGCTGCTGCTACGGCTGACGTGCATGAAACAAAAGAGACTGCTCCTCCTGAAACGGTTCCCGTGGCAGGAGCCGAAAAAATCCAGCATGTCGGGGACTTCAGCGATAAGTTAGAAGAAGGCGGTAAATTATATAAAAAGGCATCAGTTCCCCCCCCTCCCCTAAGCCATCCCACCAGGGGCGGGGGAAAAACGTTTCCTCCCCCCGTCCCCCTCCGTGAGGGGGAGAAAGGGGGAGGGAGGAGGCCGGGTGGGGGCGCTGAACTGTCACATAAAAAGTTTCCGGATCAGGTTAGGGGTGACGGGATAGATAACGATACAGGGTTTTTGCAGATGTGGAAGGCTGTTAACGAATTCTTGCTGAACGCCAGTGAAAACCGCAAGGCAGACCCTTCTGCAGTTATGTCAACGGCAGAAACAATCATAAATTCATTAAGAAAAAACAACGACCTTGTCAAGATGTTGTTCGCGAAAAAACAGGCTAATGACATTACATCACACCTGATAGACACCGCTATCGTAGCAGCAAAGATAGGGTTTGCGTTAGGATACGGCAGTGGCCAGATGAGGGAGCTTGTGATATGCGCCCTGGTGCATGATATAGGAATGTTGAGGGTGCAGAAAGAGGTGCGTTTGAAAAAAAATAGATTAAGTGAAACGGAATGGACAGAAATAAGAAAACACCCTGCGTATTCTTATGAAATGCTCAAAAACAAGGGACTCCCTCCCATTGTTCCCGAGGCAGCCTATCAGGAACAGGAGAGGGAAGATGGCTCCGGTTATCCGCGGGGACTTAAGGGAGAGTCAATTCACGAGTATGCAAAAATAATAGGGCTTTCTGCTATTTATACGGCAATGCTTCAGCCGAGGCCTCAGAGGGAAAGGAAAATCCCGTTTGAAATTATAAAGGAGATTATTGAGCAGAACAAAGAACAATTCCCAAGGCATCTTATCAGAATAGTGATAGAAGAGTTTTCGGTCTTTCCTGTCGGGTTATATGTTAAATTGAATACAGGCGAAATCGCCAGAGTTGTCAGGACTAACAAACTGACGCCAATGAAGCCGACAATAGAAGCGCTTATAGACTCACACGGCAGACGGTTTCAGGAGCCTAAAAAATACGATATGACGAAAGAGCCTATCCTGCAGATTGTGGATACGTCTTTTGAGATAGATTGAGGATTTTCGGTTTGCTGCGCTAGTATTACCATGTAAAAACTTCTTTTTTTTGTAAGTTTTTCGTTACTGCTCAGCAGGTGTTATTTTTAACTACAAAAGAAATGAATAACATATAACAAGAAATTCACCCAGTTAGATAAGGATATTTGAATATAATTATCTCTTTTTATGAGCAAATATCTAACGGGGTGAATAATTAAAAAGTAAAAAAACACTTAAACATTTTCCATTTCTTGTTATATGTTATTTATTAAAATTAAGTTACTCAATATGCTGAGTAGTTACAGTTTTTCTTCGTGCCCTTTGTGTTCTTCGTGGTTAAACTCTTTTTGGTTGCGGCTATGAGACTATCATCTGTAGTTATCGCCATTTTTATATTAATTGGCTGTGCCGCGCCGACCCCTATGGCTCTTAAAGGTCCAGGTATTGAGCGGGTTAAATCTAATCGCGCATGGTCAAATAACGTCGGTCCAGCGATGTCGGGCGATTATAGCAGTCTTGTGGTTGATAATTTTGATAACTTAGATACTGAGTACGAACTTGACATAATCGGCGGCACAACCGAGCCGGGCGATATATTTTACTGGTTGGGAGAATGCTATGGAAACTGGCAGAGATGGCAGAGATTCCATATAAGGGCATATGTCCGGTCGATGGCTTCGGGAGACGTCAATAACGACGGCTACCAGGACATTGTATTTTCCAGTATTGGAGACACAAAAGGAGTCCATGTATGGATAAACGAGAACGGGCAGTTCAGGGCAGGACGACCTGTCTCGGAAAAGGAATTATTTGAGGGGTTAAGACTGGCAGATATAAACAAGGACGGCAATTTAGACATTATAGCAGCGAATACTTCCGGCGCATCTATTGGCGGGATACAGGTCTGGTTCGGAGATGGCGAGGGGAATTTTATTCATGAAACCGGGCCCACGCGTTCAGGCATATATAAGGACGTTGCAGTGGCGGATATGAATAAGGATGGGAAGCTTGACATAGTCGGCGCTGGCTGGGGGGCTGAAACAGGTTCGTTGAGGGCATGGTTCGGACTGGGAGACGGCAGGTGGTATGCAGATCAAGTACCGATAATAACGAAAGGTTCCTTCTGGCGTGTTGAGATAGCCGATGTCGATGTGGACGGCAACCTTGATATTATAGCTGCTTCTAATTTTAATGGTGTGCATATATACTACGGCGACGGCAAGGGAGCGTTTCCAATATCCGAGATGCTTACGGAGAAGGGCAGCTTCTGGAAGGCAACGGCATGTGACCTTAACGGAGATGGTCTAATGGACATAATTGCCACATCAAACGACAATCATGGCATTATTATCTGGTATCAGCAGAAAGACCATAGGGATAGGGAAAAATGGGAAAAATGGATTGCTAAGGATGAAGGACTGCCAAAGGACGGATATTATTTTGATGTTGTCTGTAAGGATTTGAACGGCGACCTGGAGCCGGATGTTATTGCGGCGTCACACGGTGAGGGTATTAAGGTATGGTTAAGAGGCAAAGCAGAGCTTGGCACGTTTGAGCAGCCCTGCAAAGAACCGACTGTTATCCAGGTACTTTCTACTGCCGTTTTCTTTGACGCCAGCAAGGCTGATCTCAGGCCTGAATCAATGGTAGTTTTAAATAATTTCATACAGTTCCTCAAAAAGACTAAAGGCACTTTTGTCTGGCTTGAAGGATTTGCTGATCCGGGAGAGACTATGACACAGGAATTCCAGAATAATCAGAGTCTTTCAGATGGGCGCGTGAAGAGTGTCACACAATATCTTCTGGATAATGGTATACCGAAGAGCGGGGTAGAGCGTTCAGGCTTTGGAGACGGTTTGACTAACTATCCGGACGGCGATTCTATGCAGAAAAATAGAAGGGTGGATATTGCGATTGTTTATAAGAGCAAAATAGAAGACATTAACGTTAAAAAGGAAGAAAAGGGCAAAGCGTCTGCAGCGCCTCCAACTGATCTATTTGGTGAAAGCAAGGTACTGATACCTGCAAAGGAGTATAAGGTATTTAAGGAGATTAACAATATCCCGGAATATAGGATAGGGCCGGGTGATACGCTGTCTGTAACTTTTTGGGAAGGAATCAAGGAAAATACGTACAAAGTCTCGCTTTCGCCGCAAGGGGTGGTGTCTTTTTCGTATATAACGAACCTTAAAATTGCTGGTTTAACACCAACAGAGGCGGAAATTGAGTTTGAAACGCTGTTGAAACAGTTTATCAAAGTGCCCAGAGTAAAGGTGGAGGTCCCTGAAAAGAGGGCGTATACCGCCAGTATATTTGGAGCAGTCAGGGATCTTGCGCGTCAGCCGACCGGGCCAGGAACGTATCTACTTTATGGACAGGAGAGGCTTACACAATTTCTATCAAGGGTTGGCGGCTACCTCACAAATGCTGACCTGACGCACGTTGAGCTGACAAGGGACAGAAAGACTTATGTATTGAATGTATTTGATGCCCTTTTTAAGGGTGACTACAGGCAGGACGTGCTGATCGACCACGGCGATGTCTTATATATCCCTTACAAAACAGAAATCAAGAACAGGGTTTATGTCTTTGGCGAGGTGAGGACTCCTGGCATGTTTGCATATGACGCCAATATCTCTTTGCTGGACGCTGTTATCAAGGCAGGAGGCCCCACTTTTTATGCTAAAACCAACGAGGCTGTGATCGTCAGGGGAGATGAAACCAAACCGGAGGCATTTAAGATCAATATCGGGGATATTTATAAAAGAGGAGACTTCAGGAATAATGTGTCTCTTCAGAACGGAGATATAATTTATGTGGCTAAAAATACAATAGGAAATATTAGGGATTTCTTGAAAACTGTAGCGCCTGTCCTTTCTATAATGCGTGTGCCAATGGATATGTATGGCGCAACTGCTATACCGATATGGGAAGGATTCCCTTTAAGGAGAGAGGCAGCCCCGGTGCCTACTACCGTTATCCAACAGCCCCCTATTCCGCCTGAGGGTGGTGAATGGGTGACTAAATAACTAGAGCGAGGCAATGCCGCAGGCCGATGCTTGTCCTCGTGCAAACGCGGAAACGTGTATGTAGAGACGCACTGGGGGTGCGTCTGTACGAACCACAGATTTCACAGATTGCACAGATAAAGATTTTGTTACTGCTCAGCAGGTGTTATTTTTGACTATAAAAGAAATGAATAACATATAACTAACAAGAAATGAAAAATGTTTAAGTGGTTTTTTACTTTTTAATTGTTCATTTCTTGTTATATGTTATTTATTAAAATTAAGTTACTCAATATACTGAGTAGTTGCAAGATTTTTAAGGAGAGACGGTAAGAATGGCTGAGTATACAATCAAGGACGTAAAGGAAATAGCGCTCAGAAGAAGAAAAACTATTGTCATTACGAGCATAGTTTCTACTCTTTTATCGTTTGTCATCATATTCTTTACAAGGCCCGAGCCCATCTATGAAGCGGAGTCTGCCATGAAAGTTGAAAAGGTCACGACGGTCGCTGAACTCCTTATGGGGGTGACCAAGCTGGGAGATCCTGTCACAACGGCAGTAACAATGATAAGGAGCTTCCCTGTGCTTGAGGCTGTTGCAAAGAAGGCAGGTATTATCCCATCTGATATAAAGACCGAAGATGTGCTTGCCTCTCCCCAATACATGGCTGTCATAAAGGATCTGGAAGGCAAAATAATCTCGGAAAAAGATCCTAAGGGAGGCAATGTCGTAATAGTAAAGGCTCAGCATACTGACCCTGCAATGGCAAAGAAACTGGCTGTTCTTATTGCGGAATCGTATAGAGAAGTGGCTTTTTACGATAGTAATAAAAATCTTATAGAAGAGACAAAGGCTGTCAATGATAAACTGGCTGAAGCAGCAGCGAATCTGAACAACGCCAGGGACAGTCTGAATGCATACAGTAAGAAACTGGAGTTTACCACGGTTTCGGATGAAAAGAGGCTTGTTCTCGAAAGGTATGTTGACCGGAGAAAGAGTTTGGATGACTTACGTTTCAGGGTCGCCAGGATTAATGATGACATAACGACCCTGAAAAGCGGGAAGACCCTGGATATTGCCGATCTGCGGATATATACACCCGGCGGCGCCCTGGCAAATATCATCAATGTTCTCAACGGCAGAATGAGTGACTTGCAGGTGCAGGAAGAGTCTTTATTGATCCATTACACCACCTTACACCCCGAGGTGCTTGCCATTAGGGAACAGAAAACTTCAACAGTGAAACAGATGATTACGGAACTTGAAGTAGAGAGGAAATATAATGAAAACCTCGTGAATACGTTAGAAGATGATATGAGTACAACCTATGCCAGGTTAAAGGAGATACCGGATGAAGATAAGACATTCAGCATACTTGAGAGTGACGTGGCATCAAAAGAAGCGCTGTACAATAAGATACTCCAGAAACAACAGGAGGTAAGCGTCAGGCAGGCAGAGAGGACGGAAGAGGTTACTGTTGTCCGCTATCCTGTTGAGCCCAAAACCCCTATAACCCGTGTAACACTTATAGGGAATGCCATTATAAGTATTCTCCTTTCTGTGATTATCGGATTCATTGGCGGCTTTGTCCATGAAGCTATTGACACAATACCGCGTAAAACAGATATCCTCTCGGAGATACTAGGACTTCCTGTATTAACAACTATCTCGGACTGGAATAAGCCAGAGACGTTTGAACTTGTGAGGAATAAATATCCTGATATTTCTGATGAGGACGTGATGAGATACATGTCACTCCCTTCGCATTTCCTGTCAGATTCCGCCGTTGCCGAGGAGTACAGGGCAGTAGTGCCGAGCCTTCTGTTAACGGCAAAAGAGAATGATATAAAAGCGTTGGCAATTCTGAGCGCTGCAGGAGGGGAAGGCGCCAGTGTGTTTGCCGCGAATCTTGCCATCGCTCTCAGTCAGTCAAGCTGTACAGTGGCGCTGATTGACGCAAACCTTAAGTCCCCTGGTATTCATAAGTTGTTCGGCATTGAAAATAAGCCCGGACTGACTGACGTGCTTATGGGCAATTATGAATGGGAAAATGCAATCAGGAAGATTACCGACCTCATGTTAGGCGATATACAGCCAGGTCACCTGCTTTCGCCTGCTGGCCTTGATAATCTATATATCCTCACAAGCGGCGAAAAAGTAGAAAATCCCTCTAATTTTATAAATTCCGAGAAAATGGAAACAACAATTGAGCTATTAAAAAAAACTTTCGCTTTTGTTATAATGGATACCCCTCCTGCACTGCAATCTTCAGAGGCGTCCATACTTGTCAAAAAGATGGATGCAGCGATACTCCTGACCGAGCATGAGAAATTGCCGAGGGGGACGCTGGTAAAACTCAGAAAACTCCTTGAAAACCTGAGGGTAAAATTAGCAGGTTTGGTTGTAAACAAGAGTAAAATAACAGAGATATAACTGCAGTCCCTATGGAAGAACAGGTACTCAATTACGTCGGCTTTATTGTACTGCTGTTACTTTTGGCGGTCTCGCTCTTTAAGCCTGTCTTTGCGCTTTATCTGATTCCCTATGCGATGTCTCTTTCTCCGGAAATAGTAGTTGGAGAGACTGCCCAAAGGGAAATCACGATAAGGCTTGAAGACCTGTTGATGGGCGTCCTGCTTTTAAGGGTTGCCTTTGACTTTGTTATAAGCAAATCCTTCCCAATGGAAAGGTTAAGGGGTAATCAGTTTTTTCTGCCTATGTTTCTCTATTCCATGACGCTGATCATGGCAACTACTCTGGGTGTTTCGCAGTTCCTGGTTTCTCCTGCCTCCGGTTTTTTCTTCGTTCTTAAGCTGATACAGTTCTTTTTGTTCTTTTTTTTATTCTTTTACTATATCCGCGAAGAGAAAGATATAAAGGTGATTTTAAATGGCGCTCTGGTTGCCATGGCTATTGTCACCATAGTCGGCCTCACTCAGATGCCCACTATGACGAGGACAACCATGCCATTTGAGGGTGAAGATCCTGAACCTAATACATTTGGGGGATATTATGTCTTGCTTGGCTCTGTCGTTGCAGGCCTCTATATCCATGAGCCTAAAGGCAGAAAAAAGACGATATATGCCTTGCTGCTGGCCGTTGCCGTAATGCCGTTTATTTATACAATGTCCAGGACCTCATGGATTGCCGCCGGATTTTCATTGATGACCTTTCTTTTATTGACAAAAGGGTTGCAAAGAAAAGTAGTCATATTGATAGTAGCGCTCCTTATTGTCTTGTCCCTTCAATTTGTGCCAGGACGTGTACGGGAAAGAGCTCAATTCTGGAAAGCGGAAGAAGGATTTGAAGGTACAGAAACCATAGGAAGGACGAGATTTGACCCGTCCGCCTCCGAAAGAATCGATAGGTACAGGAAGATGGTTGATATCTTTGTGCAAAGTCCTGTGCTTGGACAGGGCATGACCGGCGCCGGCTTTATTGATGGGCAATATATTCGGGTGATAAATGAGACAGGGCTTGTCGGAGTTCTGACTTTTTTTTATCTTTTATACGCAATCCTGAAGTATTTGTTCTCTTCATATAAAAACAGAGAGGATCCGTTCGCCAGGTCCCTTTCCCTGGGCCTCTTTTGCGCCACCATTGGCTTCCTTGTCCACGGTCTGGGCGCTTCCACCTTTCTGCTGGTGCGAGTAGTTGAACCGTATATGATGTTGCTGGCGCTATTGGTGAGTTATAACAGGATGACTGAAGGAGAGGCAAGGGGTGAATTGCATGCGCCTGAGCAGAGATATGCATATCCATATTTAGTATGAGAATTGCCGTCCATCAGCCCCAATTCATGCCCTGGCTCGGATATTTTGACAAGATGGACAAGGTTGACGTCTTTGTCCTGCTGGACAATGTCCAGTTTAAAAAGAACGAGTTCCAGAACAGGAATAAGATAAAGACGTCCAATAACTGTATATGGCTTACTATTCCTGTTAGTTTCAGCTTCGGCGACAATATCAGCGAGGTCAGGATAGACAACAAATATGATTGGCAAAAGAAACACCTGCACACCATACAGACCAATTATGGGAAGGCTATATTTTTTAAGGACTATCAACCTGCGCTTGAGGAATTATATAAAAAGCAATATGCCTTTCTGTCACCATTGAATATTGATACAATCACCCTTATAAAAAAGACGTTCTCCATAAATGCAAAGGTTGTAACGGCAAGCTCAATCCCGGACTTAAGCGAAGATCCTACCGAAAGGCTGCTTGATATTTGCAGACATTTTAATGCAGACACTTATCTGGCAGGGGCCGGCGGTAAGACTTACATGGAATGTGAGAGATTTAAAGACGCAGGCATTAAATTACTGTTTCAACACTTTGTCCATCCGGAATACAAACAGCTTTACGACACGTTTGAACCACTTATGTCTGCAATTGATTTCATCTTTAATGCAGGGAATAACTTTGACTTAGTGCGGGGATTGAACAAAGAGTTGGAGGAGTATTCTTGATCCCCCATTCCAGCCCCACCTTAGGGATAGAAGAATTATCCGCTGTTTCTGAAGTCTTTTCATCAGGCTACATTGCTCAGGGGAAAAAGGTTAAAGAGTTCGAGGAGCAGTTTTCCCAATTTATCGGCTTAAAAAGGGCTGGAGCAGTTAATTCAGGCACCTCAGCCTTGCATTTAGCGCTTATTGCACTTGGCGTTAAAGCCGGCGATGAAGTTATAGCGCCTGATCTTGTATGCACGGCATTGTTAAATGCCGTTAATTATGTCGGCGCGAATGCCATTATAGCGGATATTAACGGAGACGACTACAATCTGAGCTATGACGATGCAAAAAGGCGTGTCACGAAAAAGACAAGAGCAATTATTATACCTCATATATTTGGAACGCCGGCCCGCGATACAGAGAGATTTAAAGATATGGGTATTCCTGTTATAGAAGACTGTGCACAGTCAGTGGGGGGAAAGATTAGAGGACGCAACGTGGGGACAATAGGCAACATAAGTATATTTTCCTTTTATGCCACCAAGGTCTTTACAACAGGTGAAGGGGGGATGATAGCGAGTGATTCTGACGACCTGATAGAGAGGGTTGTTGACCTGAGAGAGTATGATAATAAAGAGGATTACAGGATAAGGTACAATTACAAGATGACTGATATACAGGGGGCTATCGGCATTGAGCAGCTTAAGAAACTGCCGGACTTTATCTCAAAGAGGAGGAGGATAGCAAAATATTACAACAGGGCGTTAAATGACCTGCCTGTAAAACTGCCGTTGACCTCACCTGAAATAGAAGGTATCTGTTATAGATACGTCATCTGTTCTGACAGGGCTCAGGAGCTCATCGGCTTTCTTCGCAGCAACGGAATCGGAGCTGCTAAACCTGTCTTCAAGCCGCTCCATGAGTTGGCAAGACCACAAGAAGGAAGATATCCGGTTACTGATAATGTATGGAGGGATTCAGTATCACTGCCGATATATCCTAAATTGTCAGATGCAGAAGTCGAAGAGATAGTCAGGCTTACAAGGCGTTTTTTTAACTGAACCCGTAAAATTTTCCGAAAAGAAAATTCGTAACTACTCAGCATATTGAGTAACTTAATTTTAATGAATAACATATAACAAGAAATGAAACTTGTCCTCATGAAAATGGGGAAATGTTTAAGTGTTTTTTTACTTTTTAATTATTCAATTCTTGTTATATGTTATTCATTTCTTTTGTAGTCAAAAATAACACCTGCTGAGCAGTAACGAAAATTCTTATAAATCTATTCGGGAATATTCCGACCTGAAAAGCAACAGCGTAACAATGCCATATATAAGTATTGCCTGGAAAAAGGCTGCTATTACAAACCAGCCCGATGTGCCTTTATAAATAGCAAATAAGGCAGGAAATATTGCATTGCTCGCACATATGGCATAAATAAAAACGACGGCTGTCAGCGTCTTCCCCTTGAAGATATTTGCAAGTCTGTGGTGGAGGTGGTCCTTGCCGGTATAAGACAGCCATTCCCAAAAGGTCTTTACCTTTCCCGTATAAATCCTCGTGGCAGTGATCATGCACATATCATATATGCAAATGGAAAATACTACTACGGGCATCAGCAGGTTTGTTATACCCGGCCGTTCCCCCCATTCAATATGAATGCTCATTGCGGACAGAAAGAACCCTAAGAAACCGCTTCCCCCATCTCCAAGAAAAATATCGGCATTGCGCTTTAAGTTGTACGGTAAAAAGCCGCATATCGCCCCGATAGCAATAACAATAACCTCTCCTCTCAAAGTAGCTCCGCTGTTAAAGGCAAAGACAGCAAGGGTTATCCCTATAATAACCGCCAGACCCGACGCCTCTCCGTTTATTCCGTCTAAAAAGTTGAAGGCGTTTGTTATGCCTATTATCCATAAAAACGTAAGGAAGATATTTATGGCCTTTCCAATATAAGTTCCGGCATCCATTATATTCAGATGCACGCCAAACCAAACGACTATAAAAGCAGCAACAAACTGGATAAGAAATCTTATTTTAGCGGAAAGGTCAAACATGTCATCTAACGCGCCTGATATAAATATAAGCAGTGAGGCTGTTATGATAGCAACGAGTTCAGGGGATTGGGTGCCTGTTAACAAGATGGAAGGAATAAATCCGCACGCAACAGCGATTCCCCCTATTTTGGGCGTAGGTGTGCTGTGAACCTTTCTGCTGTTCGGCATGTCAAGCATATTGAATCTAAAGGCAAATCTTATTATAAAGGGCATTATGAAAAAGGCAATTAAAAAGGAAAATAATAAGTAGAACAACCAGAAAAAGCCCAAATCAAAGAAGTGTTTACGTGTGAGAATGGTAATAATAATCAGAGGCACAAGTATTAGATTCTTTAACAACATTTATGAACACCCTCTATGGTTTTACCTATATAAAAAATCTGAAAGGCATAAATGCCTCTGCATATTTTACTCTACCCTCAACCCCTCTAAATATGGCATTTGCTTCAGCTATCTCTTTAATATTCAGACCACTTATATTTGTCTTATTTATCTGTGAAGCGTGGGCGTGCAGCGCGTCAAATTTTTTGATAATATTGTTGGAAATATCTACGAAAACAGTAGGTGAAAATTCATAGGTGCTTGGACCTTCATAGAACAGCAGATTTGCCGTATACCTGGATGCCGTGATTGTGGCGGTTGATAAAATCCTATGATCCTGATGGCTGTCTTTGTGATAATTCACTAAGACGACGTCGGGCTCTATCTCATTTATGACCCTTTCTATGTCTGTTATAAGGATGTTGTCAAGCGGCAACTTGGTATCTATATAGTCACCCCAGTAAAGTTTTTTTATACCGAGTACGGCTGCTGAATTCTCCTGTTCCTGCTTTCTTGTGACAGCATCGCCGCCTGATTCCCCCAAGGTCATTACCATTAAATAAAACTCTATGTCGCTTTTTGTCCATGTGGCAATAGTGCCTGCGCATCCTACCTCGATATCATCTGGGTGGCATCCTATGGCAAGCGCTCTTTCGATTTTTCTCATAATGTGATGTATTCTCCTTTTAAATTAGTTTTAACTGCCAATACCGAGTTATAAACGCCTTCAAATCTATTGACCATTTCTGAAAGGGAATACTTGATTGCCATATTATATGCATTGACGCTTAATGAATCGTATGTATCTTTATTCTTTATAAGGTCATTAATATGGCTTACTATAGCGTCAATATCCCCTTTCTTAACCATATATCCCGTTGCATTATCAACGATTAGTTCAGCGACGCCGCCTACATTATGGGCTACTACAGGCTTGCCGGCAGCCATAGCCTCCAGTATAACCATGCCGAATCCCTCATTCAGTGAGGTTAAGACGAGCATATCAATGTCTGCAAGGAGAGGGATAATATCATTTCTATAGCCTAAAAGCAATAAAAACTTGTTTAATCCAAGCATATCTCGTTGTCTTCTTATATCCTCAAAGAGACTGCCGTCCCCTGCCATCACTGCCATAACGCCGTCATCAGACATATCATGCAATTTCTTACATACAGACAGAAAGATATCCGGCCCTTTCACCGGCTCAAAACGGCCAATCCATCCGATGAGAACGGTTTTATCGTCTATGCCGAGTTCACGCCGTATGATTCCTCTTTTTGCTTTAGAAAATGGACTAATATCCAACCCATTCGGCACCGGGATAATCTTATTCTCTTTTGCTATTTTAAGGCTGAGGAATTCCCCCTTCTCTTTTTCAGTGAGTGTGGTAATGGCGTCGCAAAAGCATGAGGCTATGCGCTCCATACTGATAAAAAGCCACGTCTTAAGCCTGCTGAAATAGCCATAGAATATATGGCCGTGGGTAGTGTAGACAATACACTTCACACCTGCAAGTCTTGCGGCTATCCTCCCGATAAAGCCAGCCTTTGACGTATGGAGGTGTGCTATTAATGGTTTTTCTCTCCTCAGAAACCTAAAAAGATAAAAAAACGCCCGTATATCTTTTAACGGATTAATATCACGCCGCAGATAAGGGATAACCCCTATTTTTATACCTGTCTCTTTTGTGAAACCCTCAATATCTGCAACGGGGTCTGTTGTAAGTCCACTTATGATGCCGACGTCGTATCCCCTCTTTTTTAATTCTTCAGAGAGTTTTAAGACAATATCTGCCGAACCGCCTTTGTCCAGCCTTGTGATTATGTGTATAATTTTTTTGCCCAAAGAAAGTCCTCAGTAGTAATAGTTCAGCTATCTTAGACAGGATGAACAGGATTTACATGATAATTTTTTCATCCTGTATATCCTGTTAATCCAGTCAAAAAATTAATCAATATCTGTAGAGTTCCGTGCAGCCCTTGCTGCATACGGCGAATTTCCCTATACGTTTGACTACCTGCCTGAACTTCCTGTATCTCGCGCCGTTCCATATATCCATAAAGGAACTGACGTTCACATTTCCCATATCATAGTTCATGGAGTGGTATGGCCTTACGGCGCCGTCAGGGAATACGTAAGCTACCATCCACGGACTCAGACACCTGTTGGAGTAGCTCTTTGATTCAAATTCCCACTCCGTGTAGTATTCCCTTATCTCTTCTTCTGTAAAGTTCGGATAAAAGCTTACAGATACTCCTGCTTTTCTTTGTTTTATCATGTGCATCTCTTTGAGAAGGGCGTCAACGTCTACGTGCGGCAGGGTGTCATGCGCAAAACCAAACCAGTCAGGAGATGGAACTCCGAATGTCTCCATGAAAAAGTTGTTGTGCCTCTCGCACGTTGCCTTGCTCAGGAACAAGAGGTGGTGTATGTTCAGGTGGTATGCCCCTATATCTTCTGCAACGTCAATTATTTCTGAAAGGCGGTTGTAATTATTATCATTGATGGTGGTATTTATGGTTACAAACGGTTTTTTCTTGCCCCGTTCAGACTTGATATTCTTTAAAAGTTTAAATCCTTCCATTGCCTTATCAAAGGCCCCTTTAAGTCCCTTTATGCGGTCATGCACCTCACGCGATCCGTCAAGAGAGAAGATGATCTCGTCAAGCTCGTATTTAACCATATCCTCTGCATACCTCGACAATGGGACGGCATTGGTGACCATGTTGCATCTCATGCCGTTTTCTTTTGTTTCCCTCAAAATATCAATCCAGTCCTTATAAAGCATCGGCTCACCGCCGAACAGGGTTATTGTAGGCTTAAAGGGCTTGAATTCGTGTATAAGCCTTTTGATTGTTTCATGACTGAGGTGTTGATTGAGGGTGGCTGGCGCGTAATCCTTGAAAGCGCCGTGTTCCCCCCACTGCCCGCACATACTGCACCTTAGGTTGCATTGGTAGGTCAGGAACAATGAGACTGTTTCCGGAGGGGCGCTGTACCCTTTGCCGAATTTGTAAGTTATGAAAGAGAGAAACCTCCTGCGGAAGGAATGCAGGGCGAAACGGGGGTCCTGTATGGTCTTGCGCACAATCCTGCCGATGTTCTTTAAGGGGACTATACTTACACTTTTCATAATCACACCCTCCAATAGTATTACTTTATAAAACCGTAACTACTCAGCATATTGAGTAACTTAATTTTAATAAATAACATATAACAAGAAATGAAACTTGTCCTCATGAAAATGGGGAAATGTTTAAGTGTTTTTTGACGATTTATTTTTTATTGCCTTCACTCATCCTTTTTTACTTATTAATTATTCATTTCTTGTTATATGTTATTCATTTCTTTTGTAGTCAAAAATAACACCTGCTGAGCAGTAACAAACAAATTACAAATAAAATGAAAATTCCTACACAATCAAGCTTTTATGGATTTCTTCAAGGACATCTTTCACCGTTATGTCCGCCATACATTCATGTGTCTCGCAAACGGCTTTATTGCACGGGCTGCATGGATAGCCGCGCCTTATTACGACGTGTCCTTTGCCATGCGGCCACCATACTGCCGGGACAGTAGGCCCCATCATGGATACCGTCTTAATCTTTAATGCGCCGGCTATATGAAGAGGGCCTGAATTGTTACAAATCAGGATTTCACACAGGCTCAAAAGGGCGATAAATCGCCTCATCGGTATATCACTTATAATCAGCACATGAGAAGAGTCTTTAAATACCGTTTTATCAAAGTCCGGAAATTCCTTTGCAGGAGCAAAAAAGATAACCCCGAATCCATGATGGGACAAATCCTTTGCTATCTCTGCAAACCTGTCTATCGGCCATCTCTGCGATGAATAGAAGGCGCCGGGATGGATGGCAACCGGCCTCCTGCCCGAAAGGGTTGAGATACTTTTTTCTGCCTCTGTCTCCTCGTCATGTGTTATAAAAATCAGAGGCTCATCAGATTTATCATCGGTAATACCGAGTTCGGACAGGATGAGCATCATGAGCTGCGCAAATGACTTTTTTTCATCATAAAGAGGCGCTTTCATGGAAAAAAACACCTCCCTGCCCGCAAGGGCAAAACCAATCCTGTAACGAGCGCCTGAAAGTATAGTCATAAAGGCTGGCTTGAGTTCGTGGTTGTTATGAAAGGGGTCTATGGCCAAATCAAACTTTTTTCGGCGTACCTGTTTAATATAGTCAGACGTGCCGTTATACACAAGGACTTCATCTACATAGGGGTTATTCGATAGAATGTCCTTGTTTGATATGGAGGCAACAACCGTCAGGCGGGCATGAGGGAAGGAGTTTTTCAGGAGTCTTATGGCAGAAAGGGACAGCGCCATATCTCCGATCCTGTCGTGTCTGAGAAAAAGGATTTCTTTGATGCTGCCCGGCTCCGGAGACCTCATGGGTTTTATAAGGCACAAGGGCCACAGGAAGATGGCCCTTACTGAAAGGTATATCCTTTTAACTATCTCATTAATCTGCATTTTTTAATATCTCAAGGTACAACTGCTCTGTTCTCTTTATATTATTTGTAAGGGAAAACCTCTGTTCCACGCGCCGCCTGCCTTGTGTGCCCATCTCTTTTCTCTTTTCAGGACTGTTTAAAAGCTTTAGGATGGCGTCTGCCAGCGCATTATAATCACGGGCAGGGATTATGCAGCCGTTAAGTCCGTCAATAATAGCCTCTCTGGAGCCTCCTATATCTGTGGCTATAACCGGCTTGCCTGCTGCCATTGCCTCAAGGATGACCCGCGAAAGCCCCTCACCAAACGATGAGGCTGAGACCAGAATATCCAGGCCCTTTATTATGCCTGCTGTGTCCGTTCTGTAACCGAGGTATGAAAAATAAATTTTTACCTTAAGAGATTCCATTAAATTCACCATGTTCTTATAGTATGCCTCATCTGCTTCACCGATAAGCATTACCCGTAAGTCTCTTCTTTCTTTTTCAACTCTTTCGATAGCCCTTATCAGATACTCCTGTCCCTTCATCGCTTCTATTCTTCCAATACAACCTATAATTACACTATCTTTATCTGTTCCGGTCTCTTTTCTTACGTCGGTTCCGGGAAATGCGTCAAACTCTTCTACGCTGATACCATTAACGATGGGTGTGAGCTTGTTTGCATGCAGATATGGGAACCGGCTTTCCAATGCCTTTGCAACAAGGATAAGTCTTGTAGATAAGAGGGACAGCAGCCTGTCCATTATACTGCCGCTGCTGACCCGTATATGCCATATGAGGGGAACGCCGAGCAACCGTGCCGCTATCCCTGCATAAAAGGTCTCTGTAGTCGAATCTGTATGGACAATGGAGATGTCCCTGTCTTTAAAAAGCCTCAACAGGCGCAGGACAAACCCTGTGCTCATTTGTTTTAATCTTTTAAAAGGCATTACCAGTGTTTCTATGCCGGTTTCTTTGAGTTTATTGACCAGTTCGCCTTCTTCAGGACATACGACGATGGGATTGAATATATTTTTATTAAGTCCCCTGACGAGATAAAAGAGGCTGCGCTGTCCCCCGCCTTTCATAGAGCCGAAACTTGAAAAATAAAGGATATTGTGACGCCCGGTTTTTTTCTTGCCCATCCTTTTGTTATTCCCTATTTGTAACTACTCAGCATATTGAGACACTTAATTTTAATAAATAACATATAACAAGAAATGAAAAATGTTTAAGTGTTTTTTGACGATCCCCGTTTTTACGAGGACAAGTTATTTTTTCGGGCAGTTTTTATACTTCTCACAAAGATTGAAATCAATTCTTTGCATTCGGTAATACCTTTATCAACTTTTGTAAAATCTTTACTTTTTAATTATTCGTTTCTTGTTATATGTTATTCATTTCCCCATTTTCATGAGGACAAGTCTTTTGTAGTCAAAAATAACACCTGCTGAACAGTAACCCCTATTTTAAGAACAGACGAAAAGGCATGAGGCGTGAAAGCTGGTTTAATATCCTGTATCTCATGCTTGCCTTTGAAACCTGATAGTATGGCACAAGATCCCCTCCAAAGCCTGCCTTAAAGTTGGCTATTGATTTGTTTTCTGCGCCAACAAGGTCCAATATTGCAAACCCATTTGATTTAAAGTATTCAATGCTCCTCCAGTGGAGAAGAGAAGTGGCTTCTGTGTCCTGATATGCATAATCAAAACCCGTAAACAGGCCATATGCCACCTTGCGTTTAAAGTCCACAATCAATAGCGCACAGGCGATTGCTTTGCCGTCATGGGTCTTTGCCACAAACTGGACTATATTATCAGCGCACCGCAAACAAATCTGCGACAACTGCCAACTGCTTAAGGGCGGACTTACGTCTTTTCTCCGGAAGGTCTTTGCAAGCAAGTCATGGGCTGCAGAAAAGTCACCGGACCTCTCGATAATAACCCCTGATTTTTCTGCTTTTCTTATAAGTCTTCTTACTTTTGGGGTAAGCGCCGTTAAATCCGCCTTCGCAAGGTCAACATGATAGGTATAGAGCGCCTGTGTACTCCAGCCAAGCCAGTTAAAAGACCTTATGTCGCTTGTAAAAGGGTGGTTTGTAACTATAACATAATCATAATTTGACTGCAGGAACCGACCGATAGCATCGGTTATCTTCAGCAGATAATTGGTCGCCTTTGAAGAAAATATAGTCTCAAAGGGCTCTATTATGCAAGAGTTTGTAGGCGTTAAAGGGATTCCTGTGGCAGTCGGCATACCGAATTTATTAGATATGTTCAAAGACGCGCCGCCTATCAAGCGGTCATTTTCGAAGACGCCCAGTATTCTTATATCGCATCCCATCACGTCGGCAACGGCATCAAGCCATTTCGATTCGTCAAAGATGGACGCTGAAGGGAGCGCTGCGACAAGACTGTCCCACGGTTCATATTCGTCCTTGTTTAAAAATCTTACGTTCAAATCTGACATAGCTGTGTCTCATGCCGATGAATTAAGCTGCCTTTGGCAGCGGCTTTAAATCTCCCCTCTAAAAAGAGGGGACGGGGGTGTGTTATAGTATTACCCTGTAAAAACTTCTTTTTTTTGTAAGTTTTTTAGTAACTATCCCATTTGTTCGCTTAAGTAGGCAGTTGGCAGTTGGCAATGGAAATGTATCACTTTTTGCTTACTGCCAACTGTGTACTGCCTGCTGCATCTTTTTGGTTGCGGCTACGCCGCGCTATGGCATTTTTACACACCCCTTTATCCCCTCTTTCTAGAGGGGAATCACAAAAGTTTGAAATTCCTAAACATTAAATTAGGCATTCGGAGACGACTTTTAAGCTCCCCTCATTGGTAGGACAAGCGTCCCCCGCTTGCCTGCCTGTGCGTCGCACGCAGACAGGTCATCATAATGTCAGGCGAGGATGCTTGACCTACTTTAGTCTGCGCCATTGCCTGTAAACAATGCTCAGCCCGTCGATAGTTCCACGCAGGTTAAAGCCTGCGGCTACCTAAAGTCGCTGCCGAAGGTAGCCTAATTTAAAAACAGACGGAAAGGCTTAAGGCGTGAAAGCTGGTTTAATACCCTGTATCTCATGCTTGCTTTTGAAACCTGATAGTATGGCACAATATCCCCTCCAAACTCTGCCTTGAAGTGGGCTATTGATTTGTTTTCTGCGCCAACAAGGTCCAATATTGCAAACCCATTTGATTTAAAGTATTCGATGCACCTCCACTTCCGAAGAGAAGTGGCTTCTGTGTCCTGATATGCATAATCAAAACCCGAAAATATGGCATTTGCCACCCTGCGTTTAAAGTCCACAATCCATATATTAAAGGCGATTACTTTGCCGTCATGGGTCTTTGCCACAAACAGAACTGCATTATCAGCGCACCGCAAACAAATCTGCGACAACTGCCAACTGCTTAAGGGCAGACTTACGTCTTTTCTCCGGAAGGTCTTTGCAAGCAAGTCATGGGCTGCAGAAAAGTCATCGGACCTCTCGATAATAACCCCTGATTTTTCTGCTTTTCTTATAAGCTTTCTCCTTTCTTTGGGAAGCGCCGAAAAATCTGCCTTCGCAAGGTCAACATGATAGGTATAGAGCACCTGTGTACTCCAGCCAAGCCAGTTAAAAGACCTTATGTCGCTTATAAAAGGGTGGTTTGTAACTACAGCATAATCATACTTTGACTGCAGGAACCGACCGATAGCATCAGTTATCTTCAGCAGATAATTGGTCGTCTTTGAAGTGAATATAGTTTCTAAGGGCTCTATTATGCAAGAGTTTGTAGGCGTTAAAGGGATTCCTGTGGCAGTCGGCATACCGAATTTATTAGATATGTTCAAAGGCCCCCCGCCTACCAAGCGGTCCT
>Ga0209641_10001206_pt1 | contig 23314 bp, 18 predicted proteins | sample RifCSP16_1_FD_184022 | JGI IMG/M metagenome (GOLD analysis project Ga0209641, IMG submission 184022) | Soil microbial communities from Rifle, Colorado - Rifle CSP2_sed 16_1 (SPAdes) (version 2) | ecosystem: Environmental > Terrestrial > Deep subsurface > Rock core/Sediment | place: Rifle... | reverse complement strand
ACCCGGCCGATGTTGTGGGAGCGGGTGACGGAGAAGTTCATGGGGCTCGCGGAGGAGGCGTTCGAGTCTTCGCGCCGGAGCGAGATCGTCGATGCCGTGAAGCGCCTCGACGGGATCGCCGTGAAGGACCTGATGGCTCTGTTGGGGTAGATTCGCCGCAAAAGGCGACAAGGGACGGAAAGACATTGCCCCGGAGGTGTTCGCCCCCCGGGGCTTCCCCCATCTATCCCGGAAAACGGTCCGCGCCTGCGGGTTCGAAGTCGCAGACGATCCCGTAATCCCCCCGCCACCCATGGATATTGCCGGGTTCCTCAGGGAAATGAAATCCTTTCAGGGAGTTGGAAATCGCAATATCATGGGAGTTCAAGTGGATCGGTGACAGAATCACCACATGACCCGGCAACAAGAGGATTTTCCGCGGTCCGTGCCGCAGGGGGAAACGGGAGCCAGCAGATGGGCGGCACGAAACGGTCGAATTCTTCCGAGTCGGACAGGGACAGGATGCGCGTGACCAGGGAGGAGGCGCTGGCCCTGTTCCGTAAGATGAGCCAGATCCGGCGCTTCGAGGAACGCGCGGAAGAGGCGTACGGGCGGGGCATGATCGGCGGGTTTCTCCACCTGTACATCGGGGAGGAAGCCATCGCGGTCGGAGCCTTGGCCGGACTTGAGCCGGAAGATGACGTCATCACGCATTACCGGGACCACGGCTATGTCCTGGCGAGGGGCGTCGACCCCAAACGGGTGATGGCGGAACTGTACGGCAAGTCGACCGGACTCGGCAAGGGAAAGGGCGGGTCGATGCACCTGGCGGACGTCTCTCGCCATCTCTGGGGTGGGTACGCCGTCGTCGGGGGGCACGTCCCGCTTGCGGCGGGGTTGGCGCTGGCGAACCAGTACCGGAATCTGCCGAGGGTCGTCTCCTGTTTCCTGGGCGACGGCGCGACCAACATCGGCACGTTCTTCTCCAGCCTGAACATGGCGGCATTGTGGAAATTGCCGCTCGTCGTCATCGTCGAAAACAACCGCTACGGGATGGGCACGGCGGTCAAGCGCGCTTCCGCGGTCGAGGACATATATCGGAAGGCGAGTGCGTTCAATATCCCGGCGGTCCGGATCGACGGGAACGACGTCCTCGCCGTACGGGACGCCGTGCGCGACATGGCACGGACGGCGCGGGCAGGCGGCGGTCCGCAGATGATCGAGGCGATGACGTATCGGTTCCGCGGCCACTCGATGGGAGACCCGCAGCGGTACCGCAGCCGGGAGGAGGTGGAAGCGGCGAAAGCGGCCGACCCGATCGATCGGTGGCGCCGATACATCCTGGAAAGGAATCTGGCGGAGGAGGAGGAATTGGAAAGGGTGATCGGCGAGATCGAGACCGAGTTGGAGGAGGCCGTCCGGTTCGCGGAAGAGAGCCCCGCTCCCGAGCCGGCCGAGCTTTGCTTCGACGTCGTGGTCGAGGAATAGGAGACTGCCATGGCCCTGAAGACCTACCGGGAAGCCCTGCGTGAGGCGCTACGCGAAGAAATGATCCGCGACGAGCGCGTGCTGATCATGGGGCAGGAGGTCGGCGTGTGGGGAGGGACGTACGCGGTCACGCGCGGACTCCTGGACGAATTCGGGGAGAAGCGCGTCATCGACACGCCGATAGCGGAAGAAGCGATCGTCGGCGCGGCGATCGGCGCGGCGATGGGGGGGTTACGCCCGGTCGCGGAGCTGATGACGATCAATTTCAGCCTGGTGGCGATGGACCAGATCGTCAACAACATGGCGAAGATCCGCTTCATGTTCGGGGGGCAGATGACGATTCCGCTGGTCGTCCGCACGCCCGCCGGCTGGGGGCAGCTGGCGGCGACCCATTCGCAGACCTTCGAATCCTGGTTCGCCCATATCCCCGGGCTGACCGTGGTGATGCCGTCGACTCCGGCCGACGCCAAGGGCCTGCTGAAAACCGCGATCCGGTCCGAGAACCCGGTGATGTTCATCGAGCACGCGCGCCTTTACGGCACCAAGGGCGAGGTTCCGGAGGTCGAGTACACCTTGCCGATGGGCGTTCCGGACGTCAAACGCGCGGGACGTGACGTGACGATCGTGACGTATTCGCGGATGGTGAACGTCGCCCTGGAGGCGGCGGAAACGCTCGCGAGGGACGGCATCGAATGCGAGGTGGTCGACCTGCGCACGCTGCGGCCGCTCAACCTGGCGGCGGTCTACGGGTCGGTGGAAAAGACGCATCGTGCGATCATTCTCGAAGAGGATTGGACGACGTGCGGGATGGGCGCCGAGATCGCCGCGCGCATCGGCCGCGACCGGTTCGACTCCCTCGACGCCCCGGTGGAGCGCCTCGGCCAGGTGGAGGCGCCGATACCGTACGCCAAGAATCTCGAGGCGTTGATGTTTCCCGACGAGGCGCTGCTCATCGGTAAGGTCAGGGGGATGCTTGCGTAAGCCGCCCCCCCGGCCCCCGTCCTCGCGCGAACGGGACCCGCTGACGTTCGGGAAGATTCTCTTGCCCTAAGCGGAAAGGAGGTGCGTATGGCGACCGAGGTGATCATGCCCTCCCTGGGGTTCGACATGGTCGAGGGAGTCGTGGCCCGCTGGCTGAAGAAGGAAGGGGATCCGGTGGAAAAGGGGGAGGCCATTGTCGAAATCGAGACGGAAAAGGCCAGCGTCGAGGTCGAGGCGGCCGTCTCGGGAGTCCTGCAAAAGATCATCGTTCCCGCGGGAGAAACCGTGGTGGTCGGGACGGTGATCGGCATGATCGCCGCCCCCGGTGAGATGCCCGCCGGGAAACCCGGGGAAAAACCCGAAAGGCGGGAACCGTCGCCTCCTCCGTTCGTATCACCCGCGGACGGACCGGAGAAAGCCCGGGAGAAGCCGAAAAAGCCGGCGGAGGAACGGAAAGAAGAGCCCGAAGAGGCCGAACCGCCGGGGCGCAGGATAAAAGCCTCTCCCGTCGCGCGCAAGATGGCGGAAAAAGCGGGTATCGATCTGGCCCGAATCAAGGGGAGCGGCCCCGACGGCCGCGTCATGGAGCGCGATGTTCAGGCGACGATGGGTGAAAAACCGTCACCGGCGGAGCCGAAAACCGGGGCCGGCGTTCCCGCCGGCGAGATTGTCCCCATGAGCCGGATGCGGAAGGCGATCGCCCGAAGGATGACCGAGAGCAAGGCGAAGGCGCCGCATTTTTACGTCACCGTCGACGTCAACATGGACGAAGCGATGAACATGCGGGAACAACTGAACCGTCTCGCCCCCGAATCCGAAAAAATTTCCGTCAACGACCTGATCGTGGCGGCGGCGGCCAGGACGCTGGCCCGGTTTCCGGATATGAACGCGACGTATCGCGGGGAGACTCTCGAGAAACATTCCCGGATCGATATCGGCATCGCGGTGGCACTCCCGGACGGGCTGATCCCCCCCGTGCTGCGCAATGCGGACAGGAAAACGCTGCGTGAGATCGCGGCCGGGTCCAAAGAGCTGAGCGAGCGCGCACGCGCCGGCAGGCTGCGTTCCGAGGACCTGGGCTCCGGGACGTTCACGATATCCAACCTGGGGATGTTCGACGTGGAGGAATTCATCGCGATCATCAACCCGCCGGAAGCCGCCATCCTCGCGGTCGGGGCGGTGACCCCGCGTCCGATCGCAGCCGGAGGGGAGGTCCGGATCGCCTCGATGATGAAAGCGACATTGTCGGTGGACCATCGCGTGGCCGACGGGGCGCAGGCCGGCCGCTTCATGCAGGAACTCAAGAAGCGGTTGGAGAACCCGGTCCATCTCCTTGTCGAGTAGGCGGACATGATGCGGATTCGACAGGGAATTCTCCTTTCCGCCGTCGCGGTCGGCCTTTTGCTGATTGCCGTCGTTTGCTGGCATTCCGTGGAGGAGATCCATTATCTGAAGTCGTTCTTCCCGGCAAGGTTTACCGTGGAAGAAGCCGGTTACGCCAGTATCGTGGAGCTGGTGAAAATAGCGATCATCACCGTACCGGTCCTGGTCGTCATCGCTACCTGCCTTTGTCTGCTGCACTATTTCCGCAAGGAACCTTGAAGCGAGAACGATTGCCCGCAGAGGGGTATCCACTTTACTCCAGTACCCACAATATGTAGTGTTACTACCCATGGAGGACTATCCGAGGACCCTTGCCGAATTCGAGAAACGGTTTGCCACGGAGGCGGCGTGCCGCGCCTACTTGATCCACTGTCGCTGGCCGTCGGGGTTTCGGTGCTCGCGGTGCGCCACCGACGATGGATGGGAAACCAGCCGGGGCTTGCGGATGTGTCCCCAGTGCGGACACCAGACCTCCGTGACAGCGGGGACGATTTTCCACCGGAGTCACCTTCCGTTGCGGACCTGGTTCCGGGCCATGTGGTGGGTCACCAACCAAAAGCACGGGGTCAGCGCTCTGGGATTGCAGCGCCTGCTCGGGTTGGGGAGCTACGAGACAGCTTGGTCCTGTCTCCAAAAACTGAGGCGTGCGATGGTGCGGCCTGACCGGGACCGGCTGGGCGGCGAGGTGGAGGTGGATGAAACATACCTTGGCGGCGTCCAGGCTGGTGGAGGCCGTAGACACTTGGGAAACAAGGCCTTGTTGGCCATCGCCGCGCAGGTCGACGGCCAAGGGATCGGCCGGATTCGGATGCGTCGGATTCCGGATGCCTCCTCCAAGACACTCCTCTCGTTCGTCAAGATGGCGGTCGAACCGGGGGCCGTGGTCGTCACCGACGGATGGGGTCTTTACGACGGGTTGCAGAAGGAGGGCTTCACGCACAACCCCCGGGTGATCAGCGGGAGCGGAAAAACGGCATCGACTCTTCTGCCGCGGGTGCATCGGGTCGCGTCTTTGTTGAAACGGTGGCTGTTGGGAACCCATCAGGGTGCTGTATCCCGCAAGCAACTGGAATATTACCTCGACGAGTTTACGTTTCGGTTCAACCGCAGGACATCCAGGCATCGCGGTAAGCTGTTCACACGGCTTATTGAACAGGCAGTCGCAATTGGACCTACGCCTTACGAAAAACTGATCGTCGGTCCGGACCACAATATGTAGGGGTCACTGGAGTAAAGTGGATACCCCTCTGCCCGCAAACCGGTGTTCGGTCCGGTCGCGACGTCCCCGCATCCTCCGGGAAAGGTCGTTCCCGACGGGAAACCGGGTCGCCTCGAGCCAAATCTAAGTAGTTGGGGTGGCGCCCATCCCGGTGTCGTCTAGGCAAGGGACGTCCAACCTCCCGGCCGGGGAGACGCCAACCAGGGATGGATACCGGATGCCGGGCGATTCCCGGCGAGGACGCGTCACCCTTTTTCGTCGTCGGGTGACCGAACCGGGGGTGTTCTCTCTTTCATCGATGGTCAAAAGCATACGGTCGCCGGCGAATTCCGGGTGCACGGAAGCGGCTTCGGGATGGCGACGCGGGCGGCTGGACAGACGAGGAGGAGCTTGCAGGAAAAACCGGACGGGAGGCGGCCGCGAGCGGTGATCGTGGGCGCGGGATTCGGAGGGTTGTGGGCGGCGCGGGAATTGGCCCGATGCCCCGTGGATGTCCTGCTCCTCGACCGGAGGAACTACCACCTGTTCCTGCCGCTGCTCTACCAGGTAGCCGCGGCGGAGCTGGAATCGGAAGATATCGCATATCCCGTGCGGAGCATCCTGCGGGGCCTTCCGAACGTGAACTTCGTCCTGTCCCGGGTCCGTGGGGTCGATCTGCGGACAAGGGAGGTGACAACCGATGATGGGAGGATCCCGTTCGATTATCTCGTCCTCGCGGCGGGTTCCACGTCCCATTTCTTCGGCATACCCGGCGCGTCCGAGCATTCCTTTCCCCTGAAGACCCTGGGCGATGGCGTCGCGCTCCGAAACCAGGTTCTCCGCGCGTTCGAGCGGGCTGCCGGCGAGCCCGATCCGGAACGGCGCCGGGCCGCGTTGACATTCGTGCTCGTCGGCGGCGGCGCGACCGGCGTGGAGTTCAGCGGCGCCCTCGCGGAGCTGATCCGCGGGCCGTTGCGGAAGGATTTTCCGTCCCTTGATTTCCGGGAGGTGAAGGTGCTTCTGGTCGAGGCGAAGGAAGGGCTCCTGTTCGGGATGACGGAGGCGCTTCGGCGCTATGCGTTGGAAAGGCTTTCCCGGAAAGGGGTCGATGTGCGCCTGGGGGCGAGTGTGCGGCGGGTCGCGAAAGACGGCATCCACCTGGAAGACGGCGCCTTCATCCCCTCGGAAACGACGGTGTGGACGGCCGGGGTGTGCGGCGAATCCTTCGAGGGAATCCGAAGCGTACCGATTTCCCCGGACAGGCGGGTGAAGGTGACGCCGACCCTCGAGCTGCCGGGATGTCCCGGGATATACGCCGTCGGCGATCTGGCGTACTTCGAGGAAGCCGGAAAAGCGCTCCCGATGATGGCGCCGGTCGCCATCCAGATGGGAGCGGCAGCAGCCCGCAACATCGCGAGGCAGGTCGCCGGCCAGGCACCGCTCCCGTTCCGGTACAGGGATCCCGGCTCCATGGTGATCCTGGGCCGCAATGCGGCGGTGGCGCATCTCCGCGGGCGGGACTACACGGGATTCCCCGCGTGGATCGTCTGGCTTGCCGTCCACATCTTTCAGCTGATCGGATTCCGCAACCGCCTGGTCGTGATGATCAACTGGGCCTGGGACTACTTCCTGTACGAGCGGGCGGTTCGCATCATTCTTCCCGAATCACGGCCGGGAGAAGGCATCCCCGCCGACGAGGCGTCGCAACCGGCCGCGGACAACGGAAAGAAGGCGCACGGGGGACGATGGTAGGATCCCGGGTTGGGTGACGGGTTTGGGCAGGCGGACTTTCATTCATCGCTTCTCGCCGGCTTTCCTGTACGCCACGGACTTGGCCTGTTTTTTCCCGGGATGGGACCTTCCTCTTCCGGGAACCGGCACAGCACCGGATCGTTTTGCGGTACCTGGCTCAATCCCGCCGATTCCCGCGCCTCCCGGATCATCATACCGATTTTGAACTGCTCGTATCCCCCGTCGTATCCGTAGGCGAATTCCGGGTCGCGATTCTTCCTTTCCTCGATATATTTCTTAAGGTCGCTCATGGTCCTTTCTCCCCGGCATGAGGGAAGGTTAACCCTCGTCAAGGGACCGATTGTTGAGCGATCTTGCGGCTCGGGGTTCTTGCCGCCGCCGGACACCCCTCGTGCCGGGTTCCCCGGGGGGGTTCTCCCGCCCCGGGGTGATTTCGCTCAGATTGCCCGCAACGCCTGGTCGAAGTCCTCCAGGATGTCCTCGATCGCCTCGATCCCCACCGAGACGCGCAACAGGTCCGGGGTGATGCCGTTCGCCAGACGCGACTCCTCGGTGAAGCTTATGTACTGGGACGACCACGGGTGGATGACCAGCGTCTTGCAGTCACCCAGGTTCGCCAGGTGGTAGACGAGCTTCACGTTCCGGATGAGGTCGAAGCACGCCTTCTCGTTCTCCAGGCCGAAGGTGAGAAGCGCCCCGTACCCTTTTCCCCGGAACTGGGTTTTGGCCGTCTCGTGCGCCGGGCTTTTCGGGAGCCCCGGGAAGTTCACCCACTTCACCCTTGGGTGCCGGTCCAGGAACTCGGCCACCCGGTTCGCGTTGCTCATGTGCCGCTCCATCCTGACCGCCAGGGTGTCCAGCCCGATCAGGGTCAGGTACGACTGAAACGGCGACTGGGTGGTTCCGAAGTTGATGTGGATCTCCCGCCAGACCTTGTCGATGTAGGCCAGTTTCCCCTTGCGCTCCTTGAACAGCCTGAAGTCCGGGTATTTCTCCTCCGGCCAGTCGAACCGTCCGGCATCGATCACCACCCCCCCCACGGCTGAGCCGTGCCCGTTCAAGTACTTGGTGGTGGAATAGGCGAGAATGTCGGCCCCGTGGTCGATCGGCAGGAACAGGTAGGGCGTGGCGAGCGTGTTGTCCACGATCAGGGGCGCCCGGTTCGCGTGGGCCAGATCGGCCAGCTCGCGGATGTTCGGCACGTCCATCTTCGGGTTCCCGATCGTCTCCACGAACAACGCCTTGGTCCTGGGCGTCACCGCCGCCTTCCAGGCCCCGAGGTCGCCGCTCTCGACCAGCTTGACCGTGATCCCCAGTTTTTTTAAGACGTTGTTGAAGAGAAGGAACGTGGACATGAACAGGGAGTTGCCCGAGACGATCTCGTCCCCGGCCTGGCAGATCGCGAGCAGCGCGTTGTTGATCGCCGCCATCCCCGATCCCGTAACCACCGCGTCGATGCCGCCCGTGAGCATGCACATCCGTTTCTCCAGCACCTCGTTCGTCGGGTTGCGCAACCGCTGGTAGATGAAGCCCGCCTTCTTACCCGCGAACACGTCCGAGAGCTCCTCGGCGGTGTCGAACCGGTGCGAGGCGGTCTGGTAGATCGGGGCCAGGGTCGCGCTTTTCCACTCCCCCGGCGCCTGCGCGCCGTGAATGACGACCGTGTCGAACTTCCACCTGACGTCGGTCATGGTCTCCTCCCTCCTTCCCGTTTAGGATCGTTCGCGCCATCCTCCCTGGTGCGCTCTCCCCCTTGCCTCCGGCGGACGGACGCGGAAAGATTTTCCAAAGGAATAAAGAATCGCCCCGGGGCCTCCCCCTGCGGGCCCGGGGATACCGGTCGGGAAAACGGTTTCGCAGACGGCGCCATCTGGAATGAATCTTATTCAATTTGTGCGATGTCGGTCAAGCCATTCCCGGGGCTTTTCCGCCAGGCGGCGATCGCTCGAACCTTCCGAAGTATCGGGACGGGTGCGGCCCCGTCAACGGGTCGGTTTTCCGAAATGGCGGGAAATACGATGCCTCCTTGCGGCGAACCACCGGTAGAAGGCGCGGGAGAGAATTTTTGCGCCAGGGAGGCGGAACAGGGCGGCGGCCCACCGCCATCGCCGCAGCCGGAGAAGGATCTCGGGCGCGGCCAGCTCGCCGGCGAGCACCTTCCCGTCAGGCAGGGCCAGGTGCATCGCCGCAAGGCATGCGCTCTTCCCGATGTGCGGAAAACGGAAGGGAAGGTCCTCCGAGTGGCAGGAGAAAAACTCGAAATCTTCCGGGCCGGACCGTGCCCGTATCCATTCGACCGCGCCTCGGCAGACGGAGCACTCGCCGTCGTAGATGAGCACGGGTTTCTCCGGCCCCTTTCTCATCTCCAGCGGGATGCGAAGAAGTCCTCCCCGTCCCCGACCTCGCTGTACGTTTTCTCCATCTCTTCCCGGGCGCGCCCGTATTGGCCCATTTCTTCATTATACCTTGCGATGCCCTTATGCCCGGACTTGGCGGCCAGGGGAAGGAGGGCCCCCCTGACGAGTGGCGGGAAGGAGTTTCGTCATATACTAGTACCCGTACGAAGCGGAACGGCTGTCCCGTGGCTGCCGTGCTTAGCCGGCATGCCTGCAGCACCGGGGGTTGCGCCGAAAGCAGATCGAGGGGTTTTTTAAGGAGGACGAATGGACACTGGAATGGGAATTCCGGGGACCGGGCTTCCCAGTCTGGACCGGGTGATCCAGGGGGTGATCCCGGGGGACAACATCGTCTGGCAGATCGACCTGATCGGGGACTACGCCGTCCTGGTGGAGTCGTTCTGCGACAACGCGCTCCGGAACGGCAGGAAGCTCGTCTACTTCCGGTTCGCCCGCCATCCCGCGCTCCTTCCCGCCGACTGCGCCGCGGAGATCCACGTCCTCTCCCCCGAAGTCGGGTTCGAGACGTTCACCGCACAGATCCACAAAGTGATCGGAAATTCCGGGAGGGGAACGTACTATGTGTTCGACTGCCTGTCGGACCTGGCCGCCGACTGGTACAGCGACATGATGCTGGGGAACTTCTTCATGGTGACGTGCCCGTACCTCTTCGAGCTGGAGACCGTGACGTACTTCGCGCTGCTGCGGGGCTTTCACTCCTTCGATGCCGTCTCCGCCATCCGGGAGACGACGCAGCTTCTGCTCGACATCTTCAGGCACGGGGACAAGCTCTACGTGCATCCCCTCAAGGTTTACCAGCGGCACTCTCCCACGATGTATCTTCCCCACGTCTGGGAGCAGGACGATTTCCTGCCGGTGGCGGAGAGCTCCGTCCTGGCGGACGTTCTGGACGGGATCACTTCCCTGCGCGTCGACTCCGCCTCCCGGACGCTCGACATCTGGGACCGGAAGTTCCTCCAGGCGCAGGAAGTCCAGGAAGACATCAAAAGGGGGACGAAACCGGCCGGGGAGGCGCAAGAGCTCTACCGGTGGCTTCTGCGCATGGCGGTGACCCGCGACGAGCGGATCACCGCCCTGGCTTCGAAGTATCTCGACCTGCCCGACATTCTCGCCATCCGGAAGCGCATGATCGGAACGGGGCTGATCGGCGGGAAGTCGGTCGGTATGCTCCTGGCTCGCGCCATCCTGTGCCGGACGGACGGGAAGTGGCGGAGCAAGCTGGAGAGGCACGACTCGTTCTACATCGGGTCGGACGTCTTTTACACCTACCTCGTCCGGAATGGCTGCTGGGGGATTCGCCGCGGCCAGCGAACCTCCGCGACCTTCCTCGACGGTGCCGAGGAGGTGCAGCGGAAGATCCTGTCGGGAACGTTTCCCCGTTTCATCCGGGAGCAGTTCGTGGCCATGCTCGAATACTTCGGCCAGTCCCCGATCATCGTCCGGTCGAGCAGTCTCCTCGAGGACGGGTTCGGCAACGCCTTCACGGGAAAGTACGAAAGCGTCTTCTGCCCGAACCAGGGGTCGCCGGAGGAGCGGCTCTCCTCCTTCCTGTCCGCGGTCCGGACCGTCTACGCGAGCAGCATGAGCCGGGAGGCCCTTCTTTACCGGGCCCACCGGGGGCTGCTCGACCGGGACGAGCAGATGGCGATCCTCGTGCAGCGGGTGTCCGGCGCCATTCACGGCCACATGTTCTACCCGCAGATCGCGGGCGTCGGGCTTTCGTACAATCCGTACGCATGGAGCGAGTACATCGAGCCCGAAGCCGGTGTCATCCGGCTGGTCTTCGGGCTGGGCACCAGGGCGGTCAACCGGAGCGACGACGACTACACTCGGGTAATCGCCCTGAACGCGCCGCTTCGGCGCCCGGAGGCGAACCTCGACGAAGTGATGGAGTACGCCCAGAGACGGGTCGACGTCCTCGACCTCGCGGAGAACCGGTTCCGTTCCCTCTTCTTCGACGAGGTCGTGAAGGCCAGCCCTTCCCTGCCGGTCGGGATGTTTGCCTCCCGGAAGGGCCTTTCCCGGGAACGCGGAGGAGGCGGCGAGGGAGGCGCGGCCTCCCCGGGGATCCTGACGTTCGACCGGCTTCTTTCGGAGACGACGTTCGTGGAGGACACGCGGGAGATGCTGAAAATCCTGCGGGACGCCTACGAATACCCCGTCGACATCGAATTCACCGGAAATTTCCTGTCCGACGGGGGCTGCCGGATCAATCTCGTCCAGTGCCGCCCGCTGCAGGTGCGGGAGGGCGGACGGATCGTCCCCGTTCCCTCCCGCCTCCCCGCGGAGGATATGGTCCTCGAGGCCCAGGGGACGATCGTCGGGCAGAGCTCGTTCACCACCGTGGACCGCCTGATCTACGTCGTGCCCGCCGCCTATATGAAGCTGCCGATCGCCGACCGGTATTCCATCGCGCGGATGATCGGGAGGCTGACCCACGCGGAGGAGAAAGGGGAGACGGGGAAGACCATCATGCTGCTCGGGCCGGGCCGGTGGGGGACGAGCACCCCGTCGCTCGGGGTCCCCGTCTCCTTCGGGGAGATCAACACGGTGTCGGTCCTGTGCGAAATCGTGGGCATGCACGGGACCGTCGTGCCCGACGTCTCCCTCGGCACCCACTTCTTCAATGACCTGGTCGAGGCGGACATGCTCTATCTCGCCCTCTTCCTCGGGAGGAAGGGGAATTTCCTCAACGAGGATTTCTTCCGGCGGAGCAGGAACCGTCTCGCCGACCTGGTGCCGGAAGAGGCCGAGTGGTCCGATGTCGTCCGCGTCATCGACATCCCCGAGGCCCCCGGAGGTCGCGCTCTCTACCTGAACGCCAATTCCCCGGGCCAGAGGGCGGTCTGCTACCTTGCCGGCCTAGGAGAGGGGCTCCTCCCCGGGTAAGAGGGGAGTGCGGAGGTACCGCGCGGCCCGGCCCGCTCCCATGCGCCGGACCAGGTTCCATTCATGAAGGCGTGCCAGGACCTGCTTGGCGGTGTCGCGGGGGATGCCGAGCTCGCGGCGGACCAGCCGGATGCTCACCTCCCCGTGCCGGTCGAGAAGGGAAAGGACGGCCTGCTGGTTTCCCGAAAGATGGTCTTCGCGGGGACGCCCTTCCACGAGGGTGCGAAGTTCCCGGGCGTGCGTCTGCAGCACGTCGAGGAAGGCCCGAAGCCACCCCATGATGTCCGGGTCCGGGGTGTTCCGCTTCGCCTGGGCCCGTCGCAGGGCGAGGGAATAGTCCATCTCCCGGTCCGCGACGATGGCGTCCAGCGAGAGGTACGGAACGTGCGCGTAGCCGTGCTTGAGAAGGAGGAAGCCGGCGAGGATCCGGCTCATCCTCCTGTTCCCGTCCGCGAAGGGGCGGATGGCGAGGAACTCGAGAAGGAAGGAGGCGATGACCAGGAGCGGGTGGAAGGCCGGGGAGCCGAGGCGGGCCGTCGTCCAGCGCACAAGAATTTCCATTTCCCGCGGGACGAGATGCGGCTCCGTGGGGCGCAGCGCCGGGGACTCCATCCCCCCGCGGACGTACGCCGGCGACCTGTCGGGAACTTCCTTGTACCGTCCCCGGTGCGCCCGGTGGGCGGCGGAATACCGGAACAGCTGCGAGTGGAACCGGAGGATGAGGTCCTGTCCGAACTCCATGTCGCGGTACCCGCGAAAGACCGACCGCAAAAGGTCCGCGTGCCCGGCCCTCGAGGCGGACACCCCGGATCCCGTCCCGCCGACGCGCCGCTGCCCCCACGGCGGATTCCGCGGGGGGGAAAAGGAGGCCCGGGAGGCATTCCGTGCGGATATGTCCGACGAAACCTCGATCGTCCTTTCCTGCAATCGCGTGAAGACCGACGGGCAGGCGTGGCCACGACCCTGCCACCACCCCCGGAACTCGTCGATTCCGGAGATCCTTCCGGCCAGTTCGTGGAGCGCGGCGGGTGGAAGTTCCATAAGCCTTGCGTCAAGCCGTTCCTCCATCGGCTCCTCCCGGATTTCTCCGTAGTATACCCGATTACCCCCGATTCCGCCCAACGGGCTTGACGGGAGCGGCAGGGGAGGTACATTCGGGAGAAGCGGGCGGCCGGGCAGGCCGCTACTTCGCATTCATTCCGAGGAGGAAGGGTATGGGTCTGACGCAAAGGCTGGAGGCGATGTACCAGGACGTGATCAAGCGAAACCCGGGGGAGGCCGAGTTCCACCAGGCGGTGAAGGAGGTTCTCGAATCGCTGGGGCCGGTTCTCGTCAAGTACCCGGAGATCGGCGAGGCGAAGGTCATCGAGCGCATCTGCGAGCCGGAACGGCAGCTGATCTTCCGGGTCCCCTGGCAGGATGACCACGGGGAGGTCCAGATCAACCGCGGCTTCCGGGTCCAGTTCAACAGCGCGCTGGGGCCGTACAAGGGGGGATTGCGGTTCCACCCCTCGGTGTACCTGGGGATCATCAAGTTCCTCGGGTTCGAGCAGATCTTCAAGAATTCCCTCACGGGGCTTCCGATCGGCGGAGCGAAGGGAGGCTCCGATTTCGACCCGAAGGGGAAGTCCGACGGCGAGGTGATGCGCTTCTGCCAGAGCTTCATGATCGAGCTGTGGAGGATCATCGGGGAGCACACCGACGTTCCCGCCGGGGACATCGGCGTCGGGGGACGGGAGATCGGATTCATGTTCGGGCAGTACAAGCGGCTGACCAACAAGTTCGAGGCCGGCGTCATCACCGGGAAGGGGCTGGTCTACGGCGGAAGCCAGGTGCGCACCGAGGCGACCGGGTACGGCTGCACCTACTTCGTCGAGGAGATGCTCAAGCACCGGAAGAACGGACTCAAAGGGAAGAAGGTCGTCGTCTCCGGGTCCGGGAACGTGGCGATCTACACGCTGGAGAAAGTGAGCCAGCTCGGCGGGAAGGTCATCGCGATGAGCGATTCCAACGGGGTGATCTACGACGAGAGGGGGATGAACCTGGATACGATCAAGATGCTCAAGGAGGTCGAGCGCCGACGCATCAAGGATTACTGCGAGTACCACAAGAGCGCGAAGTTCACCCCCAACGGGAACATCTGGGACATCCCGTGCGACGTTGCGTTCCCTTCCGCGACCGAGAACGAGATCACGGGCAAGGACGCCAAAAAGCTGGTGAAGAACGGCTGCATCGCGATCGGCGAGGGGGCCAACATGCCGACGACCCCCGAGGGGGTGAAGGTCTTCATCGACGCCGGGATCGCCTACGGTCCCGGGAAGGCGGCCAACGCCGGCGGGGTAGCGACCTCCGGCCTCGAAATGCAGCAGAACGCGAGCCGCGAGGCGTGGGGGTTCCCCGAGACCGACGCCAAGCTTCACCAGATCATGAAGAACGTGCACCAGCTCTGCTCGGAGGCCGCCGAGGAGTTCGGCTCCCCCGGCAACCTGGTCAACGGAGCGAACATCGCCGGATTCCTCAAGGTCTCACGCGCGATGATCGCCCAGGGCGTCGTGTAATCAGGAAAGGATAGTAAGACAGCGCGAGGGCCGCCTGCGGAAGCAGGCGGCCTTTTTCCCTCACCCCTTCGTCCCTCGAAAGAGCGTTAACCCCCCCACCAGGGTTGCGCGAGCCGCAAAGATCCCATCGAACGGTATTCGAGGGGTCCTTTGGACGATGCCGGGCACCGGCATATCTATTGCTAACAGTTCCCACAAAACACCAACTTGATACGCCCGCGCTGGGATTTTTAAAGAAAAAATCAGATGGAAAGGGGGAGAAATTTATGTCCGTAGAAGGAGTTATACATTTTTCCCGGAAAAGACCTGCCGGAAGGGGGGAATAACGATGAATAACATAATTGGGATTCGTTATCACAAATTTAGGATCGTGTTGTTCTGTTTTCTGGCGATCTTTGCTTTCGCAGCATTTACACCAGGCGCTAATGCATCGTCAGGTTTCTTTGCCGATCCCACTAAGGGGGACTGCAGCAGCTGCCACACCGGACAGACGGGGAGCAGTTTCTGCGGGATGTGTCATGCGCACGGGGCGCATCCAAACAACCAGAAATCCAGCGTCAACGTGACGGCTGCAACGAACAAGTCCGACTATGCACCAGGTGAGACCGTCAGCGTGACGATCAGCGGAGGATACCGGCCCAGCCAGGCGCGTGCAATTTTATACAACCAAAGCATGACGCAGGTTGCCATCAGCACGGGCACGCCCTCCAGCGGCGGGGGACCGGTGAACGCTCCGGCCTGGACCGGCATGACTGTGAACGGGATTGCTACTTACGGGAGGACCCTCAGCGCGCCGGCGCCGACCGCGCCGGGAACTTATACATGGAAGGCCGCCTGGTACGGGAACCTGTACGATAAGAGTGGGGCGGCGTTCGGCGGCGCGAACTGGGTTCCGGACCCCTCCAATGCCGACCACGGCGAAGAGAGAGCAAGCGTTACCTTCACGGTGACGGCCCCTGCTCCGATTCTGACCAGCATCAGCGTATCCCCCTCGTCGGCCAGCGTTGCGGCAAACGGGACACAGCAGTTCACGGCGACGGCCAAAGATCAATTTGGCAACGCCCTGGTAACGCAACCCGTCTTCACCTGGACGGTGAGTGGCGGCGGAACGATCAACGGCAGCGGACTTTTCACTGCCGGGAGCACGGCGGGTGGCCCGTACACGGTGAGGGCAGCGAGCGGCGTGGTGAGCGGAACGGCCAGCGTGACGGTGACGGCCCCTGCTCCGATTCTGACCAGCATCAGCGTATCCCCCTCGTCGGCCAGCGTTGCGGCAAACGGGACACAGCAGTTCACGGCGACGGCCAAAGATCAATTTGGCAACGCCCTGGTAACGCAACCCGTCTTCACCTGGACGGTGAGTGGCGGCGGAACGATCAACGGCAGCGGACTTTTCACTGCCGGGAGCACGGCGGGTGGCCCGTACACGGTGAGGGCAGCGAGCGGCGTGGTGAGCGGAACGGCCAGCGTGACGGTGACGGACGTGCCGGGAGACACGACGGACACGGTGCCTCCGACCGTGATCTCCACCAACCCGCCCGATCTCGCGGTGGATGTCTACGTGAATACCGCGATCGAGGCGACCTTCAGCGAACAGATCGACCCGTCTTCCCTGGAATCGGGCAACATCCGGGTCAGGGATCCGGCGAATATCGAAGTGCCGGGCGCGGTGAGTTACAGCGAAACCAGTAAGACAGCGACGTTTTCCCCGTCCACCCCCCTTGCGTACGGTACCGTATACACCGCCGAGGTCAAGCTCGGGGTGACAGACTTGGCCGGAAACAGGATGGCGTCCCTTTACAAGTGGACGTTTACGACCCAGCAGGCGTCGCCCGATTCTGACGGCGACGGCGTGGGGGACGACGACGACGAGTCTCCGCACGACTGCCGCAACGCGACGCCAAGGACCCCGAGGGGGAACGGCAAGATCCAGGTCGAGCTGGTAGGAAGCGCCCCCGGGTGCCTGAAAAACGTTAAAACCTCAACGGAGACGAGTTCCTCCATAACCATGGCGGTGAAACCCGCGGGGTACGAGTTCCCCGACGGGCTGGTGTATTACGAGGTGGAGGGGATTCCTCCCGGGAGCACGGAAACCGTGCTTCTCACCTATCCGCAGCCCCATTCCGCCGGGTCGAAGGTGTTCAAGGTCGACGCCAGCGGGTTCCAGGAGTTTTCCGGGGGGTCCATCAGCGGGAAAACCGTCACCCTGATTGTCACGGACGGCGGAGCGGGTGACCTGGACGGGCTGCGCGACGGCGTGATCACCGACCCGGTCGGCGTCGGGTCTCCCGTTGATCCGGGCGGGAGCATCGATCTGGGAACGAGCGCCTCGGGCGGCGGCTGCTCCGTGGTCGGCGCCGGCGGAGGGTGGAAGGAGGCCGCAGGGTTTTACGGTCTCATTGCCCTTGCGTGGCTCGGGCTGGCCCTCCGGAGGAGGAGACCGAAGACCGGGAAGTGATTCCCGCGTTCTTCCGCCGAAAGAGAGGAGGCAGGAAAAAGGGGGCGGCCGTTTCGTGGCCGCCCCCTTATCACGTGCGTTCCGGACGGCGGGAGCGAGTGCCGCCTTATCCCGTTCCCGTCGCCCTATCGCCCCTCTTCCCCCGCGCCGGGGCTACTGCGAATGCATGTGCGGAGGACCCGGCTTCCCGTGGTGCCCGGCTCCCATCATCTTTTCCATGTGGTTCAGGTGGGACTCCTGGAGGTCGTCGAGTCTCTTCAGGTGCTCGAGGACGGCCGCGCGGAACGCCTCGGGTTCTTTCGTCGCCTCCATCTTCTTCTCGCTTTCCCGCAGGTCCGAAACCGCCTTCTTCATCTCTTCAAGATGCCCCATCATCTTCTCCCTCATCGGGGGCATCCCGTCCTTTCCGTGCCGATGCGGGCAATCTTTCGGGCACCCCTCCCGGCAGTGAGGGCAGCCGCACCCGCAGGGGGTCCCGGCATCCGCCAGGGACTTGTCCATCGGGGCGCCTTCCGCAGCGGCGGGTGCTGCTGCGGCCGGGGCGGGGACAGCGGCGGGGACGGACGCCGGTGCAGGAGCGGCCTTCGCCGGCGCCTTCGTCTCCTCCCCGAATCCCTTCAGGGTGTGATTCTTGCCGTAGAACTTCCCGGCGTCCGTGAAGACCTTGTCGCCCGTCTTCCCCACGTGGCAGAAGCTGCATGGCTTGTTCTCGGCCTTCCCGTAGGCGGGCTTCGCGTCGGCCGGCCACGATGAGGCGGTAAGCAGGCCCAACCCGGCGGCGACGGCGACCGCCCATTTCCCGAAATTCTTCATCTCCGTTCCTCCTGTCGTTTTTATCTTCCGGCGTCCCGATGAAAAACCCCTTTCCCCGGGGGCGCGGACAACAGTGTACCCCGTTTCTCCCCCGGGGATGTGAGGGATGCTTTCCCGGGATGAATCGGGAGGGGCAGGCATTATAATGGGGGCGGTACCCGGCGCACATCTGACCGCTCGCGGTTAAACCTCGTAACGTCTGGGGGTGGGTCATGCTGGTAGGCAAGAGGATGACAAGGGACCCGAAAACGGTGGGGCCCGACGATCCCCTGACGCGCGCCGCGGACATCATGCGGAAGTTTCGGATCAATCATCTTCCCGTGGTGGAAGAGGGAAAGCTCGTCGGCATCCTGTCGGACACCGACTTGAGGAACGTATCGCTTACGGGCGAACGGATCGCCGGTCCGGGGGAGCCTCAGGTCCGGGACCGGCATGTGCGGGAGGTGATGATCCAGGAGGTGTGGTCGCTGACGCCCGAGGACTCCGTGGAGGACGCGCTCCTCATCATCCAGCGGAAGAAGTTCGGGGCGCTTCCCGTCCTCGCCGGCGACCGGCTGGTGGGGATCATCACCAAGATCGACCTGATCAACGCCTTCATCGACGTGCTGGACATCGACGGCGTGGGCCTGCGGGTCGAGGTGGTCCTCCCCCGGTCCCTCGGGAGGTTCGAGGAGCTGCTCGGGGTTGTCCGGGAGCTCGGCGTGGAGCTGCGCAGCTGCCTCATCACCCAGGAGACGAAGGGGGCCGACCGGATGGTGGTTCTTCTCCGCCTCGACACGGTCAACGGGCCGATGGTCCGCGGCGCTCTCCGGGCGAAGAAGTTCGAGGTTCTGGACCCCGGCACCGACTCCCTGTAGCGGGTTACTTCGCCTTCCTGCCCACCAGACGCCGAAGGACGTACTGGAGGATCCCCCCGTTGTTGTAGTACCGGACCTCCTCCGGGGTGTCGATCCGGGCGATCGTCGCGAAGGTTTTTACAGCGCCGTCCAAGGTGGCGCTCACGGAAATGCGCTTTCCCGGGGTGACTCCACCGGAGATCCCCTCGATCGCGAACGTCTCCATGCCCGTCAGGCCGAGGGACTCCCGGCTCTCCCCGCTCTCGAACTGCAGGGGGAGGACCCCCATCCCGATGAGGTTGCTCCGGTGGATCCGCTCGAAGCTCTCCGCCACCACCGCCTGTACGCCGAGAAGTTTCGGCCCCTTGGCCGCCCAGTCCCGCGAGGAGCCGGAGCCGTACTCCTTCCCTGCGATGATGAGGAGGGAGACGCCCTCCTCCGCGTACCGCATCGCCGCGTCGAAGATCGTCATCTTCCCCCCGTCCGGGAGGTGCGAAGTCCACCCCCCTTCCGTGCCGGGGACGAGAAGGTTGCGCAGGCGGATATTGGCGAACGTCCCGCGCATCATGACCTCGTGGTTCCCCCGTCGGCTCCCGTAGGAATTGAAATCCTCCCTTGCCACGCCGTGCCCGATGAGGTACTTCCCCGCCGGGCTGTCCACCGGGATGTCTCCCGCGGGGGAGATGTGGTCGGTGGTCACCGAGTCCCCCAGCACCGCAAGGACCCTCAACCCCCGGAGGTCTCCCGGGGGCGTCGGCCTGGACGCGAGGTCCGCGAAGAAGGGGGGATGCTTGACGTAGGTGGAGGAGGGCTCCCACGCGAAACACTCCTCCTTCGGGACCGGGAGTCCCTTCCACTCCTCGTCGCCCTCGAACACCGCCGCGTATTCCTTCCGGAACATCTCCGCCCCGACGGAGGACCGGACCGCTTCCGCGATCTCCTCCGGCGCCGGCCAGATCTCCGGCAGCATGACGGGAAGGCCGTTGGGGTCGAACCCCACGGGTTCCTTGGTCAAGTCGATGTCCATGGTGCCTGCGAGCGCGTAGGCGACGACGAGCGGCGGAGAGGCGAGGTAGTTGCCCCGGCACATCGGGTGAATGCGCCCCTCGAAGTTCCGGTTTCCCGAGAGGACGGAGACAGCGACCAGGTTCCCCTTCCGGATCCCTTCGGCGATCGGTTCCGGGAGCGGCCCCGAGTTCCCGATGCAGGTGGTGCAACCGTACCCGACAAGGTGGAACCCCAGCGCCTCGAGATAGGGGGTAAGGCCCGCCTTGTCGAGGTAGCGGCTCACGACCTTGGAGCCGGGGGCGAAGCTGGTCTTCACCCACGGCATTGCTCGGAGTCCCCGTTCCACCGCCTTCTTCGCGAGGAGCCCCGCGCCGAGCATCACCGCGGGGTTGGAGGTGTTCGTGCAGCTGGTGATCGCGGCCACCACCACCGACCCGTCGACGAGGGGGAAAGAGGCCCCCCGGTACGAGACCGGCACCCCCGCCTCCCCGGGTTCCCCGGGGGGAGGCAGATCGGGGCTCTCCGACGGGCACCCCCCTTCGGCGTACCACCGGCCCTGCTCGTGGGCGGAAACCGGCCTCGGTTCCCTCCCCCATCCGGCAAGGGCTTTCCGGAACGACGCCCGCGATTCCTTGAGCGGCACGCGGTCCTGCGGCCTTTTCGGGCCGGCGAGGCTGGGCTCTACCGCGGAGAGGTCGAGCGACAGGGTGTCCGAGAAGACGGGGTCGGGGGAGTCGTCGGAGCGGAACAATCCCTGGACCTTGCAATACGCCTCGACGAGGGTTACCTGCTCCCGGTCCCGGCCGGTGAACAGGAGGTAGGAGAGCGTCTCCCGGTCCACCGGGAAGAAGCCGATGGTGGCGCCGTACTCGGGGGACATGTTGGAGATCGTCGCCCGGTCGGGCAGGGAGAGGGAGGTAAGCCCCGGGCCGTAGAATTCGACGAACTTGCCCACGACCCCTTTCGCCCGCAGCATCTGGGTGACGGTCAGCACGAGGTCGGTCGCCGTGGCCCCGGCGGGAAGCCGCCCGGAGAGCCGGAATCCCACCACTTCGGGCACAAGCATGGAAACCGGCTGACCGAGGAGCGCGGCCTCCGCCTCGATGCCCCCCACGCCCCACCCCACGACCCCCAGCCCGTTGATCATCGGCGTGTGGGAATCGGTCCCGACGAGCGTGTCGGGGTAAGCCTGTGTTCCCCGACCGGTCCTCTTCCGGAATACCACGGGGGCGAGATACTCGAGGTTCACCTGGTGGCAGATCCCGGTTCCCGGGGGGACCACCCGCAGATTCCGGAACGACTCCTGCCCCCACCGCAGGAAGGCGTACCGCTCGCCGTTGCGCTCCATCTCGCGAGCCACGTTCGCCCCGAAGGATCCTTTCGACCCGAACCGGTCCACCTGGACGGAGTGGTCGATGATCAGGTCCGCGGGCATGAGCGGGTTGATCTTCCCGGGGTCGCCCCCCATCCGGCGGGCGGCGTCGCGCATGGCGGCGAGGTCGACCAGGGCCGGAACCCCGGTGAAATCCTGAAGCAGCACGCGGGCGGGGCGAAACGCGATCTCCCGGTCCGGGGGGGAGCCCGGTTCCCAGCGGGCCAGCGCCTCGATGTCCTCGGAACGAACGGACGTACCGTCCTCGTGGCGCAGCAGGTTCTCCAGAAGCACCTTGAGGGAGAGCGGCAGGCGCGAGACCGCCCCCACGCCCCGTTTCTCGAGAGCGTCCAGGCGAAAGATCTCGTAGCTCCTTCTTCCGACGGTCTCCCTCGTCCTGGCGCCGAAACTGCCGGCCGGCTTCTTTCCCATGGCCTCCTCCGATTGCAGGTGATAAAAAAAATGGTACCACGGAGAAGGCTTCCCGTGCCCGGCTGCCTGCATCCTCGACGGGCAGGGGGTGGTCCGCGCGGGGATGGCGGACCGACCATACCGTGCGGATGGAGATCGAGGAGATCCTTAACGGCACGGGAACCAATCCGCGCCGGAAGGTAGGGAGGGAATCGGCCGATAGACGCCCTCACGCTGGCCGGAATCGCCCTGGGGCTTGCGATGGACGCCTTCGCGGTGGCCATCGCCACGGGGATCGTCCTCGGGACGGTTTCCCCCCGCCAGACCTTTCGCCTCGCGTGGCACTTCGGCTTATTCCAGTTCCTCATGCCCGTCGTCGGATGGATGGCCGGGCTGTCCGTCGAAAGGTTCCTCTCCGCGTACGACCACTGGCTCGCCTTCGGCCTGCTTGCGGTCATCGGGGGAAAGATGATCTACGAGGCGACGACGAGGGAGGGAAGGGAGGAGGCCGGACGCGACCCGACGCGCGGCGTCTCGCTGGTCGTCCTGTCCGTGGCCACGAGCGTGGACGCCCTGGCCGTGGGCTTGAGCCTGGGCGTTCTCCGCGTCGGGATCTGGTACCCCGCCGTGGTGATCGGAATGGTCGCCTGCTCGCTGACCGCCGCGGGGCTGCACCTGGGGCGCCGCATCGGGGAAACGGCCGGGAGGCGGATGGAAGTCGTCGGCGGGGCGATCCTGGTCGGTATCGGCGTCAAGATCCTTTTCGGGCATCTTTTCGGGTAGGCGGCCGCCCTGGAGCCTGCATGAGGACGATCTCCCATTCGTCCGCGTTTCGGTCGTACCGGAGAACGTACCGGTTTCCGTCCGAGGCGTCGAGCTTGACGTATTCGTGGTCCTCCCCCCTCCACCGGTCGAGGACGGAAGTGACCTCGAGGGGGCGCTCCCCCATGGTGAAGGACCGCGGCGTCTCTCCCGCGCAGTACCCCTCGTAGCAGACGACCCGGACCTTCATCGCGCTCCTCCCGGCTTGCGCAGGGCCTCTCATAGATATTTTCTCACGGTTTGCCACGGGATGTCTTATGCACCGGTTGCGGGGTAAAGGGACGTTCGTTTTTGCCGCTTCCGGAAACGGACCGCGGAGGGGTATCATCGTACAGGGCGATGGGGGAGAAGCCACGGGGCGCGATGCGTTCGCCCCGCGTCCGGGGCCGTCGGCAAGGGAGGGAAACCCCGGGGAAGGGCGATGATAAGATGAAGTCTGAAAACACGCGCGGTCAGGCTAAGTACTCCGCTTCACAAATATGGCAACGTATCCTTGCATGCCCCCCGTTGCCAAGGGGCGCAGCGGGGGATTCCTCGAAGCGGGGGGACATTCCTATATCGAGTTGTACGTTGAGGAGTGTCCCGCGAAAGGCGAAAATTGCGTCGAGCGGAATGGCAGCGAGCAGTCGCAGGTCGCGAGCGTAGCGGAGAGGAAGCCGCCCGCGAGCACCTGGCACCGGGAGGGGAAACGCCTCGGGCGTCGGCCCGATACGAGACCGTAATTACGAGACGCAGCACTTAGCGGAACGCATCGTGTTTTCCACACACCACGAAAGGGGAACGAGATGAGGAAGAACCTGCGAAACAGGATTCTCGGCGCCTCATTGGCTGCCCTGGTTGTGCTCCCGGCCGGATGCGCCACCAACCCCGACGGGACCACCGAGTACAAGAGGACCGCGATCGGCGCCCTGGCGGGCGGTGCGGTCGGCGCAGGGGCCGGCGAGCTCAT
>Ga0209641_10001201_pt1 | contig 23347 bp, 26 predicted proteins | sample RifCSP16_1_FD_184022 | JGI IMG/M metagenome (GOLD analysis project Ga0209641, IMG submission 184022) | Soil microbial communities from Rifle, Colorado - Rifle CSP2_sed 16_1 (SPAdes) (version 2) | ecosystem: Environmental > Terrestrial > Deep subsurface > Rock core/Sediment | place: Rifle... | reverse complement strand
TATATTCCGGGTGTTCTACCTGTATCCGGTTCCAATCCAGATTATCTCCTGCTGCCAGACCGAGAAAAGAGATCAGGCTACCGTACCCGTTGCCCAGGGATCCATAAGAGCTGGCTAGGCCACTTTCCTGGGGATTCATGGCCATAAAAAATAATGTTGAAGCGGAGGGTAAGACAACAATGTTCCCACTGGGGGTCTGGTAGCGATGGTAATTAGCATCGAGGTCAAGCGATTGCCCAAAAGGTAGTTCAATCGACATCCAGTCGGGATGATCAGTAGTAACTCCCAGGTCAATCAAATCAGGATTCAGGTTGCCGTCTGGTTGAAAGACCTCAGACCAGGGATCGTTACCCTGAGCATTAACAGCTGATGGAATGAGCAAGGTCAATACGACAATGATTAGGAAAAATCTTTTCACTACTTTTTTCCTTCTTCTAAAGTTGTGGTCGGAGTTTTTTCGCGAGCGAGGATGGCGTTGATTTCTGCTTCCATCAGGAAACGATCAAATTTCCAACCTCCTTCCGTTTTCACGAGAACAACATACGCCGTGTCCTGGATTTTATTGCTACCTGGTAGAGGGGAAGATAGCATAATGGTCATCCGCCATACTTGCTCGGAACCGTTATATGCAACCTTTTCCACCGCCTGTGTGGCAGCTGTGACCACAGACCTGGCATCCACATATTTTTCCCACATACGGTCTGCGCTGATCGAAAACAACTCACATCCAGCGGGTGTGCTGATCTCGCATATACGCTCAAGCCAGGCTTCTTTTCCTTCCTGATAATTCACCTGGAAGACCTTGTCGATGGCATTAACAACTGCAATAGAAGCCAGACTATCTTCATTGGTTGATACAGCTGAGCTTTGCTCCGCACGAAGTGGCCAGTTTTCGATCGCCAGGATTCCTACTGTGATAACCACGGACAGGATGACAGCAACGATCAGGTTGCGTTTTGAGACGGGAATTTCTTTCAATTTTTCTCCTTTTCCGATTAATGGGTTCAAAAGTTGGTTAAAACATAAGCGACCAATCAAGTCTTCAATACCTGTATGCACCTTGTTGGAAGGTGTAAACAGAAAAGACATTGATGGTCGCTCCAAGGATTATTTGGGACAGCTGATGATTATCAGCGACCGAACAGATATTTGGTTGTAACACCAATCATATCAAGAGGAAACCCTTTATCCTAGGGGGTCAAATTCAATGAATTTCCGGAAAAAGTGAGGTTTTAACTTGACAAAGAAATACTAGAGTATTACATTATAAATATTCTAACCGATAAGGAAAATGAGCATGCCGAAAACAAATTCTGCCAGTAAACCAGTACGTTCTTTTCGAATAAGTCCAGAAGGCGTGAGTCAATTAAGAGCAATGGCAAGTGTGATGGGACGGAGTGAAAGCGATGTGATTGAGGTTGCGCTAGATCGAATGTATCGGGAGGAAATTCGTTACAACCGGGTCCTGCGAGAGAGTGCCCGACCAGAAGATCAGTATCAGATAGATAAAGGAAATGAAGGAGAAAATGAAATTTATCGGAATGTTTCTTAAGTTGATTGGGAGTGTTATCAAGACTGCGGTTATCCTGGCGATTTGCTCCAGTATCTTGTTTATTGCCTACAAGGGCAACCAGCCCATGCAGGTTCCCCAGGCTCCAAAGGGGATGACCTACTTCGAATTCGTTGCTGATCGGATAGATGCTGCAAAAACAGTTCAACCTTCCCGGTGCGGGTGGGGAATGATGTTATCTTTAGCCACTCTGGGTCCAATTTATTCATTTGTTTACACCGAAGTTGGCATTCATCCGGATGGAGCTCTTGCACGAGGCACCGCGCCAGATGCAGATATCCCCAAGGATGTAGTTGGTGCACAATGGTACGAAGTGCCAGGGATTTGGTGGAATACGGTTGAAAGATTATCCTGGACAATGGTTGGCAAGACAATAGTGTATGGATGTAAGTTTAGGCCGGTGTTACACAATCATCCTTAATTTTCACAATATCATTTCGCATCAAAGACCACTTCAGGAAAAATGTTTTTGATCGACACACCCAATGGAAAGCAATTGTTGGTTGTGTCCCTCTTTGATGATTTTCGGCATGCAAACGTGTGACTTAGCCTAGTATCTGGTGCGAAACACCTAAAAATGAGCCGTTTCATCCGCCTATACGTTAATCGTTCTGTCTAAGAGATGATTGGAATGATCACTTTAAATTTTTCCTTAAAAATCTAATGTAGCGCAGAATAATTATTACAAACAGGTCTATGTTATAGGCTTTGAAAGAGAAGGATCTTCCAATTGATAAAAATTTCACAAGGGTCCAAAAGCGCATTATCCAGCATTGGTTCGTCGATGGGTTAGCAGTGCTCGCCGAAAGTTTAGTCAGTCTTTTTCTGGCAGTCCTTTTTGGGATCTGCCAGGTCGTCTTTACGTGGAGGTGGAGCCGGCCAGTGATACTGGTCGCCGTATTCGCTGTTTTATTTGGACTCAGGCTCATCATCTAACGGATCAAATAACGCACCACCTGACTTCGAACTGGATACGCAGCTCCCTTCAGCGGCCTGGAGAGCACACGGTCTGTCGTCATTACGGTTGCTTTCACGCTCCTCTTGTTAGGATTGAATTATTACCTCTCTACCAAAGGACCCCAAGTCTTGATCTTGTCTCCTGGGCTGGCTGGCTTGCACTTTAGCCTTCTTCTTTTTGACCAACCATCCCATAATGATAAGGCGGTAAGTCGATGAGCGGCCGAATTAACTGAAACCCAACTGTCTGGATCCACTCCTGACACTGCTCCGGCTTGGGGCGAATATCCATCGACGGGCCTCTTGGCGTTGTTGGGTCATAATTCCAGTGGATGACGCCCACTTTCCCACAAGGGACCAGAATTCGATAGGCTTCCTCGAGCAACCTCACGGGATTTTCGGCATGCAAAATATTAAACAGCATCACAAAATCAGCTGATTCATCCGGCAAGCAGATGCCATAGGTGACAAAGTCGCGTTGTTGGCAGCTGATATTGGTTAGACCTGCTTCCTTAATCTTTGTTTGACAGACCTCAACCATTTGCGGGTCAATATCAACCGCGAGCACCCTGCCGCTGATCCGGAGTGCAGCTGGGATGGCAAACGTTCCATAGCCGCTTCCCATATCGACTACTCCTTTTGTGCTCGGGTCCAGATCTAATTCACTCAGGATAAAATCTGGATCAAAGAAATCACTCCAGCGTTCTTCATCGGGCATACCGCTTTCACGTGTTTTCATACATCAGCACCTAATAAGAAATAACCACTATCCCTATACTACGATATGAATTCCCAATATTTTCGAACCAAGAACCATTGCAAGATGCAAGACATCGCGTTTGAGACCAGGCGCGGATAGCCACCATTGCTCGAATAAAACCTTTCCCAAATGCCAGGTACGACCGGTATTGTACAGGTTGATCTTCGGAGATGGCTCGCCATAGAAGTCCCCGAAGGCAAATCCAGCCTTATTTTCACCCGCTTCCAACATGCAATAACCGTTTCCAGCAAACATGCTTTGCGAGGATATCCCTGTTATGTCCGCAGCGATCTGACGGGCAACTGCTTGCGCCTGTGCGTGGGCAAAAACACCTGCCTTGGGAAGCATGAGAGGTACGTCCGGCTTCCACTTTCCAGGGAGAGAAACAGCTGTCACATCGCCTAAGGCGTAGATATTTTCGAATCCGGTCTGTAGCGTGGAACGGTCCACTGAGATCCAACCAGCGGCATTGCTTAGTCCCGCATCGCGCACAACTTGCGGGCTGCGGTGCGGCGGAATGGCTACCAGCAAGTCATAGGGAATGGGCTCTTTTCCTTCAAATGAAAGCTCATGGCTGACGCCATCCACTTTTGCCAGCTTATGGAGTGGGTGAAACGATACCCCTTTGTCTTGCAACATGCTCTTCACCATTTCACCCAATTCAGGACCAGCGACCGGCATAGGTAGAGGTTCTGGAGTGAACAAATGGACTTCCGCTGGGTTTTTGAGATTTCGCTGATTGAGATAATCGGCGATCAACATTGCACCTTCATGGGGTGCCCCTGGACACTTATAGGGAAGGGAGCTGACCACGACAGCTACTTTTCCACCTTGAAATTCTTGAAGGGCCTGATGAAGTTTATTCGCGCCTTCTAATGTGTAATAGGTATGCGCGCTTTCTTCCAGACCGGGAATGGTTCCTGGAGCCAACTCTGCGCCCAGGGCGATGACGAGATAGTCGAAGTTAAATAGTTTCCCATCTGTCTGTACAACACGATTGGTGGGGTCAATCGTCACCACAATTCCCTGAATAATTTCTACACCTAGCTTGACCAATTCAGCAAGGTTGCGGGTGATCTGTTCTTTTTTTCGACCACCAGTCATCAGCCATAAAAATGAAGGGGCGAATTCGTGTTGGAGATTTTTTTCGATCAGGATAATGCGATGTTCTTTCGGTAATAATCGGCGAAGTTCGTTGGCAGTCACCATTCCACCAACACCACCACCTAAAATGAGCACAGTTTTGTTTGCCATTGTTTCCTCCTCGTATATCGTTACTTACCTTTAACTTTTACCGATAAAAATCGGTCGTTCTTAGCCTGCTTTTTGGCATAAGCCCACACGGGGCTTTGATCCAGTCAGCATCAGGTGTCGCAGAATGGATGCGGTACCTTGAATACCTCCGCATAAGTATAGCCACCCTGTTGCCCATAATCGGCGTTACAAGAGCGTAGATCATTCTTGAGGGTAGAAATGTGGTCCATCTGGCTTTGGTGACAGGCGATCGCGTTAAACTGTTTTTCAATGGTGTTTGTGGTGCCTACCCAGGTATCGGGCTGTTTAGCTCCAAAAAGGTACACTTCAGGAACTGCATGAGGATGCAGGGTCTTGTCAAGTAACTCAGGGAAGTAATGTGGATTGCCGGCAGCCAGAACTGCATCCAGAGCCGCTTGACCGGCCGCGCGGTGGTCAGGATGCAGTTCATAGCGATGCCATTGATCCCAACTTACAAGCCGTCTGGGCTGGACCTGACGGATATAGCGCGTCAGATTAGACACCAGGTTGGGCGATTTGTTCAACTCACTATCCGGATAGTCAAGAAAGAATACCTCAGTAATACCCAACGATCTGGCGGCGGCAAGCTGCTCCTCACGGCGCAGAACGGCCAGCTCAGAAGGTTTGATCGCTGGATCATGCGTACCCTTTCCACCATCGGTGCAAACAATCAGGGATACCTTCCAGCCCTCGGATATCCAGCGAGCCAGGCTCCCGCCGGTTGTGAATTCCACATCGTCGGGATGAGCGCTGACCGCTAAAATGGACTGGTTAAACATTGGTCTCTTTGCCGATTAAAATACAAGAACCTTGCCCGCTTCGACAGTCCAATCGGTCATAACTTGCAGCGACCCCATCTCAACACCTTCAGTAAGATCTTCAAGCCCGAACCCGCGGGCTTCACAGCAAGTCTTTCAAGTAGCCACCTTGCCTCGGGTTGCCAGAAACTTGATCATCCGCTCGATGTTGTAATAGCCATCCGGCGTCTTTTGCCCTTTACGGGCGCAAATAATCCCATCTGCCGTAAGGAATACCTTGACCTGTGTGTCCTCGCGTTTGGCCAGGTTCATGGCCAGGCGCAGCGCGTTGTAGGGCCGTTCGTCCCCGTAGGGGGCATTGTTGATGATAAACAAATAGCTTTCCGTCATTCCACTCTCCTTTGTCGATTAAAAATCTTGTTTTCCAAGAACCCGAATCGCCGGATTCGGGGAAGAAACGATTTCACCAATGATTTCCACGTCCGTATTCCCGCCTTTACGGAGCATGTCTAACAGAGGGGGGGCTTTCTCTTTGGGCAAGGCGATCAACAGCCCGCCTGAGGTCTGTGCGTCACACAAGACCATTTGTGCGGACAGGGGTACCTCTGATCTCCAGTCAACTGAATCCATCACAAAGTGGTAATTATTCCGCGAGCCTTCCGGGATGACATCCTGTCGCGCCAAATCCCACGCTTCTGGCAGCACCGGGATTTGGTCGAAATTAATTTCCGCGCCTACTCCGCTGGCTTTTAATAACTCCAACAGGTGACCGAATAAACCAAATCCGGTGACATCGGTCGCGGCATGCACACCGATTGATCGCATGGCATCCGCAGCATCGCGGTTGAGGGTTGTCATCAAACGGGTCACTGCGGCGATGGTGTCTACTCCAACCAAGCCTTGATCGATTCCAGTTGTGATAATTCCGGTACCCAGGGATTTGGTCAGAACCAGCACATCCCCGGGCTGCGCGCCTTTCTTATAAATGATCTTATCTGGATGCACCAAGCCCATTACGACCATGCCATATTTTGGCTCGTTGTCTTCGATAGAATGACCGCCAACCAGGCTGGCTCCTGCTTCGATTACTTTGTCCGCCCCGCCTCGCAAAATCTCCCCCAGTACCTGAATCGGCAGAGTCTTGATCGGATAACCAACCAGGTTCAACGCGGTCACCGGTCTTGCGCCCATCGCGTAAATATCGGATAACGCATTGGCAGCCGCAATCGCACCAAAGGTATAAGGGTCATCGACAATGGGGGTGATATAGTCGACTGTCTGAACCACGGCCAGGTCTTCGCTAATCTGGTAGACAGCAGAATCATCCTGGCTGGAAAAACTGCTCAGGATTTTTGGATCTTGTGGAACTGGAAGAAAGCGCAAAACTTGCGCCAGGTCACGTGGACCGATTTTACATGCTCAGCCAGCGCCGTGCGAGAAAGAGGTTAATTTGATTTCAGGGGGTTTTTGGCTCATAAAAATTCCATGCGAAAGAATGAAACGATTGTAGAACGATTCCAGCTATAATTCAAATATCTATTCTTTATGCAACCGATAACCAAAAGGTTATCGGTTAGAAGATCGGACAATCGATGACAACTATTCCCAATCTAAACCGGCTGTATGTGTTCCAAATCGTGGCACAAAAAGGGAATTTTTCAGCTGCCGCGGAGGTTCTTCATACCAGTCAGCCGAACATTTCAAAACATGTACGTCTTTTAGAGCAGGAGTTAGGCGTAGCGTTGTTCGAACGGCAGGGGACTCGGGTTCAGCTGACCGAAGCAGGCCGGGCTGTATTGAAAACCACGGAGCGTATTCTGGATCATATTGAGGCTATGCATCAGGCGCTGCAAGATTTACAGGACGGCGAGCGCGGTATTCTTCGCCTGGCAGCATGTGGCATGCCGGGATTGTATCTGGTGCCACCGGCGCTGTTCGGGTTTCGCCAGCGTTACCCGCATGTCGAAGTTCGCCTTTCGATTGGGAATTCTCAAAAAGTGATCGATCAAGTGGCTCAGAATGAGGCTGAGATCGGTTTTATTGAAGAGATCCGTTCTGTACCAGGGATACAGATGCAGCCCTGGACGACGGATCAGTTGGTTCTGGTGGCAGACAGCCGGAATCCGCTCGTAAAACAAGATCAAATCTCGATCGGCGATTTAAAATCGCAAGTTTTTCTGATGCGTGAAGAAGGATCGGCTACGAGGGATCAGGTAGCCCGCACCCTGAAAGCCGCCGGCCTGGATATGGTTCAGCAACTGGATCTGCCGGGTTGCGAGGGCATCAAACGAGGGGTTATCGCTGGTTTAGGTATTTCGTTGGTATCCCGCAGAACCATTGAGGCAGAACAGCACAGCGGCATGATCGCGATCCTGAATGCCCCGGAACTCTTCATCGACCGGACGATCTTTATCGCAACGCAAAAAGATAAGCGCTTATCTGTTGCGGCACTTACTTTTCTGAGCCAGATCCACCGGTCGGTAGGGTCGACAAACTTCACATAACCCCTATTCTCGCTTCACACTCCCTTCACAAACCTCCAGTTTAATAGAGTTAACTGAGTTGGTTGGGTTCGCCACGACTCAAACATATTGTAGGAGGTTCCTATGAGACAAACAATTAAATGGTCAGGGCTGATCTTGCTCGCGGTCGCAGCCGGGTTGGCTTTGGCAGGGTTGGCCACAGCAGGCGCCCGGGAGCAGTCGCCGGTCTACCAAGCGCAGCTCCAGGAGACGCCCGATCCATTCAGCGGACCGGGGATGATGGGAGGCTGGCGCTCAGGTAGGTTGAGCGATGATCCTGCCAGCGTTTACACTCCCACCCAGGCGCTTCCCTATTCCGCATTCGGTTCTGGAATGATGGATCGTTGGGGTTCGGGTTGGCGCAGCGGATATGGGTCTGGCATGATGGGTGAAATGATGGGTGGGCGGTTTCTCTCAGACGCCTGGCGCAAACCAGATAATCAAACACCACTCACGCTGGATCAGGCCGTTGAAGCAGCCCGTCGATCCCTGGTCGCCTATGGCAACCCGGACCTGCAAATGACCGAAGTGATGGCGTTTACGAACAACTTTTATGTGGAAGTAGAGGAGAAGAGCACAGGCATCCATGCTTTCGAACTGCTCGTAGACCGCTACACAGGAGCAGCTTATCCTGAGCCGGGGCCCAACATGATGTGGAACACACAGTATGGGCATATGGGCAGCATGATGGGAGGTGGGTGGGGCCAGGCGGCGGATACCATCTCTGTAACCTCAGAACAGGCCCGAAACCTCGCTCAAAAATGGTTGGATCAGAATCGCCCGGGAACAGCAGTCGCAGAGCAGGCGGATGCGTTCTACGGATACTACACGATCCATTTATTGAAAGAGGGACAGGTATTTGGCATGCTCAGTGTGAACGGCTACACCGGGGAGGTGTGGTATCACACCTGGCATGGGGACTTTATTGATATGAAGGAATTGGAGGAACAAGATGAATAGAATTAACTGGACCGCGGTGGCAGTTTTTGCGATCGTCGCGTTGTTGGTTTTTCTGGTTGGAGCCAGCCTGCTGGGTGACTGGGGATATGGCGGCTGGGGGATGATGGGGCCTGGCATGATGGGCCAGTGGGGTTACGGATCGTTTGGCTGGATCGGGATGATTTTCATGTGGCTCATACCGCTCAGTCTGCTGGTTCTGGTGGCGCTCGGCATCGTATGGCTGGTAAGGGCGGTCGGAAGCGAAGGAAAATCTGCTTCAACGGGGCGATCTTGCCCCACATGCGGGCGTGGCCTACAGAACGACTGGCGCAACTGTCCGTACTGTGGCGAAACGCTAACCGCAAAACAAGGTCAATGATCATACATTCAAGCAGAGGATATCCTGCGTATGCTGTGTTTATTTACACAAACGATCATCTGGCTTCATACTCCCTTCACACTTCCTGGCTAATATTTAGGCAACAAGAAAAGAACAGACCGGCTCTGGCCGGCAATTGGAGATGAATTCTATGTGCGGACACAACCCGTTGCATCACATTCCTGTTTATCGGGATCACAACCTGAGCCCGGCCTATCCGGCTTCCAGGCCAGTATATAGCCCACCCCTGGCGGCCACCCGACCCTGTCCTCAATGCAGTGCGCCGGTGCAGGAGGACTTCGTCTTCTGCCCGCGCTGCGGCACGGAAATCCTGACGGCCTGCCCTGCTTGTCACCGCGCCGTCCAGACCGATTGGACGCACTGCGCTTACTGTGGGACCGCCTTGTTTGCTGGAGCAACCCAGGATTCGACGCATTCCCATTCTTGAAAGGAGAAAAAACATGAGTTTCCTTGCTCGATTAAAAGCTATCTTTGGCGCCAAAGCTAATCAAACCCTCGACAGCATCGAGGACCCACGCGCCAGCCTGGACTACAGCCTGACTCGCTTGCAAGCGAGCTTGCGGCAGATTAGTGACAGCCTGGTGGAGGTCTCGACCGCCCGGAACACCCTTCAAGCTCAGCGCAGCCAGGCACAAAGAGCCATTGACCAGGCCGAGGAACAGGCCCGCCAGGCGGTGCGGCTGGGACGCGAAGACCTAGCCACCCGCGCTCTGGAACGCAAGGCTTTTGCCCAGGAAAGGTTGAACAGCCTGACCAATAACATTGCGGCTATCGATATCCAGGTTGAAAGTCTTAAGACCAGCCAGACCAGCCTGCGCCAGCGGATCGAGCTGTTCCAGGCCAAGAAAGAGGAACTGAAGGCGCTTTATGATTCCTCCCATGCCCAGCTGCAGGTCAGAGAAGCTGCTACCGGCATTTCGAAAGATATGGCCGATGCGGGACATGCCATCGACCGGGCTGAAGCACGCATCCAGGCCATGCAGGCTCGGGTGGAAGCGATTGACCACTTGATTGCTACCGGCGCGCTGGATGATGCCCTGGTTCCGGAGGGCGACGATATCGACCTCGAACTGGCCCGCTTGACCCGTACCACCTCTGTGGAAAGTGACCTGCAGCGGATCAAGGCTGAAGTCATTGGCGAAATCGGGTAACCATGGGCTGTGGATCCAAGTTGGGTGACCTGTTCTACCTGGCCGACGCGCTGATCGCAACCAATGATTCCGGACAAACCCTGCCGTACACGTCTGCTCAAATAACCTGGTCGCCGGAAACTGACTTGGATATTCCGGAAGTCGTACGTGCCCGTTTATATCAGATGCACGGGGAAGGCCAGATCAGCGAGGAAGCCTTTCAGGCGCTGCTAGCTCTGGCCGAACAGGGCCAACTCCGCCAAGCAGACCTGGCTGTGCATCAGGTACGCGCCAGGCGCGGCGCGGCCCAAAAAGGCGACGCGGCCATCGGGAACGCCTTGCGCGGCATCCGCTCCAGACTCGAACAATTACAGCAAGCCCGCACTGGCTCGAAGAAAGTGCTGGCTGACCTGGAAAACCGACTTCGGGAACTGGATGAACGGATCGCAGCAAAAGAGCAGGCTGCCCGTCAGGTTGTGGCCAATGATGAAGAAACGGCACGTCGCTACCTGGCTGACAAAGTGGAACTCGCCAGAAGTCGCGTACGCCTGGCTGACCAGGCCCAAGCGTTGCGAATCGATCTGACCCGGTTGGACGATCTATCTGTGCAACTGGAAGCGAAAGTTATCGAGCTGGAATCCGTGCAGGCCCGGTCGGTAACCGCACAGGTTTTTCGGTAAACCGAGCAGGCATCCATAGCGCAACCGGCACACTTCAGCCTGGGGTGCTAAAATAAGATAGAAAAGGTGCAAAAATGATGATGGGTTTTGGGTTTCTCTTTATGGTGTTGATCGGTTTGGTGGTGATCGGCGTTCCCCTACTGATTGTGGCGCTCGTGGCTGGATGGCTCAGGTCCCCGTCTCAACAGGCCAATTCGCAGGCGCCGCTGCCTTCCCAGGCACCGGTTGTTTCGCGGAATTGCCCTGATTGTGGACGCGGTGTCCATGTGGATTGGAAGGTCTGCCCTTCTTGTGGAACCGCACTGGCCGAATAAGGCACTTGGATGGCGCAAAAGATTCTCATTGTCGATGATGAACCGGATATTGTAAAACTGGTGCGTGCCTATCTGGAACGCGCCGGTTTTAGCGTTGTTGTCGCATACGAAGGCCAGCAGGCCTTGGCGATTTTCCATCATGAAAAGCCCAACCTGGTCGTCCTCGACTTGAATCTACCCGGTATGGATGGTCTGGATGTTTGCCGGGCACTGCGCCGTGACTCAGAGGTCCCGATCATCATGCTCACCGCGCGCCTGGATGAGACCGACCGGCTGATTGGGCTGGAGCTTGGTGCTGACGATTACGTTGTCAAACCCTTTAGTCCCCGTGAGATCGTCGCCCGCGTGCGCGCCGTGTTGCGTCGTGCTGAAGGGACTCCGGTACGGGCCCAGGTGATTTCGGCTGGCGGGGTCGTGATCGACCTTACCCGACGGATGGCAACGGTGGAAGGACGATCCCTTGACCTGACAACGATGGAGTTCGACTTGCTGGTACTGCTGGTCGAGCACCCAGGCCAGGTTTTCAGCCGGTTACAGCTTCTCGACCAGGTACAGGGGATCGCTTACGAGGGGTATGAACGGACGATCGATGTACATGTCAAGAACCTGCGGAAGAAACTTGGCGACGATCCGCTCAACCCGCGTTACATCGAGACGTTGCGCGGGGTGGGATACCGTTTTTCGATGGATAAAGACAACCGCGTTTCTTTGAAGCGCCGATCGCCTGAATATCCGTCCGAGGACTCTCTAGATGCGTAATAGTCTGTGGACCCGCTTGATGGGTGTCTTTTTGGTTGTGATTGTGGCCGGGGTCATCGTGATGGTGATTTCCGTGCAGATTTCCACGGCGACCCAACTACGGCGGCGGGTGCTTTCCGGGGATGTGGCGCAAGCGAACTCCCTGGCGCCTTTGTTGGCCGGATATTATACAGAAAATGGAAGTTGGACCGGCGTGGAAGGTTTCCTGGAGGCTGCCCCAATCGTCCAGAGTACGCAGCAAACAAACAACAGGATGGGCCCGGGGATGATGGGACCTGAAATGATGGGTAATTGGGAAAATTGGATGTGGGTGGCACGCGGTACTGGGCCGCTGTCTGACCGCGTTGTGGTCCTGGATTCAAACGGCAAAGTATTGGCGGATACCGGTCTGGCCAGCCTGGGTGAGCAACACCCCGCGCAACATACGAAGAACGGGATTCCAATCCTCGTGGAAGGAAAAACAGCGGGTTCCTTGCTCGTAGGCTCGATGGTCGAACCCGTGCTCAACCCTGCTGACGAAGATTTCCTGCGGTCCGTAAATTTATCGATCCTTCTTACCTCGCTCACTGTTGGCTTACTGGCCTTAGTGCTTGGTTCGCTGCTTTTTCGGCAAATCACCTCACCCCTAGAAGCATTGTCGCAGTCAGCACAGGCAATCGCCGGGGGTGACTTGCGGCAGCGCATTTTGGTGCGGTCGAACGACGAAATCGGGCAAGTAGCGAAGTCATTCAATCAGATGGCCGAGAGTCTGGCTCAGTCTGATGCTCAGCGACGGAACATGATTGCTGATATTGCCCATGAGCTGCGTACCCCACTCACCCTCATCCAGGGCAATCTGGAAGCATTGGTGGACGGTGTATATGACCTGACACCGGAAAATGTGGCTGCCGTCCACCGGCAGAGCGTGGTCCTTAGCCGGTTGGTGGCTGACCTGCGCGATCTGGCGTTGGCGGAGTCTGGACAGCTCAAACTGGAGCGGAAAACCGTTTCATTAGCGAAAGTTATTGTCCAGGTTGGCGGGAGCGTGGAAATCCCGGCGCGTGAGAAAGATGTCTCGTTGAAAATCGAGATCGCCGAGGGATTGCCAGATGTCGAGGCTGATGAGCAGCGTATAGCTCAGGTTCTGTTCAACCTGATGTCGAATGCCCTGCGTCACACTCCGGCTGGAGGGACGATTACGATCAGCGCTGAACTGCATGAAAATCGGGTGGTGGTCAGCGTGCGTGACACGGGAACAGGTATCTCTCCAGAGGATTTGCCGCACATCTTCGAACGCTTCTACCGCGCCGACCGATCGCGGGCACGCTCCTCAGGAGGATCGGGGCTCGGATTGACCATCGCCAAACAAATTGTCGAGGCGCATGGCGGCCAGATATGGGCGCAAAGCTGGCTGGGAGTTGGCTCGACATTCACCTTCAGCCTGCCCCTATCTACCCTCAGATCCATACCGAATACTGAGCTGTCCATATCCCAGCGCAAAAGCTGAATGGATGCTAGAGGTATTGCTCCAGGAAGATGGCTACCAACCCCGTTCAAAACATCTATATCCAAAAAGCAAAGTTCTATCAATTTTTCTTCGTCAATTTCTTACAGTGGGGAAAAGTGCTGGAAATTTTCTTTCGGGAGAATGCTTAGTTGCACTCTTGGCTGAAAATAATGGGCGCGTGTTGCACATACATAGTGCATTCCGTGCAACCCATTCCATCAACGGGAATATTCATTTCTTCAGATCAGCCATCGTTTCACCCCTTGGGTAGGTTGACCGGTCATTCACTTGGTTCATTTTGCACCGACCAACACTTTCTTCCCCCTTAAGACTCTAGGAGAATGGTGCCCCAAGAACGAAGTGTAACACCGAACCTTTGGTTTATTTTCCGCGCCTCTGTGACAACCAAATACTGCCATCTTTTTCTGAGCGTTTCCCATTTCGTAATCCATGCACGTTGGTCAAATGAGAGTTATATGCCAACCCACCTAGAGCAAGATTGATCTCTCCTTGGATGGCTCTTTGGCAATTCAGATTATCACAAAAAACATACAGGTTTCCATTCGAGGCTTCATAAAACTTCATCCATTTCGTTTTTCTGGAAGTTTGATCCTTGCTCACATCCCGCTCTACTTCGACGAATACTACCTCGCCTGTTTTGGGATCCACAGTAATAATATCCGGGATATAAGTTTCACCATTGGATAAATTAATAGCTTGTGCCCTTCCTTGAATTCTGTAACCTTCATTGACCAGGATTTCCCCGGCCTGAATATTCAGAATGGTATGTTCTGGTGAAGAATGGTGTCTTATTAGGGTATCAAATTCATTTTCCTTCGGGGGTTTACCACTTAATACTTGATATGCAACTTGACCATCCAGAGTCAGATGTAACACCGAGGGTTGATTTCCACCAGAGCTAGATCCTTGCTCAATAACACCACTTATTTGTTCAACCAATTTTGGGCATTCACTTAATTCCGGTGTCATTAACCAATTTAAGGCTTCATCCAGGTTTTTATTTGCGGTAGATAATGAAAGGTGTTTTGCCATCTGCTTTATGATGGATGGTCGTAAGGCGATCCCCATTTCGCCCATCACAAGAATTGCGGTCGACGTTTTTTCAAAGATCTTCGACTCCTTCCAGGTTTTTATCCAATCAGGAATAGTTGTGAGTGTTCCTGGATTATCAGTGACCATGTTTGGCGAATGAATGTCCAGAGACACTACATCCTTCTGTACCTGTCGAAGAGCAGCTAGGTGGGCTTCTAGGGCAGATTTCCCAGCCTGTAATTTCTTGTTCAACTCTTGTGTGGCCAATAATGTTTGTTCCAGATCAGCATACTTTTGACTGAGTTCTTTCAGACTTAATTTGATTTCAATAGCTTCATCTGGTATTTTCTTTATTGAAGCATTACCCTGCATAGCTCGCAGCCGGACATGGATCAGGTATGCCAGATCATCATCGCTGAACGATTCCAACGGACGGGTCGCTTTTTCGCAGGATTCATCGTAATCCTGATCCAGAAACCTCAAAAGGGCGACAAGTTGCTTATGGGCATTTTCCCATGATTTCTGAGCGTTGGTTTGCATTTTTTGCTCGTGCTCCTCACTTTGCCCGATAATGTCTCTGGAGATCCGAATTGACTGGTTCCGTTGGAATTCCTCTAACGTGAAATCAACCACTTATTTTTCTCCAATTCTGATTTCAACTGGCGCGCATCCGCCAAAACTTGGATTGCCTGTTCCTGGTTTTTCTGTTCAGGCGCGCTGATCCACTGCAAAGCGCTGCGGGCAGCCTCAAGGTAGCTCAGAGTGGTCGAGAGCATTTGCTCATGCAGTCCCATACCGATTGGAGGAACTCGGGTGCGGTCAACCTGTTGAGTAAGTTCAACAGCATGCTGGAGAGTCTGCTGCGCAGACCTGGACTGTGAAAAAAGATCCCCTTGTTGTTCAGCAGCGACTACGTGTGCGATCTCACCGTCCAAAACAGTCAACTCAGATATCCATGTTTGAGCAGATCGACGGTAATCCTCAACAGCCTTAACCTCGGGCAGCAAGAGAACTGGCTTCCCCAGTTCATCCAGTGGAGAAACAACGGCACCGATAATCGTGAAAATCACAGCAAGACTCAAAAGTATCCAACCTAACTTTTGCAGCTTTTCTTCTGAAATATGGATTTCTGGATCGCTTTGATTATTCACTGTCATGGCCAAATTCTCCAGTTTCAAGAATCTGTGTGACGACTTCCAGATCGGAAGTTGCAGAGTTTCGTTTTCCCCTTTGTTTCAAATCCGCAATCACCTGTTTGCCGCGCTCGTAATCGATATTGCGGATAAATTCAATCCTTTCAGCAACGACTTCGAAAACAGGGGTGGTTATATTAGGTCGGTAGCGCAATTGAATATGCCCTTCCACCCCAATCCGGCTACCTTTTTGAACATGTCCATATACCAACTCAGCCAGGGTGCCGTAAATCAGGACACGTAATCCCTTCACCGGTTTCGATTCCGGGCTGCCATCGATCATCAGATATAGGCGAACATAAGGAATTGGATCTTGGTTCTGGGGACGCAAATAATCAAAATAGATATCCCCGGTGATGTCGCCACGCTGCCATGTTAGATTGCCTTGTGCCATAATTTGTACTCTCCTCTTCATGAATGTTTGTTTGAATACGAAAGCCCTCGAAGGCTATGCTCAACTTAATAACTTATCCAACCCGTTTCCTCGTCGATGTCCAGAACCAATCCCAATGAATCTGCCAGGAGCCGTATACGATCCCTTTTCGCATCCGCAAAAAGCATCCGCCAGTTCGGATCAGATGGAGAATAAAACGAGAATGAATGCTCAATCAGACGAACAAGTTCTCGAGGTGGTATAGCAGCCAGGCGATCACTGGCGCCACCGGCACTGATCCCAGGATTTTCTTTCAGCTTGGCGATGGCCAGACTATACGGATTCTGGATGCCGGGTTGGGAAGCGGCATGTATTATCCAGGATACGAAGGGCATTGCGCTCATTTCTTGCTCGATCAGAACAGACCGGTTTTTCTTGTGTGCGCGAGCTAAAAGCTTGTCCAAAGACCAATTTCCCTTCGAATCAGTCACCACCGCCACCGATTGGCTCGAAAGATCGTTTCGCGAAATCGAAGAATCTTTGGTTGAGGAGGTATCTTTATCTTTCAGGGAATCTTTAAAGCTTATGAGAATCTTTAAAAGGGTCTCAAAACAATCATTGGCTTGTAGGTCGAGCGTCTCAAGACAATCATTGAGGATGCTCTTGAGAGTCTCAGAACAATCCTTGATTAAATCTGAGAGTCTCAAAACAACCATTGGCTCCGTTTTGATAGTCTCAAAACAATCATTGCCCAGGTAACTGATCCAAGAACCAAGTTCGTCCTGAACACAAAGACTTTTTGAGTTCCCAAAAAGAGACGAAGCAGCCTGTTGGATTGTTTGGTGTTGTGACGTGAGAGGATCGACCCGCTGCACCTTGAATTTCCAACCGTAACTGCCCTCAGAATTGATCCGGTGATCGGTGCGTTCAACAAACAAGCTCAGCAAGTCTTGTAGTCGTTGCCGGCGAGAAAGTTCTTCAACTGTGCGTTCACTCAATGTGTCTTTTCGTTTCCCTCGATCTATCCTGACAGGCAGCCAGTTCGCCACTACTCGAGGGTTATTGATTCCTAACCGGTTAGCGATGGCTTCATAGCCGCCATCCATCCAGACCTCATCTCGGATCTCGCCAGTCTCATCATTGAAGTAAGACAGATTGCGCAAGATCAGAATAAACATGGCGGCATCTGCGCCTATCATGGGCAACCAGTGTTTCAGAAAGTACCAGGTGACCAGGATGAAATCTCCTTGTGTTACCAAGCGATCAGCAAGGTGGTCCGCCAGGTTGCCAAGCTCTCCATCGAGCCGGTGACCCACCAGTTCTCTGATAACATCCTGAACGGTCTGATGGCCTGGAATCATTTTGCTGAAATCTTCCGGAGGAAATCGAACCGGATACTGTAAGATTTCTTTAGGATTGGCGTTGATCGCCAATTGCAACGCTGCCTCAGGATACTCTTTTATCCCATTAGCAAGCAAAAAAATCTTCAAGTCTTCGGCGTCCCCAAGTGTCAGCGGGGATTCGAATAGTTCATATTTGTTGGAGGACTTTTTGGCCCTTCCTGAGCGCTTATCTACTTCATGATCGGTGTCAATTTTTCGTGTAAACCATCCCAGGCTGCTACCAGGTTGTAGTAAGCGAAAAAACTGAGCCCGGCTGATCCCAGCCCACTGACAAATCCGCTCAGCCCGTACTGAAACTTTACAACTTCCTTTTCGTCCTTTTCCACCACTCGCCAGATAATATTCCTGCCACAATGCCATCACCAGGAAAATAACTTGCGAACCGACATACGGCAGCCAACGCAAGTTATATACCGGTAAGCGAACCACCCGCCCGGGTTCCAGCAGGATATTCCGGATAGAGCTATAGTGGATATCCAGCTCAATGGGATTTTCCTCGTCATTCTCTTGATCTTGATTTTCTTCATGAGCAAGATCATCCTCATCATCAACTTCCTGTTCACAGACCACAAAACGAACTTTAGCTTCTCTGTTTAAGACACCGGTAAGGAACCGCTGCAAGGTTGTGGTCAGTCGATCCGTTAACCAATCCCGACCATAAGCATTGATGCAGCCGATCACAAAAGTGTCATCTGAAAATTCCACCAGATGGGTTGGTTTTACCCAGGTGCTAAAAGTCGCCCGCGACATATCCGATTCGAGGTTAGCGACTGCTGCTTGCCAAGCTTTTTCCGGTGAAAATTCAACGACTGCATTCATAAAGGAAATTCCTATCAATAAAAATACCAATTTCGAAAAACGCAAAACAATGGCAAGATTTCGGCTTTTTCCAGAAGAATGGTGGTTATCCCATTTCCTCCAGGAAAGACCCCTCTACGGGCTTCCTGTTTATTCAACGTCAGCCGCTTCGTCTGCGTCAACGTCTGCGTCGTGTCAGCTGCACGTCTGCGGCACGTCAGCATGGACGCAGACGTAGTTCTCGGCTCGAAAAAATATTGGTAGATTTTCCAGGAAAGCAGGGGAGCCATTAACATCCTTCCTGAAACAAAGTCTTCCCAATGGACTTGGGTGACGGTTGAAGGTGTAAGTTGCCATTCTGATAAGCTTTCACACCCTCCATAACGAAGAACCAAACAACCTCTCCAACTGGCAAGGTGTGCTCCCTTGCAATAGCTCGAACGTCTTCCTTTAATAGAGATGGAATTCGGAAAGTTACTCGCATCTCCCAACGGGGGATGGTGTCTTGGTCTCTCTTGGATTTTTTCTTTTTGGTTGCTGTTGATTTCTTTTCGGGAACAGGAAATGCTTCCGACAACCAATCCTGGTCTTTAATTTTTTGCGAAGGCAAACCAGGATTCCGTTGACCGCCTTCCGGAAACAGGGTCATTCGTTGGGTTTTAGGGTACGCAAAAAGACTGAGTTTTCTTGTTCGGTAAAGGTCTACTCCATACTCAAGGAATGCCCTGACGACTTCATCCCTTGGAACCGAAAGACTCTGAGCAATTTCAATAATCTGCTCCACAACTTGCCGTGGAATTCCCCGGTAGGTCACGGTATCAAACCGATGAACCTGTTCCCACTTTCGCGATCTTTTCTTCTTGAGGTCTGCTGTGGGAATTAAATCCAATGGTTGTCGCATGAATATTGTGGGATCATGCGGCTTATTCTCCTCACCATCAGTCAATAGATGAGGATCACGTAAACCTGTGAATGCATCGCGTCTGGACATCCTAACCTCTAGTATTTCAATACAAGAGTTGCCAATGATTTGTATTCTTCTGCAGCCCGCGTTTCCGGAGCGTACTCGAAAATAGTCTTTGCTTCCGACCAACATTCGCGCAAGACGGTCGCCCGATGTATCGGGGAAATTACTTTCTCTTTGAAAGTCGCCTGTAGGTCCTGCATTGAATCGCGTGACTCGTTGGTACTATCAAAGAAGGTCGGTAAAATTCCCAACAATCCCCCCTTCCAGTTCTTCTTGTCTCTCAAGGTCTGGATGGTCGTGACAGTTTTGGCTAACGAATCCAAAGACGCAAATTCAGTCGCGGTTGGAACGATCACCAGGTCTGCGGCCCAGATCGCACGTTCCTGCAAACCACCTACAGAAGGTGAGGTGTCAAAAATGATGTAGTCCAACCGGTCCTTCGTGAAAGTTTTGAGAAGGTCTTTGATGTAAGAGATCGGTTGATCTTGGACACCTAACACCATTTGTGCAGCAGAAGTCATTGAGTTGCCTGGAATCAACTGCAGTAAATCGCGCCCGGTATCTCGAATCCATTGGCGGACAAAGGTAATTTCACTCGGAGAACCTGGTTGAGTGGTCAGGAAATAATATGTTCCCATCTGACTATCCATGCCAAGCTTGGTTGCACATTGACCTTGAGGATCAAGGTCAACCAATAACACTTGCTTATTCTTTAGAGTAAGGGCATGCGCCAGGTTTACAGCCGTGGTTGTCTTGCCTACCCCGCCTTTTTGATTTGAAATGGTGATGATCTTTGTGGTCATGGCTTTCTCCTTAATCGATAAATTGCAGCTGCGTTCGGCCTTCATGACCATGGACAGAAATGACATCATCTAGAGTTTGATAAACACCCATAGCATAAGGTTCCCTGAGCCATCGAATGACTGCCAAACCACTACTAAATACCGTTCCTTCCGCAACCTCGCCAGTACCTGATACACCGGTGAGGTCTTCCACCCGAATCAATACAAACCGGCGCATCTGACTGTTTGATGAAATAGGGTTTGGTTTTATGGTCATGGGCTTACCCTTTATGTCACTTCTGCATACAGAACGCCGGCTACGATCACGTACTCTTGGTTTTTTCTGAATTACTTTGGAATTCGTCAGATTCATCAATAAGCCATCTTGATAAGTGAGGCGACAACCTGAGGTCACATTCTCAAAAATAATCCCTTCCGGCCAGGTAGATTTCTCATCTCGATTGAGTCGGATATCGATTATTCGAAACAATCTCCCATAGAACATACCCGGCTCATCATCCTTGCGGGTTGGATCCGCAATGACCTTCCAAACATATCCTCTAAGTTCAGCCGGGTTAGCTTTTGCTTGAGGGAATAAATAATCAAAATCCCTATCTGGAATCTTCAATGACCCTCCGAACCTTATAATAAATACCGGCAAATAGGTGCGCAAATAGATTGGCAGGGGAATTGGATTTACCCTTACCTTATGCAGGCATTTATTGAGATTGCGAACCACCCACGAAGGGGTAAAAAAGATTGCTAACACATAGTGTTATGAGAGAATCGGGGTGGACAGTTCTAACTACCTCTAAGGTGTCAAAATTAATCTTCCCTACGAATTTCCAGACTCTCTGAAATGGACGTTCTTAGTTTTGTCATGCATTGTTTCCTTGGAATATTATTGTAATTAAAGGGATGAGATCAATCCGCAATAGTAGATATACCCATTCTCCAATCTATTCGTAGATATAACCAGATTATCATTCCCGTGAATCGGATTCAATATATCAATTCCGATAGGTTTTTAATCAAAACTATACCAATATGAATAGGTTTTTGGTGGTGTACACGAAAATATTTGATTACGCACCCTTTTATTTGTAACTTCGAGACTGAAGTATCCATGGTTCTTTAGAAATCGAGTGACTTGCCATAGTAATAGTGTTTGTCGATTTGCCACTCCTCAGTGTTTCCATCAACAATGCGGAAACAAACCTGAGACACGAAGCCTCATTGGGGAAGACCCAACTACCCAGGAGCGTCTGCGGATTTCTTTGTTGATCCTTTTCCGGATGATGCAGGTGCGGATGATACGCCGATGTCCTAAAGGAAAGTCGAACTGCGTAAATCCTTCTGCCAGGTTATCTTCCAGCCAGGCCGACAAGTGCGGGGCCGTAACTACGTACTTCTGGATAGCGGCTTGCAGGGATTGTTCGGCTAACTGCTGGTCTGGGATCTTTCTGCCTGCATGACATTGTTGATCAGTACACGGAGTAGTTCTGGAACGGCTTCAAATCCTTTTTCTGCCTGTTCACTTGAAAGGTTATTATTGTTATGGTGCGTCATTGGATTTTCCTGATTCGGTTTCGTCACCTTAAGGATACTTCTGACTCACCACTGTTGTTAAGGTTCAGCAATTTATAGAAAAATGTTACACAAATTCAACGTCCGAATTTTTGATTCACTTGATATCTCCCAACACGACTCGCTTGCAGACGATTCTTCTGTGTTCGGGGAATTTTGTTCATTGGACATCTCCTTATGGGAGACCCATAGTCATAATCTACTGAAAGTAAATGTGTTGCTTTCTTGGACAAAAGAATGTGGCATCCGAATTTGCCGTAATAAGTTCGGGTTAGCGATAAGAGCCTAAAACAAAAAAAGATGTACGAAACGCTTTCCACTTTGCGGGAGAGTGCTTCTTGATTTCCTGGTTGATATCTTTGGGGAAAGGGTTGGGACAAAAGATGGTAATAATTTAGATAATTTAGATGTTTTATTAGGGACATAGATAGTAATTTTCGAATACGATAAAACAATAACATGTGACCGGGATAAGGATAAAGCAATTTTAACCACTCCTTTAAAGAGTGAATTCCAATTCCATTGCCCTTAGTAGTAACTTCCAGCCTGTAACTATTCAAGTCATGTGATCCCTGTGAACCATGCGATTGATTCCAGGCAGAATGAGAGTCCGGAAAATGACAAAACTTAGCGCTTTTACGAAGGATAACTTAATTAAGCAGGGATTTGGGAAAATTGATGATGAAGCCAAATCACGCTACGCGTTGCCACTGCGGTTCACCCCCGCATTAGGCACCGTTTTGATAGTGATCGGATTGGCCTTGCAGTCACCCATTTGGCTCGGGTCAATGGCACTAATTACCTTGAGCGGAGCTCTACTACCCAGGGGCATGCTCCTTGATCTGGTTTACAACCTGGGTGTTCGCCATTTATTCCATGCCCCGCCGCTGCCAGCAACACCAAAGCCGCGCCAGTTTTCATACCTTCTTTCGACTGTTTTACTATTGGGCTCGACCTTGTCCTTCTATTTCGGGTTATCGGTTTTGGGGTTTATCCTTGGAGGAATGGTTGTCATTGGCGGCCTAATCCTCTCTACGACGCTCTGGTGTCTTGGGTCGTGGTACTACAGGTTGTTTTTCGGGCATGCAGCCGTAAAAAAGTTGGAACCTCCAGAAATTAAATCCCTTACAAGTTAGCCACACGGGATGGACAAGTTGTGAACCTTACCCCAACGAATCCAACAGTCGTCATTAATCCTAGCACTTAGATCGCAAATAATAAACGACTGCATATCCTTTGTCTTTGCGCATGGCGTACCACTGGCGCGGATTCAGGAACTCTGATCATTTCACTCCAGGAATTTATGGAGAACCGCATCGATCCCATGGGTAATGCGAGGGTGGGGCTCGAAGCCCTCCCCGTAAAAGAGAATAAGATATCCCTATCCTTATTGGTTGCTTTGCAAGGCTCTGATTTTTCGTTTACCGCTGGATGCAGACCGACGCCTTGCGCGCTTATTAATTAGAATTGGGGAATCGACCTTCTAGCATTCGTAAAAGCGCACGCGTCAGCACTGGGAATTTCTGTTATTCAGGCGCGAACAGCCCGAATATCGGTGGGAAAGTGCCTAGCAAACCGATCGCCAGCAGAATAAAGGCAATTGTCGCAACCTGATTGAAACGGACGTTTTTATTACGCCAG
>Ga0209641_10001199_pt1 | contig 23371 bp, 26 predicted proteins | sample RifCSP16_1_FD_184022 | JGI IMG/M metagenome (GOLD analysis project Ga0209641, IMG submission 184022) | Soil microbial communities from Rifle, Colorado - Rifle CSP2_sed 16_1 (SPAdes) (version 2) | ecosystem: Environmental > Terrestrial > Deep subsurface > Rock core/Sediment | place: Rifle... | reverse complement strand
TCGAAGCAACTTCACCAGCCCGTCAGTGAGATGCTGGAGAATATGGGCTATGAGAATATCGGCCTGAGTTACGACCTATGGACCGAGGAATTCCTGAAAGACGGTGAACTCATGGCGCGCGTGGAAGCGGTCAAAGCCCAATATCTTCATGAAGTAGAGATGCAAGCCCAGGCGCAACAGCCACCGCAATTAGGCGGGGGGGGACAAGGACAATCTCCTGACCCAATGGGCGCGGGTGGCGGGATTGCGAATACTGCCTTTGGCGGCATGGGCGGCGGAATAGGACAGAACCCCGCTGTGGGTGGAATGTCCCCAACCATGGGCGCTCCGGGTATGACGCGCGAAACGATCACAGGGCAGGATCGCTTGAGTCAGCAGAGGTAGTATGGCTAAGCCCAATCAAATGACGAAGGCGGAGAAATTGGCAGAGGATGCCAAAGATATTGTTCCGCCCCCAAATCCTCTAAAGAAACTACTAACTTCGGTGACGGACTTTTTCAAACAACCCGCACTGAATATAGCTCCTACGAGCCCTTATTATCAAGTGACAGCCAACGACAAGGATCTTTCATCGGTTGCCAATAAATTGAAAATGCGGGATGAACAACTGATCCAGTTCAATAATGGGCAGATGACCCTGCCACCCACTGGCTCATACATAGCCACGCAACAGGAACAAGCTCAACCTGAAAGAGGGCGAGGAGCAGGAGTTACTCGGCCCGCGCAGCAGAATTTTAGTGAGGCAGGTTACTCCGACCGCACCAACACCTATGCCTCAACAGTCGATCGTGGCCCGGCTTCATCGACGGTTGAACGTGCCACGTCGCCAACATCCTATCGTGAGGCGGGGCGCTCCAATGTCAGTGCCACAGGTCAGGCGGCTGTGAATACCGCCATGGGGTTCAATACTTTCGCCAGTTTTTTGGAACTTACAAACACCCCGAACTATGCTCTATTATCTGCACAAGTTGATCTGGCAACCGTAAAAGCCATGGACGCTCGGGGGGAGTTTGTGGACCCGAACGGAAAAAGGATCCCCCCTGCTCAGATCATGGAAAGCTATGGGTACATTTGGGATACAAAGACTGGAAAATATATCAACCCGAACGTGCCGGGTGCGCCGGCGGCTGGAAAGCCCTCCACCAATGCACCTGGACCTGGACAGGCAGGATACAACCCAAGCGGCAACAAGGGGGGCTGGGTACTCCAAAGAAAGAACAACGGGGAATTGGGGTGGAAATTGCAGGGCAAAAAAGGTTCGCGCGCTTCCGATGAAGGGGCATTTGTCCCTGCCTTGGCCCCGCTTGAAAATGCAAATGTGGGTTCAACCACTTCGACCGTTCTCGAATTGAGACTAGGAAGCGGATAATGCCCGTCCGTGACCTGACCGGGATCCCGACTGCCCCGAAACCACAAACCGCAGCCCCGATAAAATTGGGAGGTGGCCAGACGGCTCCTCAAGCCACGCCAGCGGCCCCCCCCTCTGCCCCTCTGCCATTCATGGCGGAGAGCATGAACAAGAATGGCAATGTTTTCTATGGCAAGGGGGTAGCTGGATATGCCAAAAAAATATTCGCAAAAGTATTAGACCCAAAATTTTTCTATACGCCCAAAACCAAAGAAGAAAAGGCGAATTACGAAACCTCGGCTACACAGGTCGAAAAGAACCTCGAGCAAAACCTGAAGTGGAGCCAATGGGCGGGTAATATCGTTGCCCTCTCCGATATTGCCGAGATCGTGACGGCAGGGAATCTTGGGCGGCAGGAGAATGTGGCTGGTGAAACCGCCAAGCAGATGGTTGGGATAGCTACACGAACACTGGGTCAGTCCGTCATGGCCGGACTGGACTTCCTCTCGCTTGGAGCCAAGGCCGTAAAAAAAACAATTGCAGTCCAGCAGGGTTTGGAGGATATATCATCCACCCTGCTTCCAGATATACCAGAGTTCGATGAAAGCACCCACTCCGGCAGGATCGCCAATGCACTTTTGAATATCACCCCCATGGCTTCGGCCTGGAACTGGGCGCGCGTGATCACCTCGGGGAAGTCCTTCGAGGAGGTCAAAAGCAATGTGGATCGGAGCCTGGCAGGGTCCGAAATGATCTACACGGCCACATGGGACGTGCAGAAAAAGAACGAATTTATAAGGCGTTACACTGCCGGCGACGATGGGGAGGAACTGGCGCTTGAGCTTCAAAACCCATGGGTGGAGTTGGTTGGGGAACTGATACTCGACCCTCTGAATTTGATCGGGGCGAAAATCCCTTTCACCAAGATACACCTGCCCGGGTTTGGGAAGATATTGGGACTCAATGTTGGGGGAGCACGCATTGCGAATACAGCGGATGAATTCTTCAAGGTTGCAGATAAGGGCCTTGAAACAGCATTCAAAGCCGGGGAAAAGGCGGCTGATAATATCGGCGCGATCAAGTCCGTGCAAAACATGGTCAAGACGGTGATCGATTCGACTGTCAGACAGGCTTCCAATTATAATTTCTTTGCTTATGCTGCGGATGCGAAAGCCACGCTGATGAACAAGACGGTTGGGACGACCGTGGGAATGATGTTTGCGGCGGGAAAGAGCGGGGACGAAGCGATTGAATCCATGAAATATCTTCGCAACCTGCAAAGCACAGACCCGGCGATCGTATCCAAATCCGTGGCTTATTTTGCGAATAGCACGTTGGGGGCACTGCCATACTCGAAAGCGGGAGTGCAGACAGCCAAATTCCTCGACGATATGTTCAAGAAGTTCGACGATATCGACGGACTTATGAAGAAACACACAGGCGATATGGGCGGCTTGGCGGACGAAGTGGGCACGCGCATCAAGAATGTGGTGGATGAAGCCTACCCTTCCATCAATGACATGATAAAGGCTAGGGATGAGCTCAAGGTTATCAAGAAATCACTGGATGCAGGCAAGAAACTGGACGTGAACCTGACGCGCATGACTGCCCTGGCTAAGAAGTTGGAGGGTGTGGATGGATATGTAAGACTTGCTAACTCCGTCAACAACAGGATCGGACGGGTATATGCGCCTTTCAACAAGTTTTTCGCCGCGGTCTATATGGGTTATTCTCCGGCTTATGCTTTCCGCAATATCTGGTCGAACAGTGTTCCTGCCATGGCGGATGTGGGGCTGTGGACGAGCATCAAAGGCGGCGTGAAATCTGTGGTTGCCGCCGTAGGGGGGAAGAACGTCACAGAAATGCTGGTCGAATCGAATGTAGCCAAGATCAAGGATATTCTAGGTTTCGTTCCCGAGGGGGCGCTGCGTGGGGTGGGTCATGCCGGGATCGAAGGGGGAGCGCCGTTCCTGCAGGCAGCTCAGCGCAGCGAGACGGTGATGTCATCTCAGATCGTATTGGATGTGGTGCGGCAGGAGATCGAACATGGAATGCGGAATGGAGCTCTACCCAACACGAATGATCTGATAAAACTCGGGTTTTCTGAGACAAACGCAAGCCGGTTCGTGAATATCCTGATGCGTTCGGATGTGATGGGCGACAGTAAAAAAGCCCTCTCCATATTCAGAGGCGAGATTTCTACTAAATCTGCCGATGTATTCAGGTCTTTGGAACTTGACAGAACCTTCAAGAGCTTCCTGTCCAGAATCAATATGCTGGATGAATTCGACGATATCCGATTGAATGCTATCGATGAAAAGGATTTTGTTGCCCGAACCGAAGCCTTGATGGAAAAGGCGCGCGGAATTGCATCCAAATCCGGTGATGAAATGGCTCTGGTAGGGGAGGAAACCTTGGGGAATGGTGCAGTCGTATCGCTGCAGGACGGTGCCAAGGACGTTTTGGATGGGGATCAGATCAACCAGTTCACGGCGATCGTGGAAGGCTGGCAGCAGGTACGCAACAAGGCCGATGCCGCTTTCGAGAAGGTATTCAATGAATTGACGCGCGGGCTTCCGAAGGATGTGGCTCAGGGTTATGTGGACAATAAGAACGTCATGAAGCAGTCGCTCAATACAGCATCCAACGCCATGACGCGCTTCATGACCGATATGGTCTATCCGTTATCGAAGAACAAGAATATCACTGTGGCCGAGTCCCTGGCCAAGGCACACCTGAGCATGAAAATGCCAGACGGGACAGTGAAAATATTCGATATGGCCAAAGAGGTGACCGGGATCGACCCGGCGTTGTTATCGCGCGGTGAATTTACATCCCTGTTGTGGAAGTGGGGCAAGCAAACGCAATCCGATTTCTGGCGGGCTTGGAATCAGGATTATGTGGAAAAGGGATATGGCCTTATTGAAAAGATCGCCAAAGAGACGGCCCAAAACCTGGACGAGGTTTCAGCCTCCGTTTACCAAAAAGGCGGTGAGAACCTTTTGAAAGACGCCATGAAGTCTTACGATAACGTGGTGGAATGGCAGAACAAAATAGACGCCACCTCTTTCAAGAAAGCCGCCAAGGATCTCCCGAAAGGGACGACAGTTGGGGGATTGGACGCCACCAAGATCGAGGGTTGGACAGGCGGTAACAAGCATTTATTCAACGCGGTCAATAAAGACAGGGTGGCACAAGGGTTGAAACCTTACGGCACGGTGAACGATGTGCCATTCGAAGAGGCGCAGAAAGCGATCCAAAAGAGGCTCGTTCCACCGTTGCCCGAGGGGGCGCAACCGACTTTTGCCAGGGCGTTGCACGAGAACATAGAAGGGTTCGAAGCCGGAATGAAGTCCATCGTTTCGGACACTCTCGCGCGCTGGGGAGAGAAGATCCCCCTGGACAGCCTGGACGACACTGCGGAAGCTGCTCTGGGGAACTATGTGAAGGATTTCGATACGCGTATGTTTTCCGTACGCGGGAAGGCTGCGGTGATAGCCAATGAAACGCGCGATTTTATCCTGCACGATTACAACAAGACGTATGCGGATCTGGCTTTTGCCTATCTCTCCCCTTATCATTATTGGTCGAACAGGACTTACGCAAAATGGCTGGAACGGGCCATAGACAACCCAAAGACCATTGCCGCTTATGCGAAATGGCGGGACGCCAATTACAAGGCCAATGCGGGGATGCCGGAGTTCTATCGCTACAACGTGAAATTGTTCGGCAATAGCGATCACCCTTTATTTTTCAATCTCGAAGCAACACTAAACCCCTTGAACGGATTGACCGGCCTGGATTTCGAAGATCCGGGCAGGCGCGTGGATTGGGCTTCCAGCATGGTCGATGATCTGGGCAAGAACGGGGTGGCTTTATTCACTCCCTTGAATTGGGTGATGGCTTTGAGACTGTATGCAAAGGGGGAGGAAGAAGCCGCAAGAAAATGGATGGGCAGGGCGATCCCGCAAACCTCCCCGATCAAGGCGGGCCTGACGCTGGTACAGCAAGCACTGGGATTGAAAGCCATCAATGCCGGGCCTTTGATCCAGAACAATGAATTGGATCCGTTCGTGAACCTATTGGACGGCGGATTGGATCCCTACGAGCGAAACCGTGTTGCGCGCGCACTGGCGGCAATGGTACAGGACGGAACCATATCCAAGGAGGACTCTATCGACGCAGGTAATGCACAGTCCGGCGAGATATGGGACGAGGCAGTGAAGCGCGGGGTTCTGGAACGAGCGCCGGGGCAGCTCATGTCCTTCCTTGGCGGTGTAGGTTTCAAGAGCCGAACGGAGCAGGATGCCTTGACCGATAAGTTCCAGGACGAGTTCTACAAGCTGATCGCTTCGCGCGATTTCATGTCGCCCGAGGATTACCGCAATTCGTGGGACAGTTTGAAAGAGACCTATCCATTTGCGGATACCCTGATCATTTCCAGGAAGGGTGGAGTCGAGCGGGACACGGCTTTCAGTTACAACGTGCTGGATCGTATGCCTCCCGGTTCGTCTTTCGAAATGCTGGATCTGGTGAAAATCCGGCCAGAACTTGTGGATGCCTTCTATGCCAATAAGGGGGATATGAGCGGATGGAAGCCGCAGGAAAAGCAGAATTTCATGCAGGGCATGTTGTACCTTGCGGCCATGTTAAAGATGCCCGAGATCGCCACAAAACAGGAGTGGAACCTTTCCAAAGATGGGTATGCCGATATTGTGGAGAACATAAAGGATGTGTATGGCACTGACATTATCGACAAAATGAGTGAATATTATGCCATCAAGGAACAGAACACGGACAAGGGTTACGATTACCTGACCATGAACCCGGAGGTTCAAGCTGCCATTCAGTTGAAACGGGAAGGAATTCTGGACAACCCGGATGTCTATAAATATTATGGCTCGATCGATACTGTTGAATCCTTTTACCTCGGCAACCAGCGTGCGGAGCTAACCCGCAAGTTCGGAAACGATATTTTCGACAAATGGACGCAGTATTATTCGTATCAACAGGAGGACGCGCTGAACAAGCAAAATGGGGTGCGCTCCAACCTGGCCAAGACATACTATAAACAGCATCCAGAACTTGCGGCCTACAGCAAGGAAAAGAACGTCATGGCGGATGTAACCAACCACGCGATTGTCTCTGTGGCGTCCATCCTGCCAGATCAACCCGAGATCGAATACCGCGAGGGTGTAGAAGGTCCGCAACCCGAGGGTAAACCCACCTGGCGCGATATCTCTCAGATGATCCCCGACCCATCGCTGCAGCAGATCGTGAGGAATTATTGGGAAAAAGGGATAGCAGTTCCGTATAACGCATCCAATCAATTGGATTATCTGGCCGAACAGAACGGTCTTTATAGTGGGGATGACCTGCTGCGACTTGCTGGGGAAGCTCTCATGCAGCCACCTGTTCAACCCTCGGGGTGGTGGGGAAACATCATTCCATGAGTTGTTTACCCAAAATTGGGACGTGAACTCTTTTCGCATAGTGAAATTTGTGGTAATATGCGCGTAACAAAGGTGCCCGCATTTGATCTTGGGGCATCGAATAGGAGATACCATGTCAGTATTACCTGCGGACGGAAACCCAGCCGCGGTGGACGGTTCTGAAGCCAAACAGGATCCTTCACCAGTGCCAGGCCAACCTTCAGAGGTGAGCTTATCAGATTTGAAAGCCTCTCTGGATAAAGCTCTGGGTATGCTCGAATCTCATGAAAGCAAACTGCGTGCCATTCAAAGCGGCAAGCCGGGAGCGGTCGGTGGTTTGAGCGAAATCGGAACTGTAAAAGAGACGCTTGCGAAGGTGGCTCAACACCTGGGTATTAGCGAGGAACAAGTAGCACAAGCATCGCGCGAAATGGTACTGAACGACCTCGTAGCCGAGAGAATGAGCACCCAACAACCTATAGCTGCACCTGTTGGCACAGAGGCAGGAAAGGGCAAACTGATGGAGCTGAGCGACATCGATTCCACGCTGGGACTTCCAGCAAACGATCAACGAGTGGCAAACCTGAAGTTATTGTACGGGCATGATTCGAACCTGTACATGGCTGAGGGGCTGAAACTCCGCGACGCTCTAAAACAGGTCCCGCCCCTGACCCCTGCAGAAGGACTTCTGCCAACGGGATCGGTGAACACGACGGTTGTCAAAGATCGAGCGACGCTGATGATGGAATACGAGAAAAGGCGTAACGAGATCGCGGCCACCGAAACCTCGCATAATGTGCGAGTGGAAAAACTCACCGACCTGAAAACAGAATTCAAGAAACAAGGGCTTGACCTGAACTAATCCACAGGGTAGCCCACATGGGTTCCCTGTGAAGTGCCAGAAATGGCACAGGAGAGCCCAATGACAATTGATCAACCGATCAATACATACAGCGATACCGCCGCGCAAAAGCGCGCGATCTCGGACTGGATTTTCAACATCGACCCGATGGACACCCCCGTGGTGGCCCGGCTTGGAATGGGTGCTGTTGAAAAATTCAAATTGGTATCCGTCAATGCCAGCCCGTATAACACCAAGATCGAGCTGCTCGAAGATACCTATCATCCCCTTTCGACCACTGCGAATAACGGCACGACCATCTCGACCTCCACCCTCTCGTTCACCGTGACGGATGGGAGCCTGTTCAACCCAGGCGACATTCTGTGGATGGATAGTGAGTACATGGTGGTTGCGGACGGCGGTGTGAATACGACTACCAACGTCATCACGGTGGACAGCCGTTCCTACGGTGGCACCAATGCAACCCATGCGACAGACGTCATGATTTACTTTGTGGGTGCGGCCCGCGTGGAAGGCGACGACGCAGACTATCGCGGTAAGCCCAGCCTGGCGAATGTGTTCAACTACACATCCATCTTCGAGGAAGGTATCAAGGTGACTGGTTCGGAGGAACGGATGGCGCAGTACGGGAAACCGTCCGGGGAATATGCGTACCAGATGAACAAGATTATTCCCAATATGGCGCGCTCCCTGGAAAGGGCCTTCTTCCACTCGCAACAGCGCATCGGAACCGCATCCCAGGCACGTTCGATGGGCAATATCGGCACCTATGTGACCTCGAACTCAAGTTCGATCACAACCACGCTGACCAAGGCGGCTTTGGATGCCGTGGCGCTGGCCTGCTTCAATGATGGGGCCAAGCCCGATATCCTGATCGTGCCTCCGGGCGGCGCCGATTCCCTGCGGAATCGTCTGGATACTTCCTCGTTCGTACGCGTGACGCAGGAGAACACCATGTTTGGAATGAGGCCGATCACACGGGTGAATACCCAGTTCTTCGAGAACATCGAAGTGATCCCCTCCCGACACTGCCCGGCGAAGTATGCCTGGATGCTCGATTCAAGCAAGGTCGGGTTGTATCCTTATCGCCCATGGTTCGAAAGGAACATGGCGATTTCGGGCGACAGTGATAAGGGTGAGGTGGTTGGTGAATTCTCGTTGCTGGTTGCCAACGGTTCGCTGGGTCACGGTTATATCGTGACGACCGCCACGAGCCTGTAAGTTCATTCAACGATGAAGCCCCCGAGAAATCGGGGGCTTTTCATTACGGAATACTTGACAATTACGGAATAGGCATGATATAAACGGGGTATGCCCGAAATGAAGATATTTGTGTTCAACAACCCCACCGACGACTGGGAAAGCGATTCGGGGTACGCTTTCATCGAAGAGACCGAGGAGGCAGCGGTGCAGCGTTTCACTCAACTTTACAAGCCCAATCCCCCGCCGCCCTACAAGATGGATACCTACGAGATCGAAAAGGGATTCGGGCTTTCCGCGTTCGGGTACGACCATGTACAGATGGATGTTGTGAAATATCCTAATGGATAGAGTTCTTTCGAAATCTCATTTGAAGAAGCGCAGGGAGATCGCAGCCGTGCTGAAAAAGGCATCGGCGGTGAATAAGCGCGGTTTCGGGTCTGAGGTGGACCGCTTGGCGATCGATGTATTGCACTATCTTGTAATTGAAAATATCCCTCCTCAAAAGGTTTCCTTCAAAGGCGGGCGTTTTATAAATGGTGAAGTAATTGCTCTTGAGGGTGAAAAGCTCGTAATACTTTGCCAGAAGCCCAATGGGGATTATACGGATTATTGGGTGGTGAAAGATGGATAAGGTCTTCATCGGGATCCCCTGCTATGGAACGCAATCCTACTTATGGTGGCAACCGCTCGTGCGGGAGTGTGCCATGCTTTACAAGCGCGAGATCGAACTGGTGGATGTGGTCCCGGCCACGTCCATGATGGTGGATGTGAACCGAAACTACATTACGCGCGAGTTCCTGAAATCGAAAGCCGAATGGCTGAAATGGCTGGATGCAGACAACACGGACAAGATCTATTCCATCCGCAGGCTGTTGGATACCCATAAAACGCTTGTGACCGGGCTGTACACCAAGCGCCAGGAGGAAGCCGAACCGATCGCCTATCAGAAGAACAGCGACGGGGAGTATTATCACATCGATGACTTTGTGCCCGGGCAGATCATTCCGATCGCAACGGCCGGGTTGGGAGGTTGCCTGGTGCACCGGTCGGTATTCGAGGACATCCAGAATAATTACAGGATGTTCGATTTGGTTCCAGGCGGCGGTGTGGAAGTCGTCCAGAAGGGTCGGATTATTGGGAATGTTTTCGATGAAGCCATGGATGAAAACGATGGAATGGTGATCAATGGGGTTCAGCACCGAAGATTGCGGTTGTCGAAAAAGGAAAAGCCGTTCCCCTTCTTTATGCTGAAGGATGGCCGGACAGAAGATCATGGTTTTTTCGAAATGGCCGCGGGTGCGGGACATCAATTGTGGTGTGACACCGGCGTGGAAATCGGTCATATTGGGGAAAGGGTTTACAGCCCAATGGATTGGAAGAAATGGAAACTGGAACACCCATGAGAATTCTGGCGGTCGGCGCGGGTGCGAAGGAATTCACGATCAACCTTATGGAGGGCATGGCGGAGGTGGTGATCGATACCACGGACTTGAAACCTTCGAAATCGCAGACTGGATATGACGCGCTGATCCTTTTCAACTGTCTGAACCGTGTGTCCTATCGTGAGATCACAAAGGTGATGAAACTTTGGATGGATGCGCTGAGACCCGGCGGCGAAATGACGATCTTTATGCCATCCCTCGAATGGGCTGCGGAACAGATCCTATTTTCAGAATCCCCCAGTCCGGCGTTGCAGGCGCATTTATTCGGGTTGCAGAGAAACCAGAAAGAAACCTTTCTGGGCGGTTATACGCTGATGCAAATACGAGGTTTTTGCGACCAGGTTGGATTGAAAATCACTCATGCAAAGACGGGGATCTACGAGATCGCGGGTCACGAAGCGGACAATCACTTGATCCGCGGCGTGAAAGGAAAGCCTAGTACCGGCGGTGTTGCCGGATAGGAGCACTGTATCCAGCGGTGCTAACCGGCCGGGCGGTTATTCACGAAAGGAATCAGCTTTAGGTTCCGCCCGGCCGGTAAAATTGGAGGTGAAATGAAAAAAGTATGCGCGATCATCCCGAACTACAACATGCCCGAGGCCACGGATGCGATCGTGGTATACATCCAGAACAAGTGTGCGGATGTCCCTGAGATTATCGTGGTTGACAACGATTCGGATCAGATCTACCCCAGCAAATACACGGGGATCCGTTTGGAAGATAATGTGCAAACCACGAATGCCTGGTTGATGGGGATGCACTACGCGGATGCTTTGAGCGTCAAATATAAGGATAGCTTCTTTGCCTATTGGCTCATGATCACGTCCATGGAATTCGTACCAGAGAGCAAGGATCCATTAGCACCGATGGTGGAGTTCATGCGTGGGCGTGAGGACTGCGTGGGTGTCCATGCCTCACTTACTATGGACAGCACTACATCATGGGAACATTTGAAAAACAAGGGCAAAGGGTTCAGGTCCGTGTGGATGCTGGATAATATCTGTACGCTCTGGCGGGCGGGCTGGTTCAATTTCATAGATCGTTTCGATCCCCGCCTGATCTTTGCCTGGGGGGTCGACCTTGAAACGTCATTCAAAGCGCGTCAACAAGACATGGGACTGTATGTGTGCGACGATATTCAGGTAAAAAAAACGACTGATATTGGGTACGCCCTGGACCGCATGGGAATGAGCGCCACTGAGCGGAAGGAAAAGGCGCGTGAGAATATGGATGAGGTTTTTACCCGCAAGTATGGGTCCACTTGGCGGGATTTGATGTATAAAGGCTAACGGCTTGCCCAAAAGACACAGGCACAGGAAGCCTGCTTGGGTGAAGGAAGCGGTAAGGAGCCTCAAAGCCTTCCTGGAAAAGCCGGTAGGGTGGCCGGAAGAGTTGGAGATAGACATCTGATGGCAGAAAACAGCACAATCGAATGGACAGATCACACCGCTAATTTTTGGTGGGGCTGCATGAAAGTATCGGAGGGGTGCAAAAATTGCTATGCCGAAACTCTTTCCGAGCGCTACGGTAAGAAGATATGGGGGGCCGCACCGCGCGAATACAAAAGTGGTATTTGGGATGAGATATTCATATGGGATAAAAAGGCCGGTGAGGATGGAGTTCGACGCAAGGTTTTCGTATCAAGTATGAGCGACTTTCTTGAAGCCCATCCTCAGGTTTCCGATTGGCGAAATCGTGCCAAGACCGTGATTCTCAACTTGAAAAATCTAGATATACTTTTGTTGACCAAGCGCCCTGAAAATGCGGGGGTATTCCTAAGCGATTGGTATGAGAATTGGCCGTCTCATGTTTGGATGGGTGTTTCAATCGAGAATCAAAAGATGGCCGATGAGCGGATTCCTGAATTGCTGAGTATCCCTGCGAAGGTGTTGTTCCTTTCAGTGGAACCGATGCTTGAGAGGATAGATTTGACTGATTATCGGGAAGGATCGGCAGGTGGACCCTATTGGGTCGACTGGGTGATCTGCGGAGGGGAGAGCGGGGCAGGGTGCCGACCCATGGAAATCGACTGGGCGCGGAAGATATACTTGCAATGCAAGTCATCGCAGATTCCCTTCTTCATGAAGCAGCTGGGTGGGCACCCGAACAAGCGGCACCAGCTGGCCGATTTTCCTGAGGATCTGAGAGCTAGGGAATTTCCAAGATGACCAACGCATATAAAACCACATCCGTCCCGGTCTCCAGATCGCAGATGAACTGCAAATTCTGAAAACCCAAAACTAGCCCCCGTTACCGAAAATAACACCCACGCCAGTCAAAGCAGATGCCCAAGTCCGATAATCCTCTCACCTTTCACCGGAACGCCCCAAAAAGGCTTATTTTGGCGTTTCGGGAACTCAGGACTTTTCGGGGTTTGGCGAGATCGCTGGGTGTGAACCAAAAGTATGTTCATGATCTGCTGGTACACGGGAAGGAGCCGAGTGACCGGAACCCCGAAGTACGGGTAGCCCTATTCCTATCCAAAAGACATAGGCACAAAAAACCCGCTTGGGTGAAGGAAGCTGTACGAAATCTTAGAATTCTGCTGGACAAGAAGAACTCCCCAAGTTAGGGGAGTTTTGGTATAATACTATGCGAAAGCCGCCACGGAGCGAGGCGAGAGTAGTAACCCGTGCGTCGGTAGAAGCGAATCAGGAACGGCTTGTCAGAGTCGTTCCTGATTTGTTGTTATCCAGAAGGCGGAAGAACCTCAGGAAGCTGCTTGCTGTCGTGCATCCTCGAAGAGATGATCCAACCCAGCAGACCGGCGAATACTGTGACAAGTTTTCCGTCGATCGTCACACCGAGCGAATTGAATACCTCGGTCAATGAATCGGATGAGCCACTGGGCCCGGCGACTGATGCAAACGAAATGACCAATGCGGTCACAACCGAACCCAGGCCGTGAATTCTAGCCCAGGAAAGCACTGGCAGTTTTGCCACGATACGGCTTCCGCCTTTCGTGACTTCGGTGAGATAGTGGATCAGCAAAGATGCCAGGTAGAACGTGATACCTGCACCCAGCAAAGCCACTGCCAGCGGAGCGAAACTTGAAAGATCCATTGTCATTCTCCTTTTTATTTACAGGCCGAATTGCCTGTTATCCACGAAAGTTTTCGAAACTTCTGGGAAACCGTTTGCCGTGATGGTTATCCCGGATCCACTTCCAAACGTATGCAATATAGGCATCCCGCTTGTTGATCTTGCGTTCGAGATAGCGAATATCCCTTTCCCTCAGTTGGATGGACTTACCGGCTGCATCGACGGCCTGGCTTGCCACATTGCTTTCAGTTTGCTTGCGGGTGTTATACGCGGTGAGGAGCAGCCCGAAGGCGGAGAGAACCGCAAGTAACGTTTGCCATTCCATTTCATCGTTTCCTCTTGGCGCGCGGTCGGCGTCCTTTCGGAAGCGGTTTCTTCAAATCGATCCAGACGTGCAAACCGATAATCAAATAGGGAAGGGCAAGATAAGGACGGATGAATCTGGCGCCGTAGGTCACGGGATCGATGGCGCCGTAGTAGGCCAGGAGATGAACGAGAAAGGCATAGGACATGACCAGCGCGGTGATGAAGTTGAACCATTTTTTTCCGTTGGGACGATGGAGAAAGTAATACAGGCAGATAATGACTGCGGCCATGGCAACCAGTGAATCGATCAAAAGGGTGACGTTTGTCATGGCCTTATTTTACCTCATGCCGGGGGTGCGATGGACGTCATTTTCCAGGATGTAGGGAACTGATTACCTTCCTGAAGCAGGAGGGGCTTATCGCCTATGGACGTTCCGTAGACTTTGTTTCCTTCAACCCGATAACCAACGATCGTATATTCCCAGCCAGACGGTGTGGTGACTTTTACCGGGAGCTCCGGGAAGAATTCCAGCAGGGCAGTCTGGACCCACAATTCCCCGCCTTTACGCATCAGGGGAGTGTAGGCATTCTTCCCATTACCCAATTTGAACAGGTAGCCCTTCGAGTTGATGGAGGTGAATTTATGGATATATTCCGGGGTGGTTTCAAAGTTGAAATCGGCGGGGTCCAAGTCCCAGGTATTCTTGAGGGAGGACAGGCGGCAGAACTTTCCGCGGATCTCAGTGACCCAGACCACATTTCCCCCCCATGTAAGACATTCGGGTTTACTGCCCACGTTGATCCAGCCAGCCGCGGGGATGGTGAGAGATTTCCATGTTGAAGGGCCGTTCAGCTTGATCAGGAAGTTTCGCATGGCGATGGTAAGCGGAATCTTCGAACCCTTGCCCTTGCGCGGGGATTCATTCAAGATCACCGTATTTGGGGGAACGGGTCTTGGGGTAGCGCGCCAGATGTTTCTAAGTCGACCGTACATTATTTTACAAACACTCCATAGGGTTGATGGGCGGAGTTGACGAACTCCATCCAGGAATATTCTTCGATGCGGTTAGGATAGGGATTATAAACCCGAACGGTGCCCCACTGCCTTTCCGGCAGAACTTCGGTAACAACCACCCAATGCAAAACCCCTGCCCCGCGCAGGCGTCCGTTGGTGGAATCTATGTTACAGGAGGCGATCACATGTCCATGCTCGACCCAGTTCTTCAGGCTGGCGGGGGTGTAGCGTTTGAGGATGCTGGAAAGCTCGACAGGTTTCTGATCGTATATTTCAAGCAAGTTTCGCAGCTCACCGGAACCAGTGCCGCGCATACGGCCCTGCCCGATGATGCTCTTCCAGAGCGGCGGGGATTTGACTTTCCAAGTTGCGAGGATGGCAGCAAGCGGTTCGCCCAGGATGTAGGCTACACACAATTCGCCGCAGGCGTTTACCTGCTTTTGTCCCTGATAGACGAAGTACTGTTCTGCGTCGTTCTTGTTTGGGGTCTGGCCTTCGATCTGGACACAGTTTTTAGGAAAGTTCTCGATGTAGGGTTCGAGGCAGTCGGACTTGATCCAGCCTGTGAATTCCTTTCCTTCGGCATTCGTGTAGTTTACGCAGGCAAGGCCGGGCGGGTCACTGGGTTGAGGATTATTTTCGACCAGTACCCCGGGATTCAAGTCGAAGTATTTGACCGACTTGGGAGCCGGCATGATGAGCAGGGCGGTGAAGGAGTTGAGCCAGAGTTTTGTCATGAAACCTCTACTTGACTATTCCGTAATTGTAGGTAGAATGAATAGGAAGGATAAATGCGATGACTATATATAAGAAAGTGCTTCCACTAATTTTTCTGATCCTGGCCTATTCGAACATGCAACACGCCGGATTTGTCGGACATAAAAACGCCTATCACATTATAACATTCAATGAGGTTTGCATTTCCACTCATTGCGTCCGAACCAAACCAGAATGCCATGACATTCGATGTGATCCACGATTTTCTCACCCCCCTTACAATCATAGGATTGTGAAGGTTCATTTCTAAGAAATCCCGTATGCCGAAATTACTGATCCTATGGGCATTGAAACCTCCATAACTAAAAGCACGAGAGGAAAATCTTCGCGTCACTTGATGCCATATATCGAAATGACTGTTCCAGCCTTTATACTTCCAGATAGCGACTGCAATAGAATTTTGCTTATTGATGCGGTATTGCCCCAAACTGTCCGGCCAAGGGTAATTATACTTGCCCCAGAAGATACATAAGAGAAGTGGAAGTGAACGGCTTTGTGAAAAGAACCCGTATAATGAGGTAGAAACGAATAGAAGCTCCCGGAGACCCCGACGGGGTTGCCATCATTGGCAAGGACACCAATAGATGCCTGCGTCAAAGTGCCGCTATCTGCTGATGGCGTACTGCCAAGTCCATGAATTTCTTGTATGATGTAGTTTGATCCGCTGTCCCCGTTGAATTGGGCGGCTAAAACAAAAGCACTTGTGCCGGCGGCCGTATTTCTACCGGAGCCAAAGAAAATAAGGTGCTTATATGATTGGGGGACATCAATTGAAATGGATGCCTTATCCGTTGCCAGCACTTCCGAATAAATTGGATAAAACGGCAGGTTGAGATACTTCCAATCTACATTGCCTTTTATGTCCAACCATGCCTTGTACTTCTCCTCCCGATCTCCCAACTCATTGAGCAGGCGGGTGATTTCACCCTGGCGTTGGGGGGATAGGTTTGGGTCACGCATTTCGAGGAGCATGTCCCCGAGTTTGTTACCGATTGGCATTTAAACCTCGCTCGTCAGGGGGCAGAAAAGCATGATCAGCATTGATTGATCCAGAGTTTCATATCTCTCCTATTCAACGTAAACCGTAAAAGTCATCGAGATATTACTCGGGTTCGTGCCCCATGTCGGAGTAACCCACTTAATTTCAAAAAAATGTCCGGCCACAACAGGAATTGCCAAACCCGTAGCTGCATAGTAATTGATTGTTGAGTTGGTTACTAATGCGCTAGACAGGATGTTATCTGTGGTCGCATCATATCTTAGATAAGCGGTCGAGGTTTCTCCAGTTCCAAGAGTCCCTGTGTTTCTAACTGCAATATCTACTCGCGTAACGGTTCCAGCAAACGGGAAAAAAACTCGACAAAAAGCCTCGGTTGTGGACATTGCCTGAGAGGGCTGGCTGCCAAAGAAATATGTGGTCGCATCTAACGGTGAAGCCAAAAGTGAACTATGTGCGAGGAGTGTATACCCCAACAAACCTGCGGGGGTCGCCCAGTTGCCAGCGCCGTTCATGAATTCAGTCGAGACGTTCGAAAGCTTTTTCAAAAATCCATGCAATGCGATGGTGGCGTTGTTGGTTATTACGTCCGTAACCGACAAATCCGTATCAGCCACTGCGCTGTACGATCCATCCCCCTCAAGAAACTTACCCGCCGCAGGCGAGGCAGCCAGCGCCTTGTACAGATTGGCAAGCTGTGCGAATTGACTGCCCGAAAGTGCTATTTTATCCGTACTGAGTGGAGTTGTTTTCTCGCCGCCAGGGGCATTGGGTATGGTTGAGCCAGGCATATTATGTTCCTATATCTATCGACCAGGTAGTGCGGGGGAGAGAGTTCAAGGATTTATCGGGGGAAGTGGCGACAGTATTGGACCACATGATCGTTGTGAGATCGTCCCATAGGATTTCAGTGCCATTGTCCCATAGAATTTCAGTCGGATAGTCAATATCCACGGCTGTACCAGACGGGGGGACATCCGTGATGTAGGTTGTGCGGGGAAGAGAACCGATCTGGCTCATGGCTAGATTATACTTTGCTTTGCAAGCGCCTTGACTTTATAGAACCAGGTGGAGATTGCCTCGGCATTGTTGTAGGTGCCAGTTATGAAATAATAATATTCGCCCTGGGGGATGGAGGCCAGACCGCCGATAAGGTGCGTGGTGATATCCTCGCCGCTGACAGAGACAGAGCCGTTGCAATAGGTGGAGGTCCTGTCATCAGAACCCTGGTTCAAAACCCCTGAGGCAGTGGAGAAATCTGCCCCGGGGCTGGTGAGAATCTTGCTACGTTTATCCCCTTCGTAAAGCACAAATTCCTCGATGAATGGGGAGTAATCCTGCTGAGAGAACATGGACCAGTCCATGCCATCCAGGAGATCCCCATTCTTGGGAAGTACGATGATATCCCAGTAGAAGGTGACGATCTTGCCGCTGTAGGTGCCTGTGAGATATAGTCGATAATCTCCGGCTGGGATGGAGGCTTTGTCCCCGATGAGACTGGATATCAAGATATTGCCGGCGCTGGTGGCGGCAGGGCTTTGGTTGCAATAAGTGGTGCTGACATCCGTGGCTCCGTTCATAAGGGCTTCGGATATAGCGGTGAAGGAGGTCACATTCTTGACCGCGATATTCACCTTGCGGCGGTCGCCTTCGAAGAGCAAGATCAGCCCGGCGCGTGTTTCGCTCACACGACCTCGGTGAGAACCAGACTCATGGTTGCTTCGATTTCATCTTCATCTGGATCGACTTCCTCGATCTTGTAGCGCGGCTCGTCGGATATGGTCACTTTTCTCTGGTGATACAGGCGGAATTTCGAGAACAGGGTCAATTCGTCCGCGATCTGAGCCTGGGCGCGCAGCCAATTTAGCAGCTCCTGCCCGTTCTGTTCATCGTCATCGCCGGAAACCTTGAAGTACACGGTCCAGGAGTTGGCGAGCTGGTTACGGGAGAAGAGGGTGGAGGAAATGGATTCGATCATCACCGGGTCTGTGGCCTCGGATGAGATAGGACGCAGGCGCAGGCGCAAGGCGCGCTTGTTGCCGCGCTGGATACGGACACTGCCGGTGGGGCCGCGCTTGATGCTTCCGATGAAGTACCAGGTAGAACCGCCAATGTCGTTATCGGCCTGATATTCCACGACGATCTCATGGCCGGCTTCGGTATCGCCCTCCTGTGCAAGTCCTTTGGTATTTATCGTGAGGGTGGCGAAATATTTCGGGTCTGTGGTGTACAGGTCGATGGTGGGCAGGATGATCTCTGTTTCGTGCTGGTATTTGATGCTCGTATCGTCCAATGGGCGAACGCCATTGAGCGGGAATTCCTGGAACATCATCTCGCCGGCAATTCCCCACCAAAGGCGTGGGCGGGCGTCTGTATCCGGGGGGTTCTGCCATTGGACGGAGGTGATGCGCCGGCCCAGGAAGAAGCCTCTGATCTGTTCAGACCAGGAGGCGGTATCAAGCGAGAATTTCATGACTGAGGAATAACCGCTTGCGCCGGCATCGACTGCGGCGAAGATCCAGCCTTTGGCGGCTTCGAGGTCGGCTACATAGCCCGAGCGGTTGGATGGAAGGTTGTTGTTAAGACGCGTGGGATAGGCGCCGCTGCCGGTGATCAGGAACATATCGTTCTGGAAGCCGATATACAGATTCTTATCCGCTGCGGTGACTGCAGCGCGTCCATTGGTGATATCAGGAGCGGTTTCGACTCCGATCCGAATGCGCGCGGCCTGGTTGTTCTGGATGACGAACAGACCATCCTCTTTGCGGACGTGCAGGATATCGGCGTGCATGTTTATGCCGGTGATGCGGTTGGTATTATCCCCGCATGGGATGGATGTGCCGAACAGGACATCGGTCCCGAACGTGACAGGGGTTCCCAGCGGGGATGTGGGAGCAAAGGCCACGGAAACCTTTGGACTGTTGGGAGTTCCGGTTGCGGCGGCGTTATTTGCGCGCCAGAGACCGGAAAAAAGCACCGGGTCGTAGCCCTCGGAAAGGAAATAACCCTTGTTGTTATTGGTGCTTTCCACGTCGAAGGCGTGATCATCGGCGTCGGTGTAATCCATTTGCATGATGCGGATGTTCACCGTGTCGTTCTGGGGGAAGTACACTATTCCATTCTGAACGGCGGGTTCGCCTGTGACCACGCCCAGGCCGGTGGTGCCGAGCTCCACAAACCAGTCGCAACCAAAGACCATGTATTCACTGTCGGCGGTCACAGGAGTCACATCCCAGGCTGTTGAAACGGTGAGGGTATCGGCATCGTTGGATGATATCAGCCGTACTTGCCCCTGCCCGGTGCCGCGGATAATACGAACATAGCAATTGGCAAATCGATTGGTAGTCCAGTTTGTCGCGCCGTAGGATCCATGCCCGGTATCTTTCAGGGTGGTGGAGGATTGAGTTCCCACCGCGCGCCCACGAACCCCGTTCAGGAATAATCGGCTGCTGGTAGAGAGATTGTCATAGATGCGGATCAGGTAAAGGACGCCATCCCAGATAAAAGGTTTGTAGGTACAGGCGATGTCTGCATCGGTGATGCGATAATAAGGGGAGTAGGCGGTGGCGACTGAATTCGTACTCCAGGAAGAATCGGCGGCGTTACGCAAGCCAGCCGCGGAAGGGTCGCAACCGATCTCCCAGCAGGCTTCGGCTCGATCGCCAGATGCCCCGTAGACTTTCAGGTGATAGGTGGTTCCTGAGGTAAGAGCCTCGGATATGGTCCAGACGTAGTATTCACTTGTGACATCGGTGAGGGTGGAAGAAGTAAGGGTGGCGGTTTCCAGAACGGTGGAAGGAAAACCCCCACTGTCCGCGCAGATCTCTGCGGTGAGGGTTCCTGGAACACCGGCCGCACCGGCCGGCACCTTGCGCCGAATAATCAAAATTAGTTTTGCGGCTGTGAAATTTGCGGATGGAACAAAGGTCACATCCAGGCATTTTGTGGACCCCACCAGCGGTTTGAATGTGACGCCGTTGGCATCCGGCATACTGCTGACGGCATCGCGCAGGCCGCGTCCCCATTTCATGAGCAGGGTGGCATGATATTTGCCCGGGGTGGTGGACCAGCCGTTGCGGGAGTCGTATAACCCGTATTGCTCCGGGGTGTAACGGTCGAAGCCGCGCCCGGCGTGGAATGAGTTCATCCCCACGCGCTGCAGCGGGGCCTGGGCATTATTTGTTTTTACGAAGATCTGGGAGAAAGGAACGTCCAGCCCATACCAAAGCCCCGCCTGATCCTGAAGGGCGAGGCTGTATTTATCCTGATCTGAAGTGGGGGTGACATCGCAAAGGCGGTTTTGGGGCATCAGTTATACATGGTGAGCGGAGGATGTTGTTCCTCGAAAAAGGGAACTTCGAATTTATTATCCTGAATGGATTCAGTGAGCAGCGCCTTGGCGGTGTTCCAATTGTCCATATCGATCTTGCGGCGCTTGGGCATGGCTTTCCACCAAAGCATTCGTTCGACACAGGCGGCGATCGCCACGGGCTCCGGGATAATGCCGTTGACCGCGGTATTGTAGGCGGTCAGTTCGGGATGAAAGCCCATGTAGTTGATGGCCAGAGTGTAGGCGGCCACAGGCTGGGCTTCGAATACGAGTGTATCCTGCGTTTCGCCGGCGGAGGCTTCTATGTGCCAATTGGGAACCCCGAGCGGGTTGTAAACAGAATCTTCGAGCTGAATGAGGTTTGGGCGGATTCCTTTTATGCCAGCCGGCAAGGTATAGCGCAGGGTATCGTCTGCCGTGGTCAGTGAGCGGTCCCAAGTATTGATGATGCGCCCCAGTTTGCGGAGCCCGCGTGAGCATTGTTTGACGGCTTCGTAGAGCGGGACGACATCCTTGCAAAGGGCGTATTCATCGCCGGCCGCGGGGGCGTCTGTAATGGTTGGGAATGTGACTGAGAATGGATTGCTTACGGATGCGGAGATGATGGCCCACCGGCCCTGCGGACTGCCGGCATCGGTTGTACGCGACATGAACAGGGTCCAGTTCTTGAATTTACTGGTTTGATATTTGCCGTTGGCGGATGAATCCAGCAGGGTGGTGGTGGTACCGCTTGTCACCACGCCGTTGAGGATATCGGCGTGGATCTCGCGGTAGGCTTCTTCGAGCAGCTTGCCGGCGATCACTTTAGACTCTCTTCGGCAATCACTTCCACTTTTTTATTTGCTCCAGTGACTTCTGGCATTTGGGCAAGTTGAACGTCGAAATCGCTGATCTTTCTCATGACAGTCCCCCAATCACTGAAGCGGTTGGAGAAGGCCGCCAGAATTTTCATGTATTTATCCGTATCACTGCCGCTATCGGCGCCGATCTTTTCGTAGAAGGTGAGCCCGCCACCCTCCAAGCCAGGATGGGGGACGAAGAATTCGATCTCGCCGTAGAGATTATTCTGTTCGTCTGTCCAGAATTTCAGGGAACCCAAGTTTTCTGCCATTAGTTCCACCTTGCGGTCCGGCATGGGCATTTACGATCTGGCCCCAAGCAGCGACCACAATCCATGCACCAATAAGTTGCGTCAGGTTGATCCTCGTTGATAAAATCAAGTATCTCCTGAAGCTGTTCAGAAGACAACTCCACAGGTTTTCCATTCCTGAAGATTTCATTCATGGGGCTGTCTTCCGGGTTGATTTCGAAAACATCGGTCATATATATTTCTTCCAGTCGCCGGTTTCAAAGGTCATTATAGCACTATTGGGGGTGAGGTTGACCACCTTCTCGAATGCTTTTTTGGCCAGAGGGAAGAAATATCGTTCTGTTGCGGCGAGTTCCGGGCGGTTGTAGATGTGCCCGGGCAGGAAATAGGCGCCGGCTTGCCCGCGGAAGTGATCGGGATCTTCGCCGGCGGCAATGAAGGCGCTGCCGGGCTTGCCGCCTTTCTCTGTCTTGCTGTAGCGGTGATCCATGCCAAGCAGGATCAGATTGCGGAAGCCCATGTACCATGCCAATTGCATGTTGATATAGCTTACAGTTCCGCCCATGAATACCTGAACTGCGGCGTCCTGACTGAAGCCAATCTCTACCACGGGATTGAATTGATGCGCGCCGGGCAGGGGGACATTGCGCGGGACGAACTTGGGACAGTCGAATTCCGTGTGTTCCATGATCCATGGGATACAGGTATGCAACATGTTTCCATCGGTGCAGGTCCAGTAGGTGGGTTTGAAGGGGAAGTCGTATATTTTATTCGACCCGAAGGAGATGTATTTCTCGCCAAAGTCTGCGAGCGGTACTTTGTCGAGACTTGGGCCGTTACCGATAATTAGAGCAACGCCATCGTGTGTGTTATGAAAATCCTGAATCATTGCATTCCTTTCTGATTATCCGTGCAGTATTGATCATGAAATGATCTTCATACTCCTGGGCAAGTTCCAAAAGAGCTGCATAATTCCTTTCGGAGCGATATAGGTGCCGGCGGTCGTTCATCTGCCCGAGCCATTCGATGCGGCGCATGACTGCAGGTTTCAACTCCGCGGCTCTGGCGATCTTATCGATCTGATTCGGCTGGATGGCCATGATCTTTCCTGGCTGGGTGTTTGGAGTGAAAATATTGGCGGGTTTCTTCCCAGCGTTTCCAGTAGTCTGGGGTCTCGGTGCGGGTGTGCATGTTCAGGTGGACGATGGGAAGAGGTGCCACATCCAGGCGAAAGCCGGCTTCGAGGGCACGGATACAGTAGTCGATCTCCTCGAATGCAGCTTCCATCTTCGGATCGAAGCCGCCGATCTTTTCCCAGACCCTTCTAGGGATGAGGAAGTAGGCGGAGTCGACCACGGCGGGAAGTCCATCTGTAAAGCCATCGTAATCGAATTTCCATTTGTTGCCGTAGATTGTATCGTCGCGCAGGGTGGCGATGATGTCGGTTACGTTTCCATTGCAGAGGCAGTCGTTGTTGCAACAGAGGAGCCAGTCCCATATACGTTTACCCCATGCAGCCCCATGGTT
>Ga0209641_10001197_pt1 | contig 23390 bp, 25 predicted proteins | sample RifCSP16_1_FD_184022 | JGI IMG/M metagenome (GOLD analysis project Ga0209641, IMG submission 184022) | Soil microbial communities from Rifle, Colorado - Rifle CSP2_sed 16_1 (SPAdes) (version 2) | ecosystem: Environmental > Terrestrial > Deep subsurface > Rock core/Sediment | place: Rifle... | reverse complement strand
CGATAACCTGGGCAGGCGAGGAGGGAGTCAAACTCGTCATCGTCGGGGGACGCGACGCATGGCGGGTAAGTGACCAGCTCAAGGCGAAGAATATCCCCGTTGTTCTCACTGAAATTCTCAGTTCACCCGGCAGACGATGGGAAGACTATGATCTTGTTTATTCCCTTCCGAGGAGATTGAAGGAAGCTGGAGTGAGGTTCTGTATCGCGGGCGATCCTGATCCCTCCAATTCACGCAATCTCAATCATCACGCAGCGACCGCCTCAGCCTTCGGGCTTTCCAAAGAAAACGCGCTGAGAGCAATTACACTTGATGCTGCATCGATACTTGGAATCGAGTCAATGGTAGGGTCAATTGATGTCGGCAAGGACGCAACATTGATTGTCACCGACGGAGATGTTCTGGAACTCTCATCGAAGATTGAACGTCTGTTCATTCAAGGCAAGACAATTGATCTTCGCGACAGGCACAAACAACTCTACGGAAAATACGAAGAAAAATATCGGCAACTGGGCGGGCAATAGGACGCAAAGCTTTCGAATGAGAGAACACGTCCATGAATAAGCGGCTCATTACTATTGTTGCTAGTGGCTTCTGCCTCTTTGATCCAGCAGGTTCCGTGTTTGGACAGACACGGGAGGGACAGCAACTCGTGGCGGCAGAACTCATTACGGATGCTACAAACACGCAGCAACCGTTCACCGTCGGGATACGTTTTGCCATTCAGCCGGAATGGTATCTCTATTGGAAGAATCCGGGGGATGCCGGCTTGCCAATTGAGGTACGGTGGGATCTCCCGGAAGGCTGGAGGGCTGGGGAGGTACAGTTTCCCGTTCCATCTAAATTTGTTCACGATGAAATTACCGCGTACGGCTACAAGAAGGAAATTGTTGTTCTGGCAACCATCTTCCCGGATCGTGCTTCAAAGGGACCGTTGAAGGCTCAACTCGATTGGCTGGTGTGCCGGGAGAGCTGTTTGAGGGGAGGGACATCGGTTTCCCTGGACGTCGAAACCGAATCGCCACAAAACCGGCGCCAAGCCATGAAATTGCTGGAATTCTTTCGCTCCAGGCTTCCTGGAACGCAGAAAGAAAGCGGGTTGTTCTTTCAGGAAGCTCAGTTCTCGCGAAACGGAGAGGAGTGGGTGCTTCGCATTCCGATTGTCGGCGGAAATGCAGACAAAGTGAAGGATTTTTATCCTGAAATACTCGAGGGTGTGGTTGTGGATTTCAAACGCATTACTATTCATCAGAAAGAGCTTCGTATAGCATTTACCCGCCAAGATAATACAATACGCACCTTAAGGCTTCGAGGTCTCCTTGTCACGGCGGATTCAGCATTTGAAATCGAAATTCCCATTCACTTATCATCCCAGTAACAACAGGAGAGCATCCTATGAAACGAGGACTTATCGTGACGACAATCGGAACAGTGATCCTGTTCCTTGTTGCCGCCTTTGCATTTCCTTCGGAAGTTGAAGTAGGGAAGCCGGTTCCCGATTTTGCTCTGAAGGGAATAGACGGAAAGACCTATCAACTCTCACAGTTCAAGGGGAAAGTGGTTGTCCTTGAATGGACCAATCCCAATTGCCCCTTTGTTCAGCGCGTGTACAAAGAGATCATGCCGGGCATTCAAAAGAAATACGCCGACAAAGTTGTTTGGCTTGCCGTCAATTCGACAAATCCCGGGCACGGTGATTTTGAGTCGGCAGAGGACCTGAAAGAGACCTACGACGAATGGCATGCAACATTCGCTTGCATGCTTCTGGATCCGGACGGAAAAATCGGTAAGATGTTCGACGCGAAAACAACTCCGCATATGTTCATCATCGACAAAGAGGGTAAGCTTGTCTACGCAGGTGGAATCGATGACGATCCGCGGGGGGGGAAACAGGACAGGGTCAACTATGTTGACGTCGCCCTGACAAATCTTTTTGCCGGAAAGGATATCCCCATGCCCACGACACGTTCGTACGGGTGTTCGGTCAAGTACTAATTCGTGCTTTGAGACATCAACGAGCCCGCATATCACTCGATATTCGGGCTTTCTTTTTTCTTCTTTCGATTTCTTCCACGTTGGATTACATCAATTGGTATTCCCATGAGACAGCGGAAATTCAAGGAGGCCGCGGATGAATATACGGCCTCCATACAATTCGGCGATTCGACCGCGGGGACATTTCGATCACTTGGCGCATCACAGTTTTTCCTCGATAGCCAGGAAGTTGCCCTGGAATACCTTCAGAGATCAGCCGCAGTTGACCAGACAGAAGCATTGACGCCGTACTACCTCGGTCTTGTCTGGCAAAAGCTGGGTCAACCAGACAGTTCCGTTAGTTCGTTCGAAAAAGCTATTACCCTCTCAAGGGTGAAATTCATCGCGGATGTACTCATGCAGATGAGCATCAGTTACGAACTCAAAAAAGATCTCGTTGAAGCTGTCGCGTCTATCAAGAAGGCTATGAGTCTCACACCCGACAACAAGGCCCTTCTTTTCTATCTTGCTTCGCTCTATGACAGGCATTATGCCGATCGTTCTGCGGCAAGGAAATATTATGAAGAATTCATCCGGATGGCACCGGATGTCGAGGAGGGCATGCTGCGGCAGGCTGTTGGGCGGCTAAGGGCTTTGAGGGAAGAAGAACACTTCAGAGCAAAATAGCTCCAAAAGCGCTTCTCCCATGTGCCGACAAATTGATGTGTTTGTCAACAAGGTCGAAATTCGTTATACTCAAGAGTATTTGTGTCGACGAGACCGTCTGAAACCCAGGAAACATCATGCCGGAATTCATCCCCCTTCAATATTCTCCCCTTTCTGAAGAAGAACAGCAACGTCGGGCAACAGCATTTTTCGAGCAATGCCAACGTCGGAGAACAGTTCGTGATTTTTCGAATAAACCCGTCTCACGTAAACTTATTGAAACACTGATCATGACGGCGGGAACGGCCCCGTCGGGAGCAAACAGACAGCCGTGGAAATTCGTGGTTGTGACAGATGCCGCTCTGAAGAAAAGAATTCGGGAAGCCGCCGAGAAGGAAGAAAAAGAAAGCTATGAACAGCGCATGACGGACCAGTGGCTCCAGGATCTTAAGGTTCTCGGAACGGATTGGCACAAGGAGTTTCTCGAATCGGCTCCAGCTCTCATCGTTGTTTTTTCATCAAACTATGAACTCGAAAATGGGGGGATTCACAAGAATTACTATGTGAAGGAATCGGTAGGGATCGCTGTTGGATTTCTCCTGGCAGCCATTCACAATGCGGGCTTGGCGGCTTTGACCCATACTCCAAGTCCGATGAATTTCCTTCAAGAGATACTCGAACGGCCGGAGAATGAAAAACCCCTCCTCTTGGTGCCTATCGGATATCCCATGAAAGGCGCACTCGTGCCAGACATTGGGCGAAAGAAACTCAACGAAATAGCCCTGTGGCGTTAAGGTATTGACCGTGGGTTTACACCATTGACCGAACACGACAGGATCTCATGCGGCTTGCTATCATATCAGACATTCATTCCAATCTTGAGGCGCTGAACAAGTCGCTCTCAATCATTGATTCGCGCAAGGTCGATTCGATCCTCTGCCTCGGTGATGTTGTTGGATACGGTGCTAATCCAAACGAATGTGTCGAGATTGTGAAGAAGCGCTGCAGCACGGTTCTTCTTGGCAACCACGACGCAGCCGCCATTGATCTCACAATTGCAAAGCAGTTTACCACTTATGCTCGTCTCTCGGCTGAGTGGACAGCTGGACATCTTCTCCCCGAACACAGGAGTTTTCTCGAGTCGTTGCCCCTGACATCGTCGAAAGAAGGAGTATTCCTTGTTCATGCATCCCCCTTCGAACCGTCGGAATGGTACTACATCGTTTCCATTCTGGATGCGCGCCAGGCATTTGCGCATTTTTCAGAAGAAATCTGTTTTGTGGGTCACTCACATTTACCGGGAGTGTTCGGAGAAACGTCAGAGAGCCAGCAAGTGGCGAGGGGAGAGCGATTCGTTGTCAATGTTGGAAGTGTAGGACAGCCGCGCGACGGTAATCCAAAACTCAGTTTTGGCGTTTTTGATACTGATCGATGGGAATATGAAAATGTAAGAGCCGAGTACGAAATCAAGCGAGCCAGCCAAAAGATTCTTGATGCCGGTCTGCCGCGCGCTCTTGCAGACAGATTATGGGCGGGGGTATAGCGGGACTATCGGGGAGAAAGAAGGGCCAACAACCGGTCTTTTCTCATTGTGGAGACCGCAGCACACAGGGTTTCGTCAACAGTCCACAAAACGATATTGCAGTCGTTGTGATGGGGGTCGGTATACCAACCGGTTCGGGCCAGAGATTCTTTAGCGGCCGCAGGCAGAGACAGCACCGATCCTACCAAGGCATCCGCCTTTTTGACCTCATAGACATACAGAAGATCATCTCCCCGTTTGTAGACAATGTGTGCCAGGTTCACACCGTCATAGGTGTTTGCCATGGCGCCGTACCAATCGCAGCTGTCATCAGAAAGAACACTCACTGTAAACTGGAAGTTTTGCCTCTGGAAATACCCCACAATGACATCTGAATAACAAGCAATCAAGGATGGCTTCAATTCCCCGGATTGGACAAGGGAGAAGTTCTTCAACGATTGATTGATAATGTCATTCCCCGCTGTGTGGGCAGAATCGCTTGATGTTTCGCGAGGTACAATCAGAAGGGCAGTGAGGGCAAGGACAATGGCGCCGGCTGCCAGCGTTGGGGCAAGGAACCGCCAGGAAAGAAGGCGATCAAGCCACGAACGACCTTGAGCCTTTTCGATTTGGCTGCGGAGCAACTGAACGACGGTCTGAGAAACGGATGACGGGGTAGGAACGTGTTTGAGGGTTTGGCGGACAACGTTTTTTGCGAGCAGCTCAATTTCATACTCGTTTCTGCAGGGGGGACACGCCTTTAGATGCGCAAGAAAAGCTGATTTCATGTCGCCGGGAAGAACCCGGTCGAGAGCATCACCCGCCATTGCATGTGCTTCGCCGCAATTCAACATGTCTGTTCCTCGCTAGTCATGAGGGACAATCCCTTGTTTTTTTGCATACTCAAAGAGCTTCGCCTGAAGAAGTTTGCGGCCGCGGTGGAGCCTTGATCGGACTGTTCCAATGGGTCGTTCGATGAACTCCGAAATTTCTTCGTAGGTCATTCCCTCGATATCGCACAGGATTACCACAGTGCGGAAGTCCTCAGGAAGTTCTTCGAGAGCTTTCGCGACCTCATCACCAAGCAAATTCCCAAAGAGTTTTTCCTGGAGGTCATTGGTGTCGGCGTAGTCTGCTCGAATGGTGTTGTAGAAATTTTCGATGTCTCCATAATCAACTTTATCCGGCTCCTTGGTCTCTTTCCGGTACCGGTTGATGTAGGAATTCTTCATGATCCGGAAAAGCCACGCGCGGATATTCGTGCCCTTCTCGTATTTGTCCCAAAAGCGATACGCCTTCAGGAAGGTTTCCTGAAGAAGGTCACGGGCATCGTCTTCGTTTCCGGTGGTGCGCAGCGCGTAATTGTAGAGGATGTCCATATGAGGAAGGGCTTCCTGCTCGAAGTCTGCATGCTTCTTGCGCGTCACACGGGAAAGAACCGCTGCAGCAACTGGAATCATGGGTCGTCTTTTTCTGTTCTTGCCCTTCAGGGCGGCATCCTCTGGACATCATCCTGCCGCCACATGCAAGCCGGAAAGACGACCTGCACTTTGAACAGGAGTTTGAAGCAACTAGTTCCGCTTCCCCGGTGGGTTCAAACCGCAGGCAGATCCCGCCCGGCGGGATCATGGTAGTCTAGGAAGGTCAAAATACGAAAAAGTGCAGTATGGCGCAACAAACGGGGATTGTGAGGGTCATTCTTTCCTCTTTATCATGACGTCGAGAAATTCTTCTCGCCGCATTGTCTTATCCATGTCTATGACGGTGGAATTGAGGAGAATTCCCCTGCAGTCATATTCTTCGAATGCACCAAAGCTGCTTAGATCCCCCAAGTCTTCAATTTTTCCCATCATAATAATTTGACCAGTCAGAGAATTACGCTGTTCTGTGAGATTGACGGCAACGTCGAGATGAACCGGCGGAATAGCAGAGGCCGGCTGAAAGCGAACATTGCGGAAGATCATGTCATAGAAGTTTTTTCCATTGAGAGGAAGTTTTTCATAAGAATTTAGGTCTGCCTTTTCATACTCTCCGGTTGCAATGGCATACAGCGAACTGACAATTCCAATGAAATTCAATTTACGCAGAAACATTTTTTCATGATCGTCCATCCAACCGCCGGATTCAATAAGAACAGTACTTGTTCCCCATCTCTGAATATTGTCTCCAAAAGCCCGCGGTTCGAAAGTATCATCATACCGGGCAATGTGACCCGGAATAAACTGGTTCATCGCCTCGACAAAAGCTGCGGCAACGTATTTCGCACGCCGGCGAGTGTGATTGTCGATTTGCGACTCATCAAGGGAAGGTGCAAGCAAGGCAAGAGCTGTGACGTTTCTCGTTTGCCCGACTGTATATCGCGGGTCCTGATCATGCAAATTGAAGCCGAAATCGGGTTGGTGGCTATCCCGGATCGACTTAAGAATCCGCGCCTCCACAGTTTCCAGTTTCAACGCGTCGCGATTAAGATCAATAAGCTGGGCTGTCCTGCGCTGGAAACGCTCCGCTCCGTCAGGATTCACCATTGGGACGATCAACAATGTCAGGTCTTGTCTGATTCTCTCGACAACAGGGTGATTGGGTTGGAGAACGAAAAGATTGAGCATATCCAGCAGAGCCATAGTTGCCGTTGGTTCGTCGCCATGCATTTGGCTCCAGAGCAGAACCTTTGTGGGTCCACCTCCGAAGGAAAGGAGAAAAATCGTTCTACCCTCGGCCGAGGCGCCAACCGGCGTGGAGACATACTGACCCTGATCCAACAGGGGTTGAAGCCACGCGAGCATTTTATCCTGAGTAAACCGTCGGGAGGTTATCGAAGCGAGTTTGAGGGATTCATAGTGGTCAAACAGTTCCTGAGCAATGTTCATTTGCGCATCAAGAGGAGTGAAAGTGATGGACAGAAGGAGAAGGAGCGAGCGATATTTCATGCGATAGCCTGTTCATAAGGAGAGCGCGTGGATAAACGGAAGAAATCTGATGAAAATCAATTGCAAAGAAAGGTGAGAATGGGATGCAGGATCGACTTGTCTTGTTGACATTCAAAACGTCATTCTTTATATTGGCGGCAATGCGATTCGCTGTGTACGCACGTTCTGACCACTTTTTCAGTCAAGGAGAACCTCAATGTCAGACATATCGTTGGACGCGCTGGGAATGGTTGAAACCAAAGGTCTTGTCGGTGCCATTGAAGCCGCCGACGCCATGGTGAAAGCAGCCCGCGTCACGCTTATTGGTAAGGAACAAATCGGCGGAGGGTATGTCACCGTCATGGTGCGGGGCGATGTCGGCGCCGTGAAAGCGGCCACCGACGCCGGTGCCGCCGCAGCACAGCGAGTTGGTGAACTTGTCTCGGTCCATGTCATTCCGAGGCCGCATGCCGATGTTGAGATGATTCTCCCAAAACGTCCCACCCAGAAATAAGCCCTCAATGGACTCCTGAATGATCAAAGCATTCAGGAGTCCCCAATCACAATGAATTACGCACTTGGACTCGTTGAAACCAAAGGTCTTGTCGGTGCCATTGAAGCCGCCGATGCCATGGTGAAAACGGCCAATGTCACCTTGCTGGGAAAAGAGTGTACTGATCCTGCCCTCATCACCATCAAAATTGTTGGAGAGACAGCGGCCGTAAGAGCAGCAGTTGATGCCGGTGCGGCTGCAGCGCAAAAAGTAGGAGAACTGGTTTCAAAACATGTTATCCCACGGCCAGCTGAAGGGATGGAGATGCTTGTTTTTGCGCAAACCATGCGTTCAGAAGAAGAGACCGAGGACATTCTCTCAGGACAGGAGTCGTCCGGTGAACGGGAGCACGACGAGGCTCCCGAGGAGACGTTTGCAATGCCGGAGAACCTTACTCCGGAGCAGCAAAAGTACTATGAGAAACTCAATGAAATGACGGTCCACGAACTGCGTTCCTACGCCCGTACCGTCGAGGGGTTACACATCTATGGGCGGGAAATTTCGAGGGCCAACAAGAGTCAATTGATGGAAGAACTGCTAAAAGCGAAGTTCGAGTAATCAGAAGATGAGGAAAAACAAAAGGGCGGTCCAAGGGCCGCCCCTTTCCTTTTTGGGGGGATCCGATCAAAACGGGCGTTGGAATCTGAAAAACAGTCTTCCAGGTGCCTTAACGTCTGTCCTCCAAACGTAGCCGATACGAAATGAGCCACTGCGGTTGGACAGACCAACACCAATGTCATGTTTGAATTCCGAGAAACGGATGTTCTCGAATCCGCTGGTCCAACCCTTCTCTCGCGGGATGTTTCTCATGAAACCCGCATCACTGAGTACGATGAAATTGAAATGCCGAAGGAGCCCGCTCGGCCAGAAATCCAGATCGTGGAGGAAATCCCCGTTGACGATGTATTCGGCGTTCACGAGGATCATTCTGTTGCCTGCTTCCGATTTGAACGGCCGACCATGAAGACTGCTCAACCCGCCAAGTTCAAACACTTTCTGGGCAGGAAGTTTTCCGCCGCTTGTTCCGGCACGCAGGCGGATATTAATATTGTCATATCGGCTGAGAGGTTGGTATCGGCGAATGTCTGCAGTCAGCTGGCTGAACGTGAAATCGCCCCCGTAGCGCTTGTCTGCAAATTCAGCCGTTCCATAGAGGCTCCACCCCTCTTGACCATAGGATGTTCTTGTCGTCGTGCTGAATCCCGGGCTCACAACGAAACTTCTCATTCTGCCGTCGTCGATTGCCGGATTCAGTCGGAAGAGTTTCTTTCCTCCGAAGATTGACCATTCCGTTTGCTTCGCGAGGGAGGAATATTTGTCAAGTACGTAAGCCACCTTGAGTTGCGCGGTAATGTAATCGGCTCTGGTGTAATATCCGGTGTGAACCGAGAAACCCTCGCGTCCGAAGTAATCCCGAAAATCTTCATGAATCAAAATGGCCGCCGCCGTGTTTTCATTTGTTCCGATGATCCATTGATCTTTCGAATCGGTGAAACTATGCCCCTCTCCGCCAATTTCAAGAATACCCCCCCCCTCTGAGGAACCGTGAAGAACAAATTGACGCGCAAGGCCGAGATTATATCTCCATCGATGAGACTTTGCACCCCAACCCACGGAACCGTACACAGAGAAACGCCGATAGCTGTCCCAATAATATTTCTTCTCCGATCCAAGGCCCAAAAAATGTCCCTCGACGCGATTATAATGATAGATGAAATTGTCAAGATTCGTCATTTCATCAACCCAATTCGCATCCAGGCGATACCCAGACCGCGTGAATCGTCCTCTGTCATAACGATATCCCGCGGTTGAAGCGCGGGTTTTATCCAAATAGCCCTCAACAACGCCATTTTCATGCTTAACAATGTCGCCGTTGATCACGCGTGCATTTCCTTTGATCGTTCCGCCATCTTTTACATACAACGTTCCACCGACGACAAGAACATCTCCATCGATTGTTCCGTACACCGTGAGGTCTCCAGCTTTGACCACAACATTTGCACGGATGGTTTCCCCTTCTTCAACGGTCTTGTCTCCGTCGAATGTGATGCTCGCCTGGGAACTTTTCGATTGCTCGTCCGGAATTGTGTCGGCCGGGACTAGGTTCTTTTCCGATGAGAACTCCCGTGTGACTTTGTCGACAAAGTCTTCAATCATCGTCCCCAACCGATCGGTGAAATTTTCTGGTGCTTCGTTTGTTCTCTGGTCCGCGCGTTTCGTTTGGCCCAGAGCAAGCGCTGCCAGGAAAACCGCTCCTGTAAATACCAAGGTCAGTCGGTTCATACGGTCCTCGCATCCAAGTTGTTGACTCAATTCACGTTACGGGGAAAATTCGGCAAAGTTGCGGCGTATCACAGGCAGGATCCCCGCGATGGAATCCAATAGCCACGGTTGGGGTGTTTTTCGTATATTTTAAACATCTATGAGACTCGCAATCAATATCGACCACGTAGCCACGATCCGAAATGCCAGGGGAGGGCGCGAGCCCGATCCTATTACTGCAGCACATCTATGCGAATTGGCGGGTGCCGAGGGGATTGTCTGTCATCTTCGTGAAGACAGGCGTCATATCAAGGACCGCGATCTTCGGTTGCTGCGCGAAACAGTCAAAACGAAACTCGACCTGGAAATGGGGGCATCCAACGAAATCATTCGGATTGCTCTTGCAACAAAGCCCGACCTTGTGACGTTTGTGCCGGAGCGCCGGCAGGAATTGACAACGGAAGGGGGTCTGGATGTCGTGGCTCAAAAGGGAAGAATGAAGGATGTCATTGCGATGTTCCATGCAGAACGAATTCCGGTGAGCCTCTTTCTCGATCCAAAACCTGTGAACATTGAAACCGCGAAAGAAATTGATTCAGACATTGTTGAAATTCATACCGGTGAGTATGCGAACGCGCGATCCGAAGACGAAATTCATGACCGGCTCATCGAGATCAGAGAGGCGGCCATCCTGGCAAAATCCATCGGTCTCGGGGTAAACGCCGGGCACGGACTTGACTATATTAATACCTTAGCCGTTGCGGCGATCAAAGCCATTGATGAAATGAGCATAGGGCATGCGATCATTACACGGGCCCTGTTTGTAGGAATCGACCGTGCGGTGAAGCAGATGCTCGAGGTTATTGAACGGGTAGCACACTAACGGCTGCAGTTCCTCCTTGGTTCCCAACGATTGTTTTTTGCGCCAAGTTCCAATTGAAACAAAGGCTAATGTACAGAAGGGATCCTTCTGCGAACGAGAAGATCTCTTCTAAGGGGCACTTCACTCATGATCACCGAAATAATGAAATTCCTGAATAAGATGTTCCTTCAAAACACGATTCAGCAATGGCTGATTGCCGTGGCGGTTGTCTGCAGTGTGTTCATTCTTATGAAGCTTCTTGAGTGGTTTACCGCGAAGAAAATCGCAGCATGGGCGAAGACAATGACCACAGAACTTGGCGATCTCTTTGTTCAGGTTCTGGGGAAAACGAAGCTCTTTTTTGATTTCAGCGTGGGGATCTATATCGGCAGCGGCCTGGTCAAACTGCCCGGAGATGTTCGCGAAATTATCGGCATTATTTTCATTGTTGCTGTCCTCCTTCAGATGGGATTCTGGGGCAACAGTCTGATTATTTTCTGGCTTAACAGGACACTCAAGAAACGGATAACAGAAGATGCTGCGAGCGCCACCACGCTGGCCGCCCTTGGTTATCTGGGTCGTTTCGTTCTTTGGTCGGTGGTTGTGCTGGTGGGGTTGGACAATGTTGGAGTGAATATTACCGGGCTGGCTGCCGGCTTGGGGGTCGGGGGGATTGCAGTGGCATTGGCGGTTCAAAATATTCTCGGGGACCTCTTCGCCTCTCTCTCGATTGTTCTGGACAAGCCGTTTGTCATCGGTGATTTCATCGTTGTCGACACGTTCGTGGGGACGGTCGAGCACATTGGCTTGAAAACGACCCGCCTGAGAAGCCTTTCAGGAGAGCAGGTTATCTTTTCCAACACTGATCTTCTTGGAAGCAGGATAAGAAACTACAAGCGCATGTACGAGCGTCGAGTAGTTTTTACCCTTGGACTTGTGTATCAAACACCGATGGAAAAGGTCGAATCTGTCGGGAAGATCCTTCAAGAGATTATCGAACTGGAACCCCAGGCCAGGTTTGATCGTGCTCATTTCAAGGAATTTGGCGATTCGGCCCTCGTGTATGAAATAGTGTATTTTATCAAGACCTCGGACTTCAACGCTTACATGGATGCACAACAGCGAATAAACCTGGCGATCATGCAGCGATTTGAGGAACAGGGTATTTCATTCGCTTATCCCACCAGAACCGTTTATATGTTCAACAAGACTGATTAACCGACAGTACTTCTGAGACGATTGTCCTCTTGGACCTCATCGTTCCTTCAAATGAAGCGGAGAGTATCAATGACAGTAAAAACCCATTTCCTGCCGCGCTAATCACCGTTCCCTGAAGTTCTCCCGAACGACATCGAAATTCGAACAGGTTTGTTTTTCTTCTTTGCCAACAAAATGGTATTTTCCCAATGCTATGCACATTCATGAACTTCCGACGCCGGCCCTTCTGATCGATCTCAAGATTCTTGAGAAAAACCTTGCCTTCATGCAGACAAAGGCAAACACACTTGGCGTGAGTCTTCGTCCGCACATCAAGACGCACAAGAGCCTGGAAATTGGACGGAAGCAACAGGCCCTCGGTGCGCAGGGAATCACCGTGTCGACCCTCTATGAAGCTCAGCGCTTTGCCGAGGCGGGCTTCAATGACATCACATGGGCTTTTCCCCTTCCCCCTGTTTATGCCACACGGATTCTCGATCTTCCCGATTCTGTAGTCCTGAGAGTCGTGGTGGACAGCAAGGAAGCGAAGGGTCATCTTGACAAGATCTGCAGGACGGAAGGGAAGAAGCTTCACGTGTGGCTCAAGGTGGATTGCGGCTACCACCGGGCGGGCGTTGATCCGGTGTCAGCGTATGCCGAGCACCTTGCCCGATCACTGGCGGAATCAAATGTTTTGATCTTCGACGGCATTCTGTCTCATTCCGGCCATTCCTATGCAGCCCGCCGACGGGAAGAAATCGTGCCCGTAGCGAATCAAGAGCGTGATGTTATGGGCGCATTCGCCGAGCGCATGCGTTCGAAAGGGATTCAGATTCCGGCCGTCAGCATTGGTTCGACACCCGCGATGTCGGTTGTGGAGAATCTTAATGGCATTTCCGAGATCCGGCCGGGGAATTATGTGTTTTATGATTATACACAGGCAATGATCGGAAGCTGTTCGGTTGCAGAATGTGCGTTAACGGTTTTGGCCTCGGTGATTTCCCATCAGCCCGGAGCATCACATTTTCTCACTGACGCCGGAGCGCTTGCACTTTCGAAAGACCCCGGCCCAACCCAGGTGAAGAATCAGATGGGGCTTGGTATTCTCTTCGAGGATTATTCCCGCAAGCGGCTCGCCTCACACCTGCAGCTCGCGACGCTTTCGCAGGAACATGGCAAAGTAGTTGCCGAACACCCGCGCTTCATCGAAGGAAGATTCTCCATCGGAGAAAAAGTTCGCATTCTTGAACATCATTCCTGTCTCACTGCTGCGAACTTCGATCGATACTATGTTGTTGACGATGAAGAAGTAGTGGACGAGTGGAAGATTCTGCGCGGACGCGTGTAGATACTTTGACTTTCCGCCTTGCACTTCGTATTTTGAACACTCTTCGCCGATCTCAATGCGGATATCCATGACTCTCACAGCTGCACAGCATCACACCACGGCATATAACCATGTCGGTCTGGATGAAACAACGCTCCGTCCGTTGTATGAGGCAATTCTCCTGCCCCGCCTTATCGAAGAAAAAATGCTTCTCCTGATTCGTCAGGGGAGACTCAGTAAATGGTTCTCGGGGATTGGTCAGGAGGCGGTTGCTGTGGGAGTGACGCGAGCACTTCGGGATACCGATTATATCCTTCCGCTTCATCGAAACCTCGGCGTGTTCACTTCCCGTTCAATGCCGCTGCAACGCCTCTTTTCCCAGTGGCAGGGGAAAATGGCGGGTTTTACAAAAGGGAGAGATCGATCATTTCATTTTGGAGCACCGGAAGACCGCGTCATTGGGATGATCTCTCACCTTGGGGCCATGCTGGGAGTTGGCGACGGCCTTGCCCTTGCCAGCAATCTTGACGGCAGAGATGACGTCGTCGTCGTTTTCTCGGGCGACGGTGGGACAAGTGAGGGAGATTTTCATGAGGCACTCAACGTCGCAGCGGTATGGGATCTCCCGGTCATCTTCGTAATCGAGAACAACGGTTACGGGCTCTCGACTCCTTCCGGAGAACAGTTTCGATGTAAGCAGTTTGTTGATAAAGCCATTGGATACGGGATTGAAGGAGTGCGAATCGACGGCAACAACATCCTAGAGGTGTATCAAACGACAATTCGGATTGTTGAACAGGTTCGCCGTAATCGGAAGCCCGTTTTACTGGAAGCGATGACGTTTCGAATGCGGGGGCACGAAGAGGCCTCGGGGATGAAGTATGTTCCCGGGCGCGTTCTTGAGGAATGGAAGAAAAAAGATCCTGTCGACACGTATGAACAGTATCTTTTGGACGTCGGGGTCGCAACAAAAGAATCCGTCGAGCAAACGCGTGAATTATTGAAGCAACAGATTGATAGAGCGTGGGATGCCGCCCTTGCGGAACCTGATATTGTTGCTGCTGAATCCGTTGAGCTTGACGATGTGTACGCCCGGCCGACACACAAGCACCTGGAACCAAACCAGCAGAGAACGACATCAAAGCGTTTTGTCAATGCGATTTCAGACGGGCTTCGTCAGGCCATGGAGCGTGATCCGAAACTCGTTCTCATGGGACAGGACATTGCCGAATACGGGGGCGTCTTTAAAGTAACGGAAGGATTTGTCCAGTTGTTTGGAAAAGACCGCGTACGGAACACACCGCTTTGCGAATCCACAATCCTTGGTTCAGCCCTTGGACTTTCCCTTGCAGGGAGAGCCTCCATGGTAGAGATGCAGTTTGCAGATTTTGTGACGTGCGGGTTCAATCAAATTGTGAACAATCTTGCCAAGACGCATTACCGGTGGGGACACGGTGTCAATGTGACGATTCGAATGCCCACCGGAGCCGGGGTGGGAGCCGGTCCGTTTCATTCACAGAGTACAGAAGCTTGGTTTACGCGTGTTCCCGGCCTCCGTGTTGTGTATCCCTCATCACCGTTCGACGCAAAAGGGCTGTTAACGACCTCACTCATTGAGCCGAACCCCGTTCTTTTCTTTGAGCACAAGTTCCTTTATCGGAGCATCGAGGGACCTGTTCCTGATGATTACTATACGCTTCCGCTTGGAGAAGCAGCTGTTGTTCAGGAAGGAAACGATGCAACAATTGTCACGTATGGGATGGGCGTTCACTGGGCAAAGGAGATCGCGGGATCAATTGCGGGTGCCTCGATCGAGATTATTGATCTTCGCACTCTTCTTCCCTGGGACGAGCAAACAGTGATGCGGTCGGTGGAAAAGACGGGAAAATGTCTTATGCTTCACGAGGATACGGTTGTTGGCGGATTTGGCGGTGAGATTGCCGCAACGGTTCAGGAGCAGTGCTTTCGTTTTCTCGATGCCCCCGTCATGAGAGTCGGTTCTCTTGAAACACCCGTGCCGTTCAATCCTGTGTTAGAGAAACAATTTCTTGCCAAAAACAGGTTACACCAAAAACTCAAACAACTTCTCGACTACTAACTCATGGAACTCAAAGATGCCCGCGTTCTTGTTACCGGTGCCAGTAGCGGCATCGGCCGTTCGTGTGCAGCAAAATTTGCAGAGGCCGGCGCAAAACTTCTGATCACCGCACGCCGCAGAGACCGAATCGATGTACTTGCCGGCGAGCTCAAAGGAAAATATCACACCGATTGCCTGACTATGGAACTGGATATTCGCGACCGGAAAACCGTGGAGAAAGCATTCGCGAACCTCCCGAAGGAATGGGAAACAATAGACATTCTCGTGAATAATGCCGGACTGAGCAGGGGACTAGACAAGCTGCACGAAGGAAAGATCGATGATTGGGAAGAGATGATTGACACGAACATCAAGGGTTTGTTGTATGTGAGCCGGGCTGTCATCCCCGGAATGGTGGCAAGAAAAAGGGGAACAATCATCAATATCGGTTCCATTGCAGGACACGAGGTGTATCCGCGGGGTAATGTCTATGCTGCAACAAAACACGCAGTCGACGCACTGACAAAGGGAATGAGATTGGATCTTGTGGATACACCCGTGAGAGTATGCACCGTTGATCCCGGGCTTGTAGAGACAGAATTCAGCGTGGTCCGTTTTCGAGGTGATAAGGAAAAGGCGAAAGCCGTCTACCAGAACCTTGAGCCGCTGTCGCCGGAGGATATCGCTGATGCGGTCGTTTTCTGTGCGACGCGTCCCCAGCATGTGCAGATTGCAGAAATGATCGTACTGCCGACAGCTCAGGCGTCAACCACGCTTGTTCACAGAAGGAACTAACAGACACCCCATGGCTCGGCCAATCTTTCTCGCAGCGGCATTGTTGGGATTTCTCGGTGTCGCAGGCGGAGCATTTGGAGCACACGCGTTGCGTGATATGCTTGATGTGGAGCTCCTCTCCGTGTACGAAACGGGAATTCGTTACCAGATGTATCATGCCTTTGCTCTTGCGCTTGCAGGATGGGCGCTGCAAAAGTACCAAAGTCCCCATTTCAAACAAGCGGGGTGGTTCTTTGTTACCGGGGTTGCACTATTTTCGGGAAGCCTGTACATTATGGCATTTACTGGTTTAAGGTGGTTGGGAGCGGTGACGCCGATTGGGGGGCTTGCATTCCTGGCGGGATGGTTCTCACTTATTGTCGGATTCTGGAAATCCAAATGATCTTTGCGGCAAGAAAACCGGAACAGCTTGAAACATACTTCGAACAGTTTCGGAGAAACATCGTTGGCATTCAGCAGCGTTATCGTACGCCATATGGGGAACATCGAATCCTCTACACGGACTGGACGGCCAGCGGCAGGCTCTATGAACCCATCGAGCGCAAGATGTTGGAGGCTTTTGGTCCGTTTGTCGGGAATACCCATTCTGAATCAAACGTCACCGGGACATCCATGACACAGGCGTACCATTTTGCCCAGAAGGTCATCAAGGAACATGTCCATGCGGGTCCGGACGACGTTTTGCTGCACGTGGGATTTGGGATGACAGCTGCGGTCAACAAGCTCCAGCGGATCCTTGGGCTGAAAGTCCCCGAGCGTTATAGGAAATCAAGAGGTATTTCCAAAAACCAGCGCCCGATAGTCTTTGTCACTCATATGGAACATCATTCAAACCATACCACCTGGCTGGAGACCATCGCCGAGGTTGTTGTTATCCGGCAGACAAGGGAAGGGCTGGTCGATCTGAACGATTTGAAAAAGCTGCTGAAGAAGTATCGAAACCGAAGAATGAAAATTGGATCCTTTACTGCGTGCTCCAACGTCACCGGAATTCAAACGCCTGTTCGCGCGATGGCCAGGCTGATGCATGAACACGGCGGATTGTGTTTTGTCGACTTTGCAGCGTCGGCACCCTACGTGCCTGTCAACATGCATCCGGCTGACCCATTTGAAAAGCTCGATGCTATCACATTCTCTCCGCATAAATTCCTCGGCGGCCCCGGTTCTTCCGGAGTGCTAATCTTCGACTCTCATCTTTACCGCCTTAAGTCACCCGATCAACCCGGCGGAGGGACCGTTCTATGGACCAATCCGTGGGGAAGGCACAGGTTCAAACCGGAGATTGAAGAACGAGAAGATGGTGGGACCCCCGGATTCCTTCAGGCTATTCGTGCATCGCTTGCGATCGAGTTGAAGGAAAGAATGGGAGTTGATGAGATGGCGAGAAGGGAGGAAGAACTTGTAAGAAGAATTTTCCAGGGACTTCAACGCATTCCTGCACTTCGTGTTCTGGCCGATAATATTCAGGAAAGACTCGGAATCATTTCGTTCTATTTCGATTCTCTGCACTACAATCTTGTCGTACGACTTCTCAATGACCGATTTGGAATTCAAATGAGGGGGGGGTGTTCATGCGCGGGAACCTATGGCCACTATTTGTTGCATGTGGACAAGTACACATCAAAACGCGTTACCGACAGAATTGATCATGGGGATTTCTCAACAAAGCCCGGGTGGGTAAGGATGTCGATTCATCCGACAACAACCGACCGGGAGGTCGACGAGATACTCTCCGCCTTGACTCAGATTGGTGCCAAAGGACTCGGGTGGGCTGAAGACTATGATTACGACGCTCACGCAAATGAGTACTTCCATAAAACCAATCGTGGTCAGATTCAACAATCAGTGGAGCAATGGTTCCGCTTCACCTGATCATTTCTTCCTGCCGAAATAGTCCTCATTGTACGCCACTGTCACCAGGGGATTGTCGTCGCAAAAAGCATTTCACTTGTTTCGAGGGAAATCAGGGAAGTGTAATAGTGACGGTCGTTGACTTGCCGGACTCGCTGGCAATCTGAACAACCCCTCCATGGAGTTGGACCAGCCTTCGGGCCACCGTCAGGCCCAGCCCCTGTCCTTGTTGCTCATAGTACTTTCGTTCGAATTGGACGAAAGCACCGATCTGAGAGATCTGCTCAGGCGTCATGCCGCGGCCGGAATCAGTGACCGAGAAGGTAAATTGACTGTTTTCGTAAGCGGTGTGAATTACTACGCGTGAACCGGCTTTTGAGAACTTGAAAGCATTGTCCAGCAATTCCTCGACGATTTTTCCAAAATACTTGGAAGAAACGGAGACCCGTCCGGGTTTGAGATGGAGTTCAAGATCAGCTGAACGGCCGAAATCATGAGCTTTCTGTGATGCAATCTGTTCAACCGCCTTATCGGCGTTGGGGGTTTCCGAATCAAACAGCTCCGGCTTCTTGTGCAGATCTGTCTGCTGATACTCAGTCTGAGCATAGAGAAGATAATTCTCCACCAAACGTTCCAACCGCTTTGCGTTTTTGTGGATCCGTTCCGCCATTCTTCCAACTTCCACCGGCTCAAGATCTTCGAACTGCTTTCTCATGATATCGGAGTATCCAAGGATGCCGTTGAGCGGCGTTCTCAACTCATGCGGGACTGTCACAGACATTGTGGCACGTAACTCGTCAAGTTGTTTCGTCGCCTGTTGGAATAGTTTCTGGTGTTTTGTCAATCTCACCCTTACAGCATTCAGGAGCCCTTCCTGCGAAAACGGCTTTGGAAGAAAATCATCAGCGCCTAGTTCCATCGAGTGCCGCATTGCATCAAGGTCGGCCATTCCGGTCATAAAAATGAGCGGTATGGTGGCAGTCGCCTGGTCATTGCGAATAGCCGTCAACATGCTGTAGCCGTCGCCCATTTCCATGTGGATATCGCTGAGGATGAGGTCCGGAAGAAGTGTTCGCGCAAGCTCTATCCCCTCCGCGCCGCTTTCGGCCCCAATGGCTTCAAAACCCTCAGCTTTCAGGGCTGAAAGAACCATGAGGCGCTGTACTTTTTCATCTTCAACAACAAGAATTCTGGGCATGACTCTCAACGTTCGTTACGGTTATGTACGAAAGAATTGTCATAAATGAAAACGGAAAACGGATGGACGTTTCAAACGGTCACATGAAAAAGAAAAAAACGGAAGGGGAAATTCAGATAACGATTGATGAGAACAGCCGATAGGAATTCCGTTTCATGCTGAGGATGAACGGCGGGTCGCTGTCGGCAATGCAATGAATAAACAAAGATTAGCCGGGAAGCGAAGCGCTGCTCATTGTCCGTTGACTGTTGATCCAATATCCCCACGGAACAAAAAGCCACGCTGCGAGTGCAGTATATGCCAACGCCGTTTCATTAGGAGGGGGTGGGCCAAAGAGATTGGCAAAGTAGATGGCGATGACGAAGATCGTCCAGCTCCATAAGGAGATTCTGCCAGCCCTGCCCCGAGCATCGGTGAAACGCGTGTAGATATACCAGGCAGCGCTGAACATTCCGAGTTCAAGGATAATTGTCGCCGGAAGCGAGTCCCAAAGTCCAAGCCCCAACCTGGCGGTATCGCCCGGAGCCAATGGAAGATCGGGGCGATGTGTAATGAAATCCAATACCCAATGACTGAAAACGGCCAACCCGACAATCAATGATGATCGCATATCCTTTTTCAGCGCAAAGAAGATAACACCCGCCAGAAGAGACCACCCCAGAGATGTTACAAGACTATGAGTTATAGGATAATCATAGAAATCGAGCGGCGTAACAACGGTAATTCCAGGCACGATTCGTACGTGCTCAAAACCGAAAAGAAGGAAGAACGGCCACAGAAGATCAACAAGCGAGACGGATAAGAAAAGAGTGCCCAGGGAAACCCTGGGAGCCGCTTTCTTTGCCGCAAGAGCGACAGCAAAATGTCCGATGAACATATGATTCCCTTCTTGTGATTACACCCAATCATGCTTCTGGTACAACCTCAGGCCGTAGCGAAGTGAAGCTGCAATCTGCTTCAGCAACTCCGAATTGAGCTGCGTGATGTGAAAACAGGATTTGCCTTTCAACGTCGCCAGCAATTCTTTCTTGAAAACCTTTTTGAGGTCTTTTTCCGCATAGATCGGCATGTAGTAGAAGCCGACGTACGAACTCTGAATGATCAAAGAGGCGAAAAACACTTCCTTGCGCTTTCGTCCCGCAATGGCAACATCCTTTAGGGACCATAATTCGTATCGGGAGCCGTAGTTGCTCTTTGCTACGAATGGTGGCTCATATTTCCGCAGGATGGTTCTGAGTTTTCTGAAGATGAGCGCACGTTGGTCACGCGATGGTTTCATCTCAATTCCTCATGTGGGTGGCTGTGTATGTTATTCCCTGTTGCATGGACTCCCCGGTATGTTCAATGAATCGGACCGGGATTGTCACGGCCGAAAAGTATCCCGGCAAATAGACAGCAAAATGCAGGTGGGGTTGACTTGAGTATCCGGTATTGCCGCTGAGTCCAAGCGGATCCCCTGCCCTCACTTTCGCCCCAATCTGAACCAAAACTCCAAGATACTTCAGATGAACGTATTCTGCAAACGTCCCGTCGGCATGGTACACAGTGATGTGGTTTGCCTCGGGTTCCAAAGACCGGTTCATTCCACCGCGTGTTCCGTCGTTCTTGAATGCAACAACAACCCCCGCTCGCGCAGCGCAGACCACAGTTCCTTCGGGCATTTGGAAATCCAGAGCGTACGTGTTCTTGTGGGAAAACTCTCCGTTGTATCCCTGCATCAACATCCTTGACGTACCATGCTCGTAAGGAAGGACATACCGCTCCTGATCGTTGTGGCGGGCGCTTCTTGGATCTCCAAGCTGGACTTTGTGGGAATAGGTGAAGCTGTGAGGCGAAGCAGTCGGTTGGATATGGAAAAGACTGTAGTCTTTCATGCCGGCAGGCAGCACCACTTCAACAGGAAGATGTGCATCGGCCCTCATATTCACATACTCGCTGAATGAGATCGAAAGTTGGTACGGAGCGGATCGATTGTTGGAGACAATGAAAACGTATCGGCCGTCTGTCTCTTTGCGGTGAATGACGGAAACCTCGGTTTCCATCTTGTTTTGGAACAGAGGAAAAAGGAAATAAAACAACACTAGTGGATTTATGGTCACCGGAACCCTTCCCTAAAGAACACAGGGAAGGTAGGCCGAAAACATCGAGGAAATCAAGGCGGAAACTTGCAGGGAGTCAGAAAAGGTCTGCCTGGATGGCGAGGCAGACCCTTTTTCAGTACGCTATCGTACAACCTTGAATCCGAAATATCCGTTCTGAGTTGCCATCCATGTCCTGACCCAGAGTGGCAAGATCATTTCAGTTCCTCTGGCAGTCGTAATGTCCCCCAGGTCAATGATGTCATTCCAGCCGAACTGATTGAGGATTGATTTCACAGTATTTTTGGCATTTGCATCGTTTCCACTCATGAACATTGTGGGATCGCCGCCGGATTTTCGGGGGTTTACCATTACTTCACAGTTGACAATATTCAGAGTCTTGACGACGTGCGCTCCGGATAACATCTTTTGCACTTCTTCGCTCAATGAGTTCGTGTTCGTGAACTGGGGAATCAACGAAGGGGGCATGCCCCTGGAGAAGTCAAGCGGATTGGAAATATCGATTACCACCTTCCCGTTGAAGTTTGTCGGTTTTGCCAGCTTGAGCACGTCAAGAGTCGAATCGCCCTTTGTGCAAAGAAACACGACTTCGCCAAATTGTGCAGCATCCTCAAACGTTCCGTACGATGCTGCGGCTCCGTTTGATTTTGCCCATGCAACGGCTTTTTCGTTTGAAGCCGAGCGTGATCCCATTTTGACAGAATAACCGAGCTGAATCAGTTTTGATCCAATCGTGTTTCCCACCATCCCCGTACCGAGCACTCCGACATTCTTCATTGTGGCAACCTCCTTCTTGCTTTTTGTTGATGATAGCCGTATTCTTTCAACCAGCTATAAAAAGTATAGTGGAAGATACTATGAGCCCGAAAGCTTGTCAAGAGCTGTGATACTTGAAAGCCACTATCCTTCTTGACAGAATTCCCCCCATCAGGCGCTATTATTTCGTGAGGCAACATGATTATTAACAACAAAGAGATGAAATTCAAAGTTCGCGGCGAGGAATTCCATTGCGCCATGGATGTAACCATGAATTTTATAGGCGGAAAATGGAAAACGGTCGTTCTTTGGTACCTTCGAAAAGACAAAAAACGATTCGGCGAACTCCGGCGGTTGATTCCGGGGATTACGGAAAAAATGCTGAGTCTTCAACTGAAACAACTGGAACAGGATGGGATCGTCGATCGTGTCGTCTATCCCGAGGTTCCCCCGCGGGTCGAATATCAACTTACACCTTTTGGTCACACTCTCAATCCACTGCTTGAGGCCGTAGCGAAATGGGGGAGGGACCTTGCTGAATCTGAAGGTTCCGTCGTCGAAGTCAAACGTCAAAGGGGTGGAGACAAAAAATGACTTCTCATCGATGAAGTAAATGGGGGCCATTGAATTTTCCCACTAACAACATTGCGGGCACACGACAATGAGCAAACACACGCTTGCCACACGGGCAATTCATGGAAACAAGCTTTACGCATACAAAGGGCCGGTTTCACTTCCGATTTATCAAACGACTAACTACAGATTTGAAACATCGGATGATGCGGTCCGTTATGCCCGGGGCGACTCATCGGTTTATGTGTATTCGAGATATCATAATCCAACCGTTCAGGATGTGGAAGAAAAACTTGCCCTCATGGAGGGATCAGAAGGGGCGGTGCTTTTTGCCAGCGGCATGGCGGCCATTTCAACTGCCGTTCTTGCCGTGACAAAATCGGGTGAAGAGATCATTAGCACGCCGGCACTGTACGGCGGCACGTATCGATTCTTTCGGGATGAATTGCCCAAGGTAGGGATACGGGTGAACTATGTGAACCCCTCGCAGTTGCACGGGCTTGAGGGAATGATTTCTTCTCAAACGAGAATTGTGTATCTCGAAACACCGACAAATCCAACCCTGGATATTGTTGATATTCACAAACTTGTCCATCACACACGTGCGGCGGTGAAGAAAGCAAAGTATGACGTTCAAATCATGATAGACAACACGTTTGCGACAATTCTGAATCAGGACCCGCTGAAACTTGGAGTCGATGTGATTGTCGAAAGCGCAACGAAATACCTCGGCGGACACAGCGACGTGATGGGGGGCGTTGTCCTTGGGAGC
>Ga0209641_10001196_pt1 | contig 23401 bp, 21 predicted proteins | sample RifCSP16_1_FD_184022 | JGI IMG/M metagenome (GOLD analysis project Ga0209641, IMG submission 184022) | Soil microbial communities from Rifle, Colorado - Rifle CSP2_sed 16_1 (SPAdes) (version 2) | ecosystem: Environmental > Terrestrial > Deep subsurface > Rock core/Sediment | place: Rifle... | reverse complement strand
AAGAGCCTTCTTCAAGAAAGGCTCTTTTTATACCCATATGTGGGGGTGTTTTGTTGTTTTGCCCCCATATTTAGGTGACCGACCGGGGGCTCGAACCCCGAACCAATTGATTAAGAGTCAACTGCTCTACCATTGAGCTAGTCGGCCAGAGAAATTGGATTATACCGCAAGCCAATCAGGGGTGTCAATCGCTTTGGGAAAATATTCTTTAATACGGTATGGCACTCAGGGAGTTCAATTTATCCCAGCGGTGGGTAGCAATGATCTGGCGGACCGTGCCTGTCAGGCCGCGCACAACCAGGCTGTCGGTTTTGGCACCATCGCGCATGTACTTCACGCTTTCCAATAATTCACCATCGGTGATACCGGTTGCTGCAAAGAACACATCCTCTGATGATACAAGATCATGCATGGTGAGAAGTTTATCAAAGTCATAGCCCATATCCCTGCCGCGCTTGAGTTCATCTTCATTACGGGCATGTAATTTCCCCATGATCTCTCCACCCATTGCCTGGAGGGCACAGGCAGCCAACACTCCCTCCGGAGTACCACCGATCCCCATCAACACATCAATACCGGCATCCGGCCAGGCTGTCATCAGGGCACCAGCTACATCACCATCAGGGATCTGCCGGATACGGGCGCCACAGCGCCGGACTTCAGCAATTAGATTTTCATGGCGTGGTCTATCAAGAATAACCACTGTAAGATCGACAACGGATTTTCCGGTGGCTTTAGCGATGGCATTCAGGTTGTCTTCCACGGGGGCATTGATATCGATCTTGCCGCGGGATTCCGGACCTACGGCGATCTTATTCATATATACAAATGGTCCCGGGTCAAACATGGAACCACGCGGGGCAAGTGCCACTGTTGCGATCGAGTTCAAGTTACCAAAAGCCAACGGCCGGGTACCATCGATCGGATCCACAGCGATATCCATTTCCGGACCCATCCCAGTTCCCACCCGTTCCCCATTGAACAGCATGGGTGCGTTATCCTTCTCACCTTCTCCAATGACGATGATAGCGTTCATCTGGATGGTGTTCAAGACCAGGCGCATGGCGTTCACTGCTGCGGCATCGGCTGCTTCCTTGTTTCCACGCCCCATGTACCGGCCTGCTGCCAAGGCGGCAGCTTCAGTAACGCGAACAAGTTCCAAGGCAAGATTACGAGTTGGCTCAAGGTCCATTTGTTCCTTCTCCGAAGAATAAATAGATATATTAATTATCTAAACTGGATAATTTTCCTTAATCCTTTATCCTATTAAATAAGTCACCTGCTGATCATCAAATGAACAATCCATTGATCATGAAATACCCGATGGCTGCAGCCCAAAGCCATGCATCGATCCTGTCAAAGAATCCACCATGCCCGGGAATAATATTACTGGAATCCTTTACACCAGCCTGGCGTTTGATCATGCTTTCTCCAAGATCTCCAAGGGTGGTAAGGACAGTCAGGACGAAACCAAGCAACCCGCCCTGCCACCAGGAAACCTGAAGACCACCCCAGTTATGAAATGCCACAGCCAAACCGATAGATCCCAATGTACCAAATATAATCCCGGCTATGTACCCTTCCCAAGATTTCCTGGGGCTTAAACGCGGGCTGAGTTTATGCCGTCCATATTTGCTGCCTATGAAATAGGCAGCCGAATCTGCAATCCAAACAGAACCGAGTGTGAGAAAGAACCACCAAAGTCCCTGCGGCAAGGAGCGTAAATCCAGAAGATAAGCTCCCAGCCAACCAAGGTAGACGACACCACCCAGCGTAATGGTGAAGTCGGTGGCGGCTATATCCCTCCCTTTTTCAAAAGCAAACAGATGGACCGTCATGGCAAGAAGGATCAACCCTGTCAGCAATGCAGCCGAAGTTTCGGGGATGTAATTTCGAGACAACAATAAAACAAGAACTCCACCTACAGTAACCACCATGGAAGGAGCATAGTTGGATTTCTCAAAGATCCTGACATATTCCCAGGCAGCCATAAGAATAAAAAAACCGATCAGGAGGAAATAATACAACCCCCCATAAATAATGGCAGGAATCCCTATGGCAGCCATCACCAGGGAAGCTATAAAACGTTTTATGAACATTAAAAAATCATCCTAATCTTTGGGGGATAGACCACCATAACGGCGATCACGCAGCGCATATTCATCGAGTGCCTTACGAAAACACTCTTTATCAAAATCAGGCCAGAATGTAGGTGTTACATACCATTCAGAATAGGCTGATTGCCAAATAAGGAAATTTGAAACTCGCAATTCGCCGGAAGTTCGAATGATCAGGTCCGGATCCGGGGTTCCTGCAGTGAAAAGATATTTATCGACAAGTGAGATATCGACATCTTGCGATCTGACACCATCTTTGATCATATTCTGAATGGCATAGATGATCTCATCCCTGCCCCCATAGTTAAAAGCTACATTCAAAATAAGACGATCGTTATTTTTAGTCAATTCAATGGCAGAGAGGACTTTTTTACGAAGCTTGGCACTCAAACGTTCCAGCCTGCCTATATGCCTTAATTGAACTCCTTCTTTATCTAATTCTTTCAATTCCTTATCAATGACATCTTCCACGATATGCATCAAACCTTGAACTTCAGTCTTGGGACGGTCCCAGTTTTCAGTTGAGAAGGCATAAATGGTGAGGTATTTAACACCGAACTCCACGCTGGCAGAAATTATCTGGCGCAAGTTTTCCGTACCAGCACGATGGCCGGATAGCCTTGGAAGACCGCGAGATTGCGCCCAGCGGCCATTTCCATCCATGATAATTGCTACATGACTGGGGATATTATCCCCTGAGGTTGAATTGGAATCTTTCATGGACCAGTTAGACTTCCATGATCTCCTTTTCTTTTTCCTGACCGATCTGGCGAATGTTCTCAATGAAACGATCGGTCACTTCTTGAAGATCCTTTTCACCTCGCTCCAAATCGTCCTCTGAAATTAATTTTTCTTTTTCGAAATCACGTATTTCCTGGAGAGCATCACGGCGAATATTGCGAACAGAGATTCGAGCCTCCTCAAGGCGTCCATTCATATGTTTCACAAGATCAAGCCGGCGTTCCTCTGTAAGTGGAGGGAGATTTAAACGAATCGATTTACCGTCATTACTGGGGGTCAGGCCGAGGTCTGAAGATAGGATCGCCTTTTCAATGGTTTTAACCGTGGTTGGATCAAAAGGTCGGATCAACAAACCCCGGGGTTCCGGTACGCTTATGGTCGCCAACTGTATCAGAGGGGTGGGTATTCCAAAGTAATCGACAGGCAGACGTTCCACCAAGGCGGGATTTGCCCGACCAGTACGGATACTGGAAAGATCTTCCTCAAGGCTGACAATGGATGTTTTCATGCGATTATCGGTTTCTTTAAGGATGTCTTTAATCAAGTGGTCCTCCCAATAAGTTCTGATTAGTCAACAACGGCTTAAGGATACACCAAAATATAAAAAATTGCTACCTGAGCAAAGCAAAACTTAAAAAACCTGTCATTCAATTGTCAAATTATGGATTCAAAATACTCTCAAAAGAAATCAAAAACCTATCCAAACCTTTCAGGTCGATAATTCGTCATCTTTTGTTGTTTCGGTTTTCCCATCGGAAACCAGTGTTCCAACCTTTTCTCCACGCAATGCAGATTCCAAGGCAGTGGGATCCCAAAGATTCAAAACCAAAATGGGTAGATCGTGTTCCATACAAAGCGTTACCGCGGTTGGGTCCATGACCGTTAAGCGACGATTGATCACCTCGATATATGTCAGGTGGTCAAATTTCGTTGCATTTTTGTTTTCCTGCGGATCAGAATCATAGACACCGTCGACCTTGGTCGCTTTGATCAGTACATCAGCACCGATCTCCATAGCTCGCAATGCCGCGGCTGTATCTGTTGAGAAGTATGGATTCCCTGTTCCTGCGCTAAGGATCACGACACGGCCTTTCTCGAGGTGACGCATCGCCCTGCGGCGGATATAAGGTTCAGCGACTGAGCGCATCTCGACAGCAGACTGCACTCTTGTGATCACTCCCTGTCGTTCAAGGGCGTCCATGAGGGCAAGGGCATTCATTACTGTGCCAAGCATACCCATATAATCGGCAGTGGCGCGATCCATTCCTCTTTCCAAACCCTGTTTGCCTCTCCACAAGTTTCCAGCACCGATCACTATTGCCACTTCCACACCCATCTGGTGAACAACTTGAATACGGCGGGCGATTGCCTCTGCCTGCAGGGGATCGATACCCTTGCCATTTTCGCCTGACAATGATTCACCACTTAATTTAAGCAGGATACGGTTGAATTTCAGGGGTTTCATACTACCTCCAATTTGGTTTATAAGAAAAGACCAACCTTACGGTTGGTCTTGAATCTCATTCCTCTTTTCTTTCGCCTAACTCCCAGCGTTGAAATCTGCGGATGACAATATTTTCTCCCAGACTTCCAATGTTCTGGTGGAGCATTTGCTCTATGGTCACGCCTTCATCTCTAATAGAGGCTTGTCTCATCAGGCAGACCTCATCTTTGAATTTTGCCAGGCGACCTTCTGCAATTTTTTCAAGCAGGTTCTCAGGTTTGCCTTCTTCACGGGCACGTGCCATCGCGATCTCTTTTTCATGATCCAAAACACTTTGTGGAATATCTGCTTCTTTGACATATAATGGTGCAGCTGCTGCTATTTGCAGGGCGACCTCATGGGCAAATTGGCGGAATCCTTCTGATCTGCCAACGAAGTCTGTTTCACAATTAACCTCAACCATTACACCAACTCGTCCATTTCCGTGTGAATACAATTCGACGATACCCTGCGATGCTTCCCGATCTGCCCGTTTTGCTGCTGTCGCCATACCTTTTTCTCTTAAGTAATCGACAGCCTTTTCGTAATCACCACCAGATTCAGTTAATGCCTTGCGGCAATCCAATATTCCTGCACCTGTAGCGCCACGTAATTCCTTGATCATTTCAGTAGTAATTTCCATTATAAATCCTTAATTCACTTCTAATCCTGCTTAACCAATTCACCAATTATTCAGCGGCTTATTCGCTTTCCAAATCATCTGCGAGTTCATCAGACGTATCTTCATCCCTGGCAACCTTTTTTGATTTGGATTTCTTTTTTTCTTCATTTTTAACATCGTCCAATGACTCGTCTTCTTCAGATTTTTCTTCGCCTTTGACAACCTTACTAGCTTTGGTTACCTTTTTTATCTCAAGGTTTTCTTCATCTTCCAGGAGATCTATCTCTTCAGGTTTTTCTTCATCCTTGGAGATCTCTTCTTCAATTACTTCTTCATCCATCGGTAAATTGTCATCTTCTGCAGTTGACATATCTGTTTCAGATGCGCTTTCATCTTCCGGAGTTTTTTCTTCTACAGCTTCTGCTTCTTCTTTAACATTCAATTTCGCCAATGTGGCAGAACCTAAAAGGTCAGCATCTGATAACTCATCATCCAACTCCATGGCACGGGAAGGTTTACCTTTTGGAGCTTCCTGACCTGCGCGGCTTTGGGCATCACGCGCTTCCTGGTCATCTTTTTGCATGGCCACACCTTCCAAAACAGCATCTGCGATTTTTCCGACGAGCAGTTTGATCGCCCGGATGGCATCGTCGTTGGAGGGAATTACAAAATCAATTGGGGAAGGATCACAGTTGGTGTCCACCAGGGCAACAATGGGTATATTCAGAAGGTTGGCTTCATGGACAGCTGCTTCTTCACGAAGAATATCAATTATGAATAATAGGTCTGGTAATCCATTCATATTGCGGACACCAGAGAGACGCGCTTGCAAGCGATCTATCTCCCGCTGGATCAACAAACCTTCCTTCTTGGTCATATGGGAAACTTCTTCACCGGAGAGCTGTTTCTCCATGCGCTCCATATCAAGAATCCGTTGGTGCATGGTGCTCCAGTTGGTCAACATACCGCCCAACCATCGGTTTGTAACATACGGCATGCCGCAGCGATTGGCTTCTTCGAGAATGGTTTCCTGTGCCTGGCGCTTGGTGCCAACAAACAACACCACGCCGCCATCAGCCACGGTATCACGGATCACACTGAAAGCGTGATTGAGCGCTTTGACCGTTTGTTGAAGGTCGATGATATGAATGCCATTACGTTCTGTGAAGATGTAAGGCTTCATGCGGGGATCCCACTTATTGGTTCGGTGACCGAAATGAACACCGCTTTCAAGCAGGGCTTTCATGGATACTACTGACATTGGAATTACTCCTTCGCGTTATACAACCGCATCCTTCCACCTGGCCGGGGCTGCGTTCGAATCGATCCGCAGCACGCTCCGGCAAGTCCAGATGCGTGTAAATTTGGGACATTTATTGCCTGTCCCAGGCAAGATATGATCCCCAGGAAGGTTTCACTTCGAGCGGAGCGGAAGACAGTATACCACACTATGGATATGCAGATGAGACCAAAATTTGGATTAAAAATGATCGATCCAGCCCAGGTTGATCATCTCCAAATATTTTCATGAGCATTTTCACCTTTAAAAACCTTCACTTCATCAAAGCGTTTCAGGCAAAATGGAGAGATGTCCACTTTGCTGCTCCTCCCATCAAGGATCAATTCAGCCATGCAGATACCGACTGCCGGGGCGATTTTAAAACCAGTCCCACTGAATCCACAATCCAGGTAGAAACCATCAGGACCTGTCTGATCCAGTATGGGAGCCTGGTCAGGTGTGATACCATCGAAACCAGCTGAAGCTGAATGCAATGATCCCTGCTCCATAACCGGGATACGTTCACAAATACGATCCGAAGCCTCTTCCACGAAACCAGGTCTGGCATGGAGAGGATCATTATCGGGGTTTGCACCGATCGGATTGCCATCTTCCAATCCCACTAATGTCAGGGAACCTGTCTCCGGACGGAAATACATCGATTTGATAAAGTCGATCACAGATGGGTGGGAAGGTCCAATTTCAGGTGGTCGACGGATGTACATGGTGTCATGACGCCAAGTGTCCACCGGGATGCTCAACCCAACCATGTCCGCCACCTTGGCAGCCCAGGCTCCAGCCGCATTGACCACAACGCTTCCGCTAATTGGTCCATGATCGGTTTGCACTCCTGCGACACGATTGGCAGAAACCTGGATTCCCAATACCTGGGTATCTGGCATGAATGTTGTTCCTTTTTGACGGGCAGCATCCATCAAGGATGAAGCTGCAGCACTTGGGTCCGCATATCCTGATTCGGGCTCGTATGCTGACAGGCCAAGATCTTCAGTATAGAAGGACGGCGCTAATCGCTTTACATCATCAGCATGCACTATAAATGAAGGAATACCAATCTCCTGATGCATGTTTACATTTGCCAGTAACTGTTTTTCATAATCTCTGCCAACCAGCTCCAGAAAACCGGTCCGGGTAAATCCACAATCCCCCCCTACCATATCATGCCAGTTACGGAAATATTGGAATGATTCCCATGCCAGCTGTGACTCCAACCTGGAATCGTAATGCATTCGAACCAATCCACTGGATTTTCCTGTTGCTCCGGAAGCGAGGAAATTCTTTTCCAAAACCACATTCTTTATCCCACGCAGACTTATTTGGTAAGCAAGACTGGCTCCATGAATTCCGCCACCGATGATGATCACGTCAAATGTTTCCGGCATACAATCCTCCAAGTTCTTCAAGCTCTCATTCGAAACCAATTATATGCCAACTGAAATTACCAGGTTTGAAGTTAAATAAGGAAGGGATCTGGATAAATTCAGATCCCTTCCTTATGATTGGATTAGTAATTCGTTAAATCGGAATACTCTGACCATAAATTTGATTGCGGATATTAACCACCTGCCGGCGCAACCGATCATCTCGTTCAAGAAGATCTGAGATCTTATCGCAGGCATACATGACCGTGGTATGATCCCTTCCCCCCAATAACTGACCGATATGGGGAAGAGATATGTTCGATTCTCGCAGAAGGTACATGGCAATCTGCCTGGGCAGGGATATCTGCCGGGATCGTCCTATGCCTGTCAGTTGTTCAACTTCCACGTTAAATGCATTAGCCACTTCAGCGAGCACAGTTTCCGGATCCAGCTCTCCCTTTTGCGGTAACAAGTCTGCCAGAGCTAACTCGACCATCTGTAAATTCATGGGCATGCCGCTAAGATCTGAAAAAGCAAGCACCCGGTTAAGTGCTCCTTCCAGTTCACGGATGTTCGATTGAACCCGTCGTGATATGGTTTCGAGTATCTCGGGTGGCACCTGCCTGCCTGCCCTTTCTGCCTTGTCGCGTAATATCGCCTGCCTGGTTTCCAAGTCCGGCAATTGAATATCAGCAATCAAACCCCATTCAAAACGAGATCGCAGCCGATCTTCAAGAGTAACAAGCGATTTCGGTGGGCGATCGGAAGAGATGATGATCTGTTTGTTTTGACCATGCAGGGTGTTGAATGTGTGGAAAAATTCCTCCTGGGTGGATTCCTTTCCGGCAATGAATTGAATATCGTCAATCAGAAGAACATCTGATGAGCGATATTTTTCCCGGAATGCCTGGGTTGTATGGGTTCGGATCGCATTGATCATGTCGTTGGTGAATTCCTCTGAAGAGACATAGAGGACTTCCAAACCGTCCTTCTCACAGGCATTCCCAATGGCATGAAGAAGGTGCGTTTTTCCCAATCCCACACCGCCGTAAAGAAACAAGGGATTATAAGCAGAGGCAGGATTTTCAGCGACTGCCTGGGCAGCTGCCACTGCAAGACGGTTATTTGCACCAATTATGAAATTTTCAAAGGTATAACGTGGGTTGAGGTTGACATTACATCTACGCGGAGCTACAGCTGTATAATCCGGGATCATCGTTGTTGAGGAATTGACTTCTTCCTGTCTACTAATTCCTGAGTCGTAGGAGACCACGAAGTGAACTTCGACATCCTGGTTCAATATCCCCATTAAAAGGCGGGTTGCGGTTCTTGCAAGGCGAGATTCCAGCCAATCCCGGGCGTAGGCATTACGTACACCTATTGTAAATTTATTCCCTTCAAAGGAAAGAATCTGCGTATCCCTCACCCAGGTATCAAAGGAAGCTTTTGGCATCTCCATTTGGAGCTGTCCCAAAGCCGATTGCCAAGCTTGTTGTCCGTCCATGAAAACTCCGATCAAACCATTGTATCGATATGGATACCACCCCCCTTTGTTCAAAGGGAGAAAACAGATTTCTGATCAAATTATTTGTCAATCAAATCGCTGGTAAAGGCTGAACCCATGCCTTGACTTGCCCATTAAATTCTAGCAGAATGTTCCCAAAATCTCCATACTTATAGCCTACGCAACCTTAAAAGAAACAAAGTTTTTAAGGTTGCTCGATTCTTAAAAAATGAACGTTTGTTCGAAAGTTCTGTAGTGATATATTGAACAAATGTGTACCACCATAACAAGGATTTGACTAGACAACTTATCCATATATTGGGTTCGGCAATGGGAACTAATGCCCTAACTGATAATGTTGGAATGAATCTTAAAGAAACTAATTTGGAACAGTGAGTCTTTCGAATAATACTGAAACCAATTTTTCAGTATTTCAGATGGATCGATCAATCCATTCCATGGTAGCGACCACCGATGTGCCGGGGAACCCATGCCAAAACCGTTGTACCTTCACCAATAACCGAGGTTATATCCAGATCCCCATTCACATTTTGGACACGGGTGACCATGTTTGCCAGTCCGTGACCAACACTTTTATTGATCACGGATTCATCGAATCCTGTTCCATCATCATGGACTTCCAGTAATACACGATCACCGGTTGACCAAAGGTTGACAGTGACTTTTTTCGCATCGGCATGTTTGGCCACATTTGCCAGAGTCTCCTGGCATACAAGGAAGAGGGCCAATGCATTGTTTTGCGGTAAGTCCAAAAGAAAATCATTTTTCGGGATCGAAAGGATTATCTCGGATTTTACATTCGAGCGAAATTCCTCCACCAGCCTCTGAGTGCTTTCCAGCAAACTGCCTCCACGCATCTGACGGGGTTTGAGGTCAAGGATATAAGTTCTTAGATCGTGAATGGTTGAATTCAGATCCTCGATCGCTTTACCGACATTACGATCCGCCTGCTTGAGGTCTTCATGCATCAGGTGGCGTACATTCTGAAGACCAAGTCCGACACCATATATGGATTGAATGATCCCATCGTGAAGGTCCATCCCAATCCGTTCGCGTTCTTCCAGAATCGCCAGTCTCCTGGCATTTGTATGCAATCGGGCATTATCAATCGCAGTACCGGCATATGTTCCAATCGACATCAACAAGGAAAGATCGCCGTCGCTGATGGCATTGGGGCTGAGAGATGCCATACTCATTACACCAACAACCTCTCCCGGGGCAGAAAGGGGAACACAAACGATCTGTTTGAACCCATATTCCACCACTGCACTTCGAAGAAACCGTTCATCACGATCCAATTCATTGGTAAATATTGGTTTCATGCTCTTTGCAACCATGCCAACCACGCCTTCCCCCAATTGGAAAGTATTTTTTTCCCAAAAGGCTTCGGCAGCTTTTCCCCTGTGAAGGACCAAACGAAGGGTATGTGTTTCCTTATCCAGTAGAAATATTTCCCCGGCTTCCACCTTGAAGTGAAGCAACAACTGCGCCAGGGTTTTATTTAAGAGCTCATCAAGGTCCAATGATGAAGCCAGAGAAGAACTGATCTGATTCAGTAATGCCAGATCCTGGTTCCTGCGAGTCAAGGCTAGATCATGGATAACAAGATTTTCATAAGTATTGGCATTATGGATGGCAGCCGCGGCAGAAGCTGAGAGCATTTTTATGATCAATTCATCGTCATCGGTAAATTCCGGTGCATCCAGCTTATCTGTCAGATATATCTGTCCAAGCTGCAAAGCACCTTGCATTATTGGGACCCCCAGAAAAGAACGCATTTTCGGATGACCAGGAGGGAATCCATAACTACGATGATCAGTGCTGATATCAGGTATGCGGATGGTGCGGCTGTTCTTCATTAACGCTCCGATCAAACCTTTACCGACCGGAGGGTGAGGTATCTTGGCCATGGTCTCGGCTGATAACCCTGTCGTGATAAATTGCTTTAATTTTCCTTTTTCATCCAAAACACCCAATGCAGCATACCTTGCCCCCACTTGCTGTCTTGCCACTTCTACTATTCGTTCAAGAAGGCTTTCAATGGATACATCTTTAACCAGCTCCAGACCAGCCTCATATAGAGCCACCATGCGATCAAGAAGTTGTTCGCGGGTTAACAATTCCAAGACACCTCCGAAAGTTAATTCTACTTTATATGTCCGAAATAGCCAAGTTCACACTCGTTAATCACCCCATGCAGGAACGGACCATCTAATCAATCCTGATTCCTTTTTTTATACAAGCAAAAAAATCAAGAAATCAAAAATTGTAATTCATGATCTTCTGGAACCATCTTTTTTGATTGGATATTAAGAAATTGGTTCTTTCTGGATAACAAACTGGCAAACATCATCACCAACTGCACGACATTTCACTTCCCGGATTTGAAAAAGATGTCCACCGGTAATATGTTTCATGCCCATCTCAAGAAAACCAACTGTTACAAAGCAAACCGGCTTATCCGCTCCAAATCTTCCCCAACAAGATGGACACTGATGAATATTAAAAAGAAATGAATCTGGTGTTTCTTCAACGGTCGTGGCCTGGTCGGACACTCTTGAAAAAGTCCTCGCAGCTGCCGAGAGGCCAATGCGTAATTTTAAAACCGTAGGTAATATTTTAAAAGCTATATCGGTGACACCAGCCAGAGGTCCATAGTTCTTGAGGGTATCATTGAATGTTGCCCTTCCCGCTCGTAGAGCCAGTCCTCTTCCTCCCCTGTGACCATAAATTTCCTCCATGGCAACCAGAATGGCTGAAAAGTCTGCAAAATCAAATTCCCGATCCCAATTTCCCGGCGGGTAATTATCAATCAGATCGTTTATTCCAGCCAGGTTGAGAATGGCATTCAAACCTGGTTTACCGAGTACTTCTTCAAACGAAAGGAGGGCGATGCGTCCAAAGATATTTGTATTATACAAACCGCTCTTGGGGATTCTATTCATATTTTATCAACTCCAGAATAGTCTAAGAGAAGGCAACAAAGCGATCAAGGTACTGGTCGCTTGTTGACAAATATCAGACACCTCCCATGCTTGATTTTAATTTAAATCAATTAAAAAGGAAAGCTCGTGGATATAGTAGATAGCCCTGGAGGAAACATGGACGATGATTCAACCAGGGTAACACTGCCCACCTTATGCTGTCAAACTTTAAATAACAGAACCCGGCAAAAATTTTTGCCGGGTTCTGTTTTCGTAAAAAAATCACTTTATGAGATCGGATCTTTCTGAATAATATATTGACAAACGTCGTCTCCGACGGCAAAACATTTGACTTCCTGGATGCGAAAGTCGTGTCCACCAGAAACCCATTTAAGGCTTTCCTGCAAAAAACCGACGGTTACATGGCATGTTGGTTTATCAACACCACTTCGTCCCCAACATTGAGGGCATTGATGGATATTATAAAGGAAAGTATCAGGAGTTTCTTCCAGGGACGTAGTCTGATCAGAAACCTGTGTAAATGTCCTTGCAACAGCACCAAGACCAATGCGCATCTTTAATAGCAGTGGTAATACCTTGAACGCCAGATCACTCACACCTGCCAGGGCACCATAATTTTTCAAGATATCATTAAAAGTTGCTCTTCCTGCTCTTTGGGCAAGTCCCCTTCCCCCGCGGGGGCCATAGATCTCTTCCATCGCCACAAGGATGGATGTATAGTCAGAAAAATCGAAAGCCCGTTCCATATTTCCGGGCGGGTAATTATCGATCAGATAGCTCAACCCAGCCAAGTTAAGAATCGCATTCAATCCTGGTTTCCCGAGTACTTCCTCATAGGATAAGAGCGCGATCCAGCCAAAATTATTTGTATTAAATAAACCGCTCTTGGGGATTCTATACATCATTTTTATCCATTTCTTCCTAATCTATCAGGATCACCATTGAACCGGTAAAGGTCAATAAACCAATGGAACTGTGGCATCAATAAATTACTTTAACATAAGCTGGTATGCATGTCAAGCACCGCGGGATAAGGACAAGCAGGTCATTCTCCCTATACTGTAATGTGAATGGATAAATATAAACCTGATAGCTTTTGCCAGCGTGTTGGAATAGAATTGAAGCATGAAAACTTCACGGATCCCATCATTTTATGTACAAACCATGGATGAAAGACTGACCAAATTAATGGAAGCGAGTGGGTTGAGTCTTTCCGAGTTAAAAGTATTTAATCCAGAGGGAGGATTAACTTCCGACCAGGCTGATCATATGATCGAGAACAGCATCGGTGTTTTTTCATTACCGGTGGGAATAGGCTTGAATTTCGTGGTCAATGGACGCGAGGTATTGGTTCCAATGGCAATCGAGGAGCCTTCCGTTGTGGCTGGAGCCTCTTTCATGGCAAAACTTGCCCGAGACAATGGCGGATTTATCGCAGAAACCACTCCTCCGGAAATGATCGGACAGATCCAATTACTTGATCTCAAAGACCTTGAATCTGCTGAAGAAACCCTGCTTGCAAATAAACAAGCATTGCTTGATGAAGCCAACCTTGTAGACCCAATTCTTAACCGGCTTGGCGGTGGCGCCCGCGACCTGATCGTACGCAAAATGGTTGAATCGCCGGTGGGACCCTTCCTTGTCATTCACCTGATCTATGATGTACGGGATGCAATGGGCGCCAATGCTGTCAATACAGCCTGCGAGAAGCTGGCTCCTAGGATCGAAGAATTAACCGGCGGACGGGTGAACCTGAGGATCCTTTCCAACCTGGCTGATCGCAGATTGGCACGGGCCAGTTGCTGCATCCCGGCAGCGTCCCTGGAATTTGAATCCTTTCCAGGTGAAAAAGTTCGGGATGGTATCATTGAGGCATGGGCGTTTGCTGATGTTGATCCCTATAGAGCTGCCACTCACAACAAAGGCATCATGAATGGGGTCGATGCAGTTGTTATCGCTACAGGCAACGACTGGCGGGCGATAGAAGCAGGGGCTCACAGTTATGCAGCCAGGAGCGGTGTTTACCGTTCACTATCCACCTGGAGCAGGAATGACAATGGAGATCTTGTCGGTTTCCTAGAGATGCCGATGGCTGTTGGCATTGTAGGCGGCGCCACACGAGTTCATCCAGGTGCGGGGACTGCCTTGAAGTTGATGGGAATCAAAAGCGCATCCGAGTTAGCTGAGATCATCGTCTCGGTCGGTTTGGCACAAAACCTGGCAGCCTTGCGAGCCCTGGCGACAGAAGGCATCCAGAAAGGTCACATGAGTTTGCATGCCAGGCAGGTAGCCATTGCTGCTGGAGCAGTTGGAGAACAAATAGAACAGGTATCCGCACGCCTTGTGAAGGAGAAAACCATTCGCATTGACCGGGCGGAAGAAATCTTAATTGAGATGAGCAAAGACCATGACTGAAGAGTCCTTTCCTACATTATTAAAACCTGACCGCCCTGTTGGTTTTGCCGGTTATGGAGCCTATGTTCCCAGGTATCGCCTGCCGGCTCGAGAAGTTGCCAGAATCTGGACCGGGGGTGTTGGTGGATTACCCATCAAGGAGAAAGCTGTACCAGGCATGGATGAGGATGTGGTGACCATGTCCATCGAAGCAGCCCGGAATGCTCTTGCCCGTTCCAGCGTGGATCCGACCGAAATTCGGGCGGTATGGGTGGGTTCCGAATCCCACCCTTATGCTGTCAAACCAACCTCGACCATCGTGGCAGAAGCGATTGGAGCAACACCAAATACGCAGGCTGCAGATTGGGAGTTTGCCTGTAAAGCAGGGACCGAGGCAGTGGTGGCTGCCATCGGGTTAGTGGGTTCCGGAATGGCCAAATATGCTCTGGCGATCGGCATGGATACTGCACAGGGAAAACCAGGGGATGCATTGGAATACACTGCCGGTGCAGGAGGGGCAGCCTATTTGCTTGGGCCTGCCGGGGAATCCCTGGTTACCATCCAATCAACCTATTCCTATGTCACAGATACTCCTGACTTCTGGCGCCGGGAAGGGCAAAGATACCCGGAACATGGTCAGCGTTTTACCGGTGAACCGGCATACTTTAAGCACATAACAGAAGCAGCCAGAGCCATGCTGGAAGCCAGCGGTACTTCACCCTCGGATTATCGATGGGCTGTTTTCCACCAACCCAATACCAAGTTCCCGCAAAGGGTGGCTTCTTTGCTTGGCTTCAGCAAGGAACAAACCGACACCGGATTGCTGGTCCCCGTGATCGGTAATACGTATGCCGGTGCAGCCATGATCGGGCTAACGGCAATACTGGATGTCGCTGAACCTGGTGACCGGATCCTGATGGTCTCCTTTGGTTCTGGGGCAGGATCAGATGCCTTCGATCTCGTGGTGAACGAAAAAATAAAGGAAGCCCGGAACCTGGCTCCCCTGACACAGGATTACATATCCCGACGGACCGAGATCGACTATGCAACCTATGCCCGCATGCGTGGTATCCTGGCCATGCGTTAAACAAAGAAATATCCAAAATGAGTCATTATTATCAAACATTACAAACTTTACCCACCAAGATAGCAAGGCAAATTCCGCCTTCTGAATGGAACAACCATGAATGAGGTCGTGATCGCTGGTGTTGGTCAGACACAAGTGGGGGAACACTGGGATCTTTCCTTGCGGGAACTGGCACATCATGCCATCCAGGCAGCCCTGCTGGATGCTGGAGAGATCCAGCCACAGGCTTTGTACGTGGGGAACATGCTGGCGCCCAGCCTGTCGCATCAATCCCACCTGGGTGCATTACTGGTGGATTTCTCCGGATTAAATGGCATCGAAGCTGCAGCAGTGGAGGCTGGCAGTGCATCGGGTGGTGCTGCCCTGCGCCAGGGATACCTGGCGATTGCAAGCGGTTACGTGCAGGCTGCCCTGGTGGTGGGCGTGGAGAAGTTCACGGATTCAATCGGAGCAGAAACCGAAAGCGCCCTGGCAAATTCAATCGACAGCGACTTTGAAGCCATTCATGGATTGACATCAACGGGACAGGCTGCCCTCTTGATGCGGCGCTATATGCATGAAAATAATGTGCCGGAAGATGGATTCGCAGGCTTCGCCATGTCTGCCCATGCCAATGGAGCGGGAAATCCCAATGCCATGTTCCAAAAAGAGATAAAACTGGAAACCTATCAACATGCGGATATGGTCAGTAAACCATTGAACATGTTCGATATCGCGCCCATGGCTGATGGGGCTGCAGCAATCCTGCTGGTTAAAAAGGAACTGCTCCCTCCCAGTTTTCAACATCCACTGATCCAGGTAACAGGGTCAGCCAATGCAACCGATCGTCTGGCACTCCACGATCGCAATGATCCCCTTGAATTCATGGCTGCCAGGTTATCCTCTGAAAAAGCGCTGCAAAGGGCAAAACTATCATTGGAAGAAATAGATCTTTTTGAATACTTTGATGCTTTTTCGATCTTTGCTGCCTTGAGCCTGGAGGCTTGTGGATTTGCAAATCGTGGTGAAGGCTGGCAGCAAGGCCGGGATGGTTTTTCTATTCCCTGTGCAACGTTTGGGGGACTGAAGGCAAGGGGGCATCCAGGTGGTGCGACAGGAGTGTACCAGGCAGTTGAAGCCAGCCTGCAATTGCGGGGGACAGCAGAAAAGTGCCAGTTGGAAAACGCCAGAACTGCAATGGTCCAGGCACTGGGCGGGCCGGCAGCAACAGCCATCACCCATATCCTGCAGCGGATGGACTGAGCATTTCACCACCTTACCCACCCTGTGTTAAGAATTCTCAGATATAAACCTGATAGTTCCTGATAGCTATTAAGTCTTAAAGTAGACTTGAATAATCTTATAGGAGCATCGAAACATGGAAATTCCCCGCCATTGGCGATTAAAAAAACAACGATACGGATTGGTCGGTGAGATTTGCCCCCATTGTGAATCCAGGATCTTTCCACCGCGCGATATTTGCCCGGATTGCGGTGGAGAAGCGAAAACAGCGTATGCATTCAGCGGACGTGGTGAGGTATATTCGCATACCACCATTTACCAGGCACCTGCCGGATATGATGAGTCAACCCCCTACACGATCGCGCTGGTCAAACTGGCAGAAGGACCGATGATCACTGCCCAACTGACTGATCTTGACGACCAGCCGGTTGAGATCGGCATGCCGGTCGAGATGGTCACCCGGCGGCTGCGCTCGGATGGTGATGACCGTGGCGTGCTGGTTTATGGGTATAAGTTTAGGCCGGTTTTGCAAGGGTAATTGTTTTGAAAATAATTGAAGCGCCTTCCAGAAATGGAGGGCGCTTTTTGGTTCTATGGCATAATTGCAGCATATCAAGAGTCCGTATTATTAATAAGTAACCCTTCGTCTATTCTTTTTGGTTTAACACACGTAAGCTGCTAGACCTTCCCATCCATAGGAGGTTGGTATGTCTGGTTATGTTCATCCTGAAGTTCTTGTTGACACGCACTGGGTTGCCGAGCACCTCACTGCATCCAATATCCGTATTATCGAAGTCAACTATGACTTAAGTAATTACAATTCCGGACATATCCCCGGTGCTGTTGGATGGAGTTGGAGTACGGACTTCCAACATCCCATCCGCAAGGATTTACCAGATAAGGAGGGAATAGAGACATTACTGGCTCGTTCAAACATTGAGAATAATTCAACTATCGTTGTTTATGGTACACGTCGTAATGGTTACGCGACCTTTGCCTTATGGCTATTGAAAATCTATGGACACAAGGATGTGCGGGTAATGAATGGAAACCGCGAGATGTGGATCGCAGAAGGCCGTCCTCTAACCAAAGAAATACCAGCGCTCACATCCTCCACCTACCATGCGAGTGAGCCTGATTGGAGTATTCGCGCGTTGCGTGACCAGGTTCTCGACTCCATCAGCAAACCAGAGCATATATTTGTGGATGCACGAACACCGGAAGAATATCATGGCGAATTGTGGGATTCGTGGAAATATGAGGCAGTAGCCAGCCAGCGTGGTGGTCACATCCCAGGTGCGGTCAACATTCCCTGGGATATGACCCTCGAGAAGGACGGAACATACAAGCCGGTAGAAGAACTGCAAGCCTTATACATCAACAACGGTGTTACTGCAGATAAGGAAGCAACTATATACTGCATCGTTGGAGGCCGATCCAACCATACCTGGTTTGTTTTAACTTATCTGCTCGGTTACTCCAAAGTCCGATTGTATGATGGTTCGTGGGCAGAATGGGGCTCACTGATAGGAGTACCTATTGAAAAATGAATATGGAAAGTGACACTCAAGGCAAGAGGCGCGGGGTGATCAACCCTGCCTGCAGACGATGACATGATTAACAAACTAGAGCGATGCATCTTGCAATCGATCGTCCACCCAATATCTTACCGGTTCACATCGTATAAAATAATTGAGTGGTAATTCAAGAATTCATCAAACCAGGATATGAGAAAGATAAGACAGTTTAACAGAGAGCAGGTAAATATCCACCTTCAGGTCTTCTTCGAATTCTTTACCGAATCCCTGTTTTTTCTACAGAGTGGGTCTTTGGTGGATGTTAGGAAAAAGAGTTATATTAATCAATCATACTGGTCTGACTGAATCTATTCACACCCGAAAGGAGATTTTCTGCATTGGATATTCCACGAATCTTCAACATCACTGAGAGTGCTCACCGCATCCACAACCCGCTCACACCCGAAAAACTCGCCACCCTCGGCGCGGCACTGCGTCTGGAATCAGGTGCCCGAGTGCTCGACCTCGGCAGCGGTTCGGGGGAGATGCTGTGCACCTGGGCGCGCGATCACGGTATCATCGGCACCGGCATCGACATGAGCCAGTTGTTCACCGAGCAAGCGAGACTCCGTGCTGTAGAACTCGGCGTTGCCGATCAAGTCAGTTTCATCCATGGCGATGCTGCCGGCTATGTCTCTGACGAGAAGGTCAGTGTGGCTGCCTGTGTCGGTGCCACCTGGATCGGTGGAGGAGTAGCAGGCACCATCGAGCTTCTGGCGCGCAGCCTGCGCACCGGAGGGATCATCCTCATCGGCGAGCCGTACTGGCGGAAGTTACCGCCGACGGAAGATGCTGCCAGGGGGTGTCTTGCCCACGCCATCTCCGATTTTCTCATGCTTCCAGAACTTCTCGCCTCTTTCGACCATCTTGGCTGCGACGTCGTTGAAATGGTTCTGGCTGACCAGGACAGCTGGGACAGGTACGAGGCTGCCAAATGGCTCACCATGCGCCGATGGCTTGAAGACAATCCCGACGACGAGTTGGCGGAAGATGTTCGCTCCAAACTGACATCGGAACCCAGGCGCTACGCCGCTTACACGCGTGAATACCAGGGCTGGGGTGTTTTCGCACTTATGCCGCGCTGATGAGGGGATTACAGCTCGACTCAGAAACTGGCGAAAATCCGATCATACCTGGCAGCTCATTCAAGCCAACGCCGCATCGCGGTAACCACACCCGCCCACACGTTCCCCGTTGGGGCATAACACAAACCGTTATCCCGCCCCATCAATTGTTCAATAACGTGAAAGAAACCAATGAGAATGTTTACAACCCGGCTCTATGATACCGAACATGACTTGCAGCAGATGTATCTTCTGCTTATGGAGGCACGGTCACTTACCAATGACTGGCATTATGCGCACATTGGCGAATTGGCTTTCAATTATTTCATGGTCGCCTGCCATCTCCATCCGCAGGAACATATTCGTCTCTGGTATGACAATGAAAAGTTGGTGGGGTACGCAATTTTAGGCGAAGACCCTGCTCTTGATTGGCAAGTATTGCCAGGGTTTGAGTGGTCTGGTATTGAAGTCGAGGCGCTCATGTGGGCGGAAGCGCGCTTAAACGAACTGCGGAAACGGGTTGAAAACCAATGGGGCGGCAATCTTGTTTCAGGTTCCCGGCAGGATGACGCGCAACGAATTGCTTTTTTGGAACAACACGGTTTTCAATACTGTGGTGAATTTGCAGAAGTAAATATGTTGCGCTCGTTGGAGGAGCCAATTTCCAATTCCAGGCTGCCGGATGGCTATCAAGTCCGTGAAGTTTTGGAAACAGGAGATACTGCCAAGCGCGCATCCATCCATCGCGAAGTATGGCATCCGTGGACAGTGGGTAATGTCAGTGACGATGATTACGCACGCTTTATGCAATTGCCTGGCTATCATCGCCAGCTTGATATAGTCACAGTTGCACCAAATGGAGTTATTGCCGCGTATGTAAATGGCTGGATTGATCCTGTGAATAAGATTGGTGATTTTGGACCGGTTGGAGCCCTTGAAAAGTATCGCAGACAGGGATTAACCCGTGCCGCGCTGCTGGAAGGCTTGCATCGCATGAAGGCATATGGAATGAACCGCGCCTGCATCTCTACTGGCGTAACCAATGTACCTGCCATACAACTCTACGAATCGATTGGTTTCAAGATCGTCAACAGGTATCTTGATTATGTGAAATTAAGAGGAATCCAAAATACGGGCTGACACTGAGTCCCTGAAGATTGCAGGGATAATGATGCACCCTACAAGTGGGACTGCCCTTAGGGCGTGCGGTACCTGCGGCAAGCATTTCGCAAAGCATCGCTTCGGGTTTATACTGCTCCCAAACACGCTGCTTCGCGGTAGTCCACGCCCACCCCAGCACCAGTATCCTGCCAAATGCTTGTGGGACGTACGCAAACCATTAGCCGCCTTTTATAACCTTAAACTGAAAATCATATTGTCTAATTCTAATATTCACCTAACCTATAACGTGGAGTAAAAATGGGAAACTTAGTTTCGTTTATGCACATATCTTTGGATGGTTTTGGATCTGGGATAAACGACCAAATGGATTGGATTCATGTGGATGAGGAAATTTTCGATTATGGCGCAGAAAGAATATATGCAACAGATATGGCCTTATACGGAAGAAAAACATATCAACTTATGGAAAGTTATTGGCCAACCGCGGCAGATCAACCGAACCCAACAAAACATGATATCGAACATTCAAAATGGTACAAACACGTAAAGAAGATTGTCCTATCGAAAACGATGAAAGAAGAGAACCTTATCAACACTCAGGTAATTTGCGAAAATTTGGTGGATAATATCAACAAACTCAAGCAGAACACAGAAAAAGAAATTCTTATCTTTGGGAGTCCGACTGCCGGGCATTCGCTAATGGCGGCGAATCTAATTGATGATTACTGGTTCAATATTAATCCAGTTCTGCTTGGGAACGGCATCCCTGTTTTCAAAGATATAAAGACCAAAACCAATCTGTCTCTTGTCACCAGTAAAGTTTTTTCTTCTGGCGTGGTTTGCTTGCACTACACAAGAAAAACCTGACAATGGCAATCTTCGCACCCAACACCATGTGCGGAGGACAAGTTCGGGACGTTGCCCACACTTCGGTCGGCAGCCTCAAAGGCGGATTCGGGGTTTGGTGGTTTTGTCCTCCAAATTCCACCCTTGATGGAAACGCAAACCGTTAGATCAACACTCTCCCATCTGTTGTGCGGAGCAAGTCGTACGTGCGGGATTGCACAGCACCCGCTTCGCTTGTAAACTCAAACCGGTTTTACTTGGATAACCGGGAGATTTATTGCGAAGCGCTTTCCAGAAATGGAGAGCGCTTTTTTGATTTTTATGCAATAATTACACTGTATTAATTGAATTCTGCGGCACCTGCAGCGAGTATTTCGTAAAGCGTGGCTTCGGGTTTTTTCTGTTCCTAAACACGCCGCTTCGCGGTCGTCTACGCCCGCCCAAGCGTACCCCATTGGGGCATAACGCAAACCGTTGGGCGTAGAAAAATATTGATAAGGAGAAGAAAATGGAAGCTCTTGTGACAATACTTGCTGTGTTCGTTGGTTGTGGAATTCCGATTTACTTAGGAGTGCAAGCTTGACGGAATGGCCATCGTGACTGGGTTTGGTCCATTATTCTTGCAACCTTTGGTATTCTTGGAATAATAGGGATTTTCATAACAACTCGGGATATCCAAGAAGGCGACTATACAGCAGTAGCCATCATAATTCTTGGCTTTGCATGCTTGTTGATTTTTTACATAACAACATGGGTAAAAACAAGAAAGCCGCTCGCAGCTACTATCGAATGTCCGAGTTGTGGAAAACCAAGTAAGGTCAAGCAAAGGATAAGACACGATCAAATAACTGGCAAAAATATCCCATCTCGGGTAATAGGAACAATTTCACTAATTTTTGGATTGGCTTGTATAGTTTTATTGTTTATGGGTGGTGGGGTAATACCCCTAGTTGCAGGGATTCCAGCAATTTGGGTAGGGATACAATCCTTTACTCGCCCTACCACTCAGAAATTAGAATACAAATGCACTGGATGTGGTCACAAATTCGTCCAGTGAATTAGGAGTATTGCCGCCCAACACCGGCTCCACCTGACCGCATTCGGCGTGGGTACGCTGCAGTCATTAGGTAGAAGAAATGATTTTGTGCAATCTTGTTTAGTTCAAACCGGCTGCAGGTGAGCCAAACCGTTGGGCTGCATCGCGAATTACATCAAAGGACAATTTAGGTTGATAATGCAAAATGGTAATTACAAACCCATAGAAAAATATCTCGCTCCCGAATGGTTCACGGAGCGTGTTCATATCAAAGATTGTAGAATACAAGATCTTTCGCTCCTCACTGAGATATTCAACTCATGTCATTATGTTGAACAATGGGATCCTACATTTTATATCGTTGATGAGGATGAAATCAAATTATTGGTAGAAAAAAGTCTATCTGAAACAGATGAAAATAAAGGCTTTCGTCTCCAGTGTTTGGAAGTAAAGGACACTGGAAAGATTATCGGCTATTTTCATTTATCACATTACTCCCCTCGCCTTCCTCAACCAGCCACGGCTTTTATCTCGATGTTTGTGATACATCCAGAATTTCAAGGAAAACATTTCGCTCAAGAAATTGTGGAAGGGATATCTAAGCAATTGGCAGAATACGGTTACATCGCAATATGGCTAGCAGTTTACCTAAAAAATTGGAGCGCCATCCGCTTCTGGATACATCAGGGTTTCGATAAGATTATTGAATATGATGGAGCAAAGCAATTTTCTGAGACGGAACAGGCATCTCTGACATTAGAAAAGCGACTTAGGTAAGATAAGCAAACGAAAAAGGATTTTCTGGGTTATGTAGTTCAAAAGCAACCCAACAAAGCGTGCAGTGGACGCTGGGGCTGCCCAGTGCTCATGTGATTGGAATGGGCGATCCCCGATGAAGATGGGGACTGTGTGTTCGCTTGAAGCTCGCTCACCCAATCTGCAGGTTCTACGGCGAGCATTTCG
>Ga0209641_10001193_pt1 | contig 23440 bp, 20 predicted proteins | sample RifCSP16_1_FD_184022 | JGI IMG/M metagenome (GOLD analysis project Ga0209641, IMG submission 184022) | Soil microbial communities from Rifle, Colorado - Rifle CSP2_sed 16_1 (SPAdes) (version 2) | ecosystem: Environmental > Terrestrial > Deep subsurface > Rock core/Sediment | place: Rifle... | reverse complement strand
CAAACACTTTCTGGCTACTTCCTTCAAATCCAGACAGTGTTTGATTTCAACAGTCTCAAATTTCAGGGGCGAAGTTTGGCTGGGGGAAAAACCATACTCTTCAGGCTGTTTGGCGACCATCACTGCCGCCATGTAGCGCGGAACGTAATCTTCGGTCTGCTTTCTTAAGTCCATCTGCCAGAAGTCACTGGTCCTCTGCCTCTTGATAGTTCTGCCAACTCTCCCCTCTCCTCCGTTATAAGCGGCCAAAGCCAATTTCCAGTCCCCGAACATCTGGTACAGATACTTCAAATAGTCGCAGGCCGCATAGGTGGATTTGACAAAATCTCTTCTCTCGTCATACCACCAGTTCCGCTTAAGCCCGTATTTCCGGCCAGTAGAAGAGATGAACTGCCAGGGGCCAGAGGCATTGGCCCAGGAATAAGCCTTGGGGTTGAATCCTGACTCAATTAAGGGCAAATAAACTATGTCCTCTGGCAGGCCCTTTTCTCTTATGATCTCCCGCATCAGGTCAATGTACTTGCCGGAGCGGTTAATATACTCCTGGAAGTGTCCCCGGGTGTCCCGGGTTAAATAGTCCATCTGCTTTCTCACCCGAGTGTTCCATTCAATGGGCATATCGTGAGTTATGGGCGCTGGTTGGGTAGCCTCTTCAGCTTCCTGGTATTCCTCTACTTCGGTCAGCTCATCAGATTCTCTGGAAAGGTTAAAATCCTGGTTCTTGAAGGTCTGCATATCATAAAATTGCTCCAAAAAGATAATCTGAGAGGTATCATCTGCCAGCTCACCCGAATAAACCAGAGTATTCTTATAGTCATAGGCAATTTCCCTTAAAAGGCGGTTAAACCGTTCGACTGTGGCGGTATCAGATTCATCTATTTCCATAAGGTAAAGTATTTCAAGGGATTTTTCGAATTTCTCCTGGGCAGTGTTCCAGTTGGATTCTTGATTAGCTGCTACCCCGGCAGAGTAAAGCGCTTCTGCCTGAGCAAAATAGATAGAAGTTGAATCAACATCTCCTCCAGCAATAGCAACAGTGCTATCGGACGGAACTTCGGCTGTATCTTTGGCTTGGCCTGGCTTCTTCAGAACCGAGTCTTTGGGAGAAAGGCCGCACCCTGAAACTAAAGCAAGCCACAATAGAATGGCAAACAGGGGAACCATCCTTTTCATCAGTTCTCCTTTCTTGCTCATAACTTGTTGTATATAAGCGAATTGAAAAAGCTTGTCAAGCATATTTTTTAAGCAGACTCGAAAGCTCGTTGTATCACCTCCACCGGCTCTGTCTCATCGGCATCTACCCATTTTAGCTCCCTCTGATGTCTGAACCAGGTTAGCTGCCTTTTGGCAAAGTTCCTGGTCTTCTGCTTGAATTTTTCCACGGCCACTTTAAGCTCAACTTCACCTTGGAGATGATGTAATATGTCCATATAACCAAATGTCCTTAGTGCAGGCAGCTGGAATGAATATCCCAGGTTTCGAAGATTCTGAACCTCGTCTAAGAACCCAGCCTGCATCATCCGGTCGACTCTGGCGTTTATTCTCTGATATAGAGTATCTCTATTCATTGTAATACCGAAAGTCATAAACCTGTACTCTGACGAATGCTGGTCTTTTGTGTGCCAGAAGGAGATAGGCTGTCCGGTCAGCTCATATATTTCTAAGGCTCGGATGATTCTTATGCGATCTTGAGCAGAGATTCTGCCAGCTGTCACCGGGTCAAGCTCTTGTAGTTTTTTATAAAGATTATGTGAGCCATATTGTTCCGCTTCCTGGTTCAGCCGCTTCCTGAGTTCCGGGTCTGCTGCCGGGCCTTGGAATAGCCCTTTTGTCAAAGCTTTTAGATATAGACCTGTACCACCTACTATTATCGGCAGTTTTCCCCTGTTCAATAATTGCTCAATCTTAGCCCTGGCATCCCGGGCAAAGACTCCGGCCGAATAGGTTTGGTCTGGAAAAACTATGTCAATCAGATGGTGAACTGCTTCTTCCCTTTCATCTCTGCTGGGTTTGGCAGTTCCGATTTCCAAGAGCTTATAGACCTGGCGAGAGTCAGCCGAGATTATCTCACCTTCCAGTCTCTTGGCCAACTCTATGCCGATCCTGGTCTTGCCGGTGGCGGTCGGGCCGGTAATAATTAAGAGTTTTTTTTGAGATTGTTCCATCGGATTGCTTGAACGCTCTTTGGGGTAATTAACTGCGTCCGAAGCGCCGCTCTAACTCCGAGATTGGAATACGGATCAGAGTCGGCCTGCCGTGGGGACAGACCTGGGGAGTTTTCAAAGAGAGTAAACTCTGCAAGAGAGCCTGCATTTCCGGCCCTGAGAGCGAATCGCCTGATTTTACCGCAGCCCGACAGGCCAAGGCTGAAGCTATGGCAGAAGTTTTATCCTGGCCATCTTCCTCCAGCCCGATAAATTGCTCCAAGACCTCTTTAAAGAGTTTGGCTGACCCCTGCCGGGTGATGGCCGGCACCGCAGAGACAATGACTGTCCTTCCGCTTAGAGACCGGACTTCAAAACCAACTCTTTCCAAGAGCGGTTGATTGGACTCCAAAAAGTCGTACTCTCTTGGATCTAATTGAACTGTCTCCGGGAAAAGCAGCCTCTGAGTGCTGATTTTTTTCTCAAAAGAGATGCTCTGCCAGATTTCTTCATAGAGAACTCTTTCGTGGGCGGCGTGTTGGTCAACTATCATAAGCTCATCATCAGTCTGGGTCAGGATATAGGTATTGAAGAGTTGGTAAAAATTAGCCCGCTCCAAAGCCGGACCGGATAGTTCCTTTTTGACCGGGGAAGAGTCTTTCTGAGGAGTACTGAAGATCTCTTTCAGGAGCAAGGGCTGGACCGGCAAACCGGTCCGGTACTGAGGGCCTTCTTCTCTGACCGCAGAGCCAGACAGGCCGGGAGATTGGTAAGTTACAGGAGATTTGACTGACTTTTTCACCGCGCTTTGAAATTCACGATCCAAGGCTTTTTTGACCGTACGAAAGAGAAGGTCGTGAACTCCTCTTTCATCCTGGAAGCGGACTTCCAGCTTTTGGGGATGGACATTGACGTCCACCAGTTGGGGAGGGATTTTGAGAAACAGGATTGCTAAAGGGAACCTACCCTTGGTTAACATTTCTCCGTAAGCAGATGTCAAAGCGTGCAGAAGGGTGCGGCTGTTTATGGATCTCTGATTCACAAAGAAGCGAATATCAGAACGAGAAGACTTGCTCAATTCCGGCTTTCCCAGAAACCCGTAAATTTGCAGGATTGATTCAGCCTGGCGGAATTCAATCAATTTTGAGACAACTTCGGAGCCGAACAGCTCTGCAATTTTAGCCTTAAGATTTTCAGATTGTTTCAGATGAAAGATTTCCCGGCTCTCAGAAGTTAAGCGGTAGCTGACTTCCGGAAAGGCTAAGGCGAAATTAGTAACCAGTCCGATTATGTGTCTGGTTTCAGTCACTTGAGATTTGAGAAACTTTCTTCTGGCCGGGGTGCTGTAAAATAAGTCTGACACGCTTATACTCGTACCGGTGTTAGCAGGGCTATCTTTTATGAGACTTATCTGACCGGCTTCAATCTTTAACACAGTCCCGGCAGCCTCATCAGCAGTTTTAGTAACCAACTCAACTCTTGAGACCGAGGCTATAGATGGCAAGGCCTCTCCCCTGAATCCCAGTGAGTATATTTGGTGCAGGTCAGCCAGACTAGAAATTTTACTGGTGGCATGCCTGGAAAAAGCCAGCTGGACATCTTCCCGGTTCATTCCACAGCCGTTGTCGACCACCCGAATAAGTTTTCTTCCCCCGTCTCTGATTTCTATTTCAATACCTGTAGCACCTGCATCGAGGGAGTTTTCAACTAACTCTTTGGCTACTGAGGCAGGGCGCTCGACAACTTCGCCTGCGGCGATCTGGTTGATTAGTTCTTCGGGGAGGATTTGAATCTTTGGCATATCATCTTACCCAGAAAATCTGCTTTACCGCCCCCCACATCAGTGCCACCCTTTCAAAAGCATCCCCGGCTTGGTTCACGGTAAAAAGGCCCGGCCTATACTTCATAAGGTTGGGAGGACAGGTGGAGCACTTCTTAGGATTCTCAGGTGGAGAGAAGGCAATGAGAATTTCTCCGCCATAAGGGGACCAGGCAAAATCATCAGTCATCAGGCGCTCCACTATTCTTTTGGTTTCCCTAGTTTGCAAGTCAGTCACCATCAGCCAGTGCTCAGCCACCCAGGCTAGCTGTTTATTCCCCGGACTAAAAGTAGGGCCTCCTAAGATTCTAATCAATCCGCTGGATCTGGCGGCCTGTGGAATGGCAATCTGCCCGCTGGGGTCTACAATGTCGATGTACTCATTCATCTGGGTGCCGGCATCTGACCTGACTAAGGCCAGAAGATTTCTAGAGCTGGAGATGCCCAGGACTCTATTGCAGGTCTCAGGAGTGTAAGCTAGAGTATCTAGTTTCTCTTTAACAACGTCCCAGCAGCCCAGTATGTGATAACAGAATCCGGGACGACTCGGTTCGGCTAAAACCAGTATCTTAGTATTGGTCAAAAAACGAGGAGAATAGGCCGATTGAAGCTGCAGAAGTTTTCCACTCTGCAGATTGAGATAACCGACCGTAAACGAGTCGGCAGCCTGGGCTTGAAAGAGGATTCTCTTCTCATCCAGGGAAAGATCGCACAATTTTATTCCGGAAAAATCTGTCTTGAGCAATTCCCGGCTTGCATTCTCTGACAGATTTTTCATCCAGATGGAAGAAGCGCTCTTTCCTTTAGTCTTAGCTCCCAGGGAATAGACCAAACTTTTGCTCGTGGGTAAGACTAAAATCGAGATTATTTTTTGGTCGGCCGGCGGCTCGATTAGGACCTCCGGGATCTTGTTAGCTAAGTTTACTGTGTAAACTTTGCCTGAGGAGATATAGAATATTTGATCAGTGAAGGCTAAACCGCAAAAGGCTATTACCAGAGAAATTGTCAAGCATCTGCTCAAACCACTCATTTGGAGAGCCTCTTTTTCCACTCGGCCAGCTTAGTCAAGGCTTCAATTGGACTCAGCTTTTCGACTTCCATTTCTCTCAACTCCTTTTCTATCTGGCTAGGCTGAGCCGAAAATAAAGCGATCTGCATCTGGTTCAATCTTTCTACTTTGGTCAGAGGAATTTTCTTGACCGTAACTTCCCCCTCCTCTAACTGAGCCAGGATTTCTGCAGCACGATCTAATACTTCCTTGGGTATCCCAGCCAATTTTGCCACCTGGATTCCGTAACTGTCATCACATCCGCCTGGGACAATCTTGCGCAGAAAGATAACTTCCCCTTGCCATTCCTTTACCGCCACGTTGTAGTTTTTCACCCGCGGCAAAAATCCGGCCAGCTCGGTCAGTTCGTGGTAGTGAGTGGCAAATAAAGTCTTGGCGGAAACTTTAGGGTTATTGTGAAGATGCTCGGTTACAGCCCAGGCCAGGGAGAGTCCGTCAAATGTGGAGGTCCCCCGGCCAAGCTCATCTAAAAGAATCAGACTCCTAGGAGTGGCGTTATTCAATATATTAGCGGTCTCATTCATCTCCACCAAAAAAGTAGACTGCCCTAGGGCGATATTATCCATCGCTCCTACCCGGGTGAAAATCCGGTCCACAATCCCCAGAGAAGCTTTTCTGGCCGGCACAAATGAACCTATCTGACCTAAAAGTACTATCAGGCCAACCTGTCTTAAGTAGGTAGATTTGCCAGCCATATTAGGTCCGGTGATGACCTGAATCTGCTCAGAGGTGTTGTTAATTTTAATATCGTTGGGGATGAAAGAACCAGAGGGCAAAAGCCTCTCTAGGACCGGGTGTCTCCCTTCCTGGATGAGGATTTCGTCAGTATCATCTATCATCGGCTTGAGGTAGCCATAATCAAAGGCAGCCTGAGCCAGGCTAGCCAGGACATCTAAGGTCGAAAGGAGTTCGGCGGTCTTTTGAATCTCTGGAATTCGGGTGGCTACCTGGCGGCGGATTTCCAAAAAGAGTTCCGTCTCTTTTTTATTGATTTTTTCTTCTGAGTTTAAAATAAGCTCTTCTTTCTCTTTCAGCTCTTCAGTTATAAATCTTTCGGCATTGACTAAGGTCTGCTTGCGGAGGTAGCCTGGAGGCACTTTGGATAGATGGGGAGTAGTCACTTCAATATAATAGCCGAAGACTTGATTAAAACCCACTTTCAGAGAGCCGATGCCGGTCCTGTCTCTTTCTCGAGCCTGGAGATTGGCAATCCAGCTCTTGTCATCTGAGACGCTCTCTTTGAGACGGTCTAGCTGGGGGTCAAAACCAGAACGGATAATTCCACCTTGGTTTAGAGTCAAAGCCGGCTGGTCTACTATTCCTCTCTGGATGAGTTCCACAGTCTCATTGCAGTCCGGAAGTTCTTGGCCTATCTGAGAGTTTAATTCAGCCGAACATTTTCTCAAAATTTTCTGGATCTCTGGCACTACTTCCAGAGAATTCTTAAGATTGAGCAAATCTCTGGGGTTAGCTTTGGCATAGCCGATTTTGCCTGCCAGCCGGGTTAGATCCGAAACCAAGCCTAGTTCATCTCGCAATTTCTCCAATAACTCTTTATCCTTAACCATCTCCTCTATGGCATCCAGCCTTTCCTGTATCTTTATCTTTCTTGAAAGTGGTCTGGTCAGCCAGGTTTTCAGAAGTCTGGCTCCCATGCAGGTCTTGGTTTTATCCAGAATAGCATAGAGGGAATGGGGCCGCCCGGCGGTGGGGAAAAGCTCCAAGTTTCGTATGCTGGAAGCATCCAGAAACATCGAGTCGGAGTCCTGTTCAACCCCGATTCGGTTGATGTGAAATAAGACAGATTTCTTGGTGAGTTTGAGGTAATCTAAAATCACTCCGGCAGCGGTCACACCCAATTTGCAGTCCTGGCACCCGAATCCGTCTAAGGAGTTTATCTGAAACTGCTCTAACAAGAGCCTGGTCGAAGTTTCCAAGTCAAATTTCCAGGGCTCGATTTGGGTGAAGCTTGGGCCGGACCCATCCTGGACGACAAATTCGGAGGAAGTCTCCCTTTCTCCCTTGGATATCAAGATTTCTGCCGGAGATAGAACTTTCACTCTCTCCCAAATCAGGTTATAATAATCTTCCTTGATCTTAAATTCTCCGGTACTTAACTCCAGATAGGCCAGCCCCCAATTCGTTCCTTGACCATAAAGGCAGGCCAGATAATTATTCTGCCCGGAGTCCAAGACATTATCCACTGTAATTGTTCCGGGAGTGATTATTTCCACTACTTCCCGGTTGACTAATTTCTTAGTGTCGGAAGCTTCCTCGGTCTGCTCGCAGACCACTACTTTTTGGCCGGCCTGCAAAAGCTTGGCTAAGTATCTATCTGCGGCATGATAAGGAATCCCGGCCAAAGGGACTTTTTCAGTATTCTTTCCGTGCGAGCGGGAGGTCAGGGCAATTCCCAAAATCTGTGAGGCAATCTTGGCATCCTCTCCGAACATCTCATAAAAATCCCCCATACGAAAGAAGACTATTTCCCCAGGGAAGTTCTTCTTTATCTGGAAGTACTGATTCAAAAGCGGGGTCAGAGAGGGGCCCATCTACTCCTTTATCACCACTCGATAAGAGCCACCCAATTCTCTTTCCAATTTCTCCTTGGCCTTCTTGGCATCTTCCAGCAGGCTGTAAGAGCCTACCTGCACCACGGTATATCTCTTCTTTTCCACCAGTTTGGAAGTGGTGCGGGGCTGATAACCATTGGACTTTAAGGTACTGATCAATTGGCTGACCGAGGCCTGATTGCCAAACACACCCAGCTGAACCGTGTAGGTCACATCCACAATTTTTTCCGCTCCCGGGCGGCTTTTAGCCTCTCCCAGCGGAGCTTCTGGAAAGATGGCGCTGACCCGGTATTTATCTGAGAGTAAACTATAATATAGATGAGCCTTGGAAGGATCTTTAAGCTCGGTGTAGCACCGGGATAACTGAGACAGAGCTAAAGGAGCTGCTTCTGATTTTTCATACTTATCCAACACTTTCTGATATTCGACCACAGCTGAGCTAAAATATCCGGAGGAGTACCGGCAGTCCCCCAGGCCAAGCTGAGCCCAGGCCGCCAGATCAAATTTTCCGAAAGAGCCCAGAATAGACTCAAATTCCCTTTGAGCCAGACTGCTCTTTTCGCTGGCCAGGTAAGAAGAACCAAGAAGATAAAGAGCCTGAGGCCTAAAATCACTTTGAGGATATTCCATTTTGAAGCGATTCAAAAGCTCAGCCGAAGTGGCATAATGACCGGTGGAATAGTGATATTGTGCCAGAATAACCTGCGCCAGATCACTTTCCTTCTGCCGGCCTACCAGCTCAAGGGCTTCTTCAAGGTAAGCCAGGGAGTTCTCTCCGCGCGTCTCCAGTCGGGCTAAGTATAATGTCGCCAGAGGGTCTTGCGGATGCTGGCTGAGATGTTTAGTAATAATCTGATAGGCCTCTTTGGTTTTACCGGTATCAAAAAGGCGAATCCCTTCCTCTAAATCTTGGCAAAATGAGGCTTCACCGACTACTAAACAGATCAATGCCAAATACAACCTAAACTGCATGGGTGATTACCACTGATAGACGTTAACCCGCCCACAGGAAGAACATCTCCAGGGAGGAGCAGACGAGACCGCCCCACAGTTCTGGCAGGCTAATTTAGTCTCCAGGCCAGGAAGTCTGCTTTGCTGTTTTTCGACCAGGGCCTTTGCCTCCTGAAGCATTCCGTTTTGGCTGTAAAGCAAAATCAAGCTCCCTAAAGCCGGGAAGAAGTCCGGCTGTATTTCCAGAATCCCTCGCAGGATCTCTACTGCCAGATTGGTATTTCCCTTCTTTTGATAGATATTGGCCAGGGCTAACATGGCCCTTATTTCCTGAGGGTTTTTTTCTAAGACCTCCTGGTATACCTCCATAATCTCCCCGAAACGACCTAAGTCATACAGGACCTTTTCCAGCCGGGGATAGACCAGATACCCGGCCGGGGGAACTATTTCCAGAAGCTTTCTCCAGTATTCCAACCCCTCATCCAACCTGCCGTCAGCTACATAAGCTTCCCCTAAGTATAGATAAGCCGGCACGCACTTCTCATCATAGTTTAAGGCTTCTTTGTAGGCTAAGCGGGCCCGGTGATAGTCCTCTTTATCAGCCTCAGCTTTTCCCTGCAAGACTTTGTAGAGGGCGGCCCGAGGCGAAGTCTTTTCTCCCTTGGACTTGCTCAGCTTTTCTTCTATTTCTACGGCCTTTTCCCAGTTTTCAATTTTCTCATAAGCTGCCAAAAGTTTTTCTCCGATGCTGGAGGCCTGGCGGTTTTTCTTCCACAGCTCCTCTAAGATTTCGACTGCCTTATCAAACTGCTGGGTAGCCAAGTAGTCATCTGCCAAACTTTTTTCGATTTCGGCTCTCTTGCCTTCACTTAAGCTGGGCCGAATGGCCAGCTCCTTGTGAATCTGCAGGGCCTTTTCCGGTTTGCCTTTTTTGCGCAACAAGTCCCCCAGCAAAAGGTAGGCCTCGACGTTTTCGGTATCCTGCCCAACCACAGAGCGAAACTTCTGATAGGCCAGTTTTTCGTCACCGGAAGCTAAAGCCAAAAGCCCCTCAATAAAAATTTCCTGGGCAATTTTTTGGGGAGTGGTTTTGCTCTTAGACCAGAAGATTACAATGATCAATATGACCAATAGGGTCAGAGCAATCAGGGCCAGTACGTATTCGGTGAACATAGTTTACTCTTCCGCCTCTTCGATGGCCACATTGCGCAGGGAGGTCAATTCAGAAATTAGTTTTCTGTTCTCTTTTTTCTGCTCGGCCAACTCTCTGTGCATTTTGGCATAATAGGTCACCCCCAGGACAAAGGCCACCAACATCCCCACCACAAAGGCCCAATAGGCTACAAAAATCATAGGCACCTCGGCGTAGGTATGCTGCAAGAGCCTGACGGTTACCTTCTCGGAAGCATTATAGATTGAAAAGCCGACCACCAGGATCACAATCAAGAAGGTCAACAAAAGTCTGGCTATCCACATTTATCCTCCAGGCTAAACTGATTTTGGCGACCGCCCTGCCAGAGACCAGACCGGGGGTCTAACCTTTGAATTTCCAGCTCTCAAAGAATTTCTGATAATCCGTCTCCTCAAATTGAAAGGTAGTCCTCTCCCCGGCGCACTGGATCATAAAGATCTTGTTCCCCTTTTTAAAGAGCACCAGACGGCCTAATAAAGACTCCTCCACGGTTATCTGGGCCGAGGTTCCGTAGGTCCTCTGGCGCGGATCCTGGACCGTCTTCAAGTATTTCTTTTGAAATGTATAACTAACTCCCTCCTGGCCAGCGACTTTGACTTTCAGCTGAGACTCCAACTCTGATTGCATTAGTAAGTCCAGCTTCATCAGATAATATTCTTCTTGGGGAAGATGGCCTTTGGCTTTCAACAGCAGCTCACAGAAGCGCTCCAGGCTCAGGGAAGTGGTATCGACTAAGACGTAGATGGTGGGGATGTAGCGCTCCCCGTCGTAGTAACCCTGGCTTCCCCCGGCCGGCAGCTTTTCCAATTTGATCTTTTGCAGAGTTGCTCTGGAAAGCGAGGGTTCATTCTCGGTCTTAAGCTTCCAGTTATGAGGCACGCTGAATTGGTACCCATTCAAAGAATCGGTAAAGAGGTCTTTTTCCAAGACCCCGGTCTTCTGCTTTTTGGCCCAGCCGTCAGACGGTGCCAAAAGGGCAAGCAGAAAAAGTGTCGTTATGATTCTTCTACTCATATTTCCCTCCCGGAGTTAGACATACTCCTAAAATATGAAATTCCTGCTTGGCAGGCAACCTTATTTTTGGTTGAAGCAGGTCAAAAATAGAGGGGGTAATGCGTTAATGTCGATTGACCAATATCCTCAAAACAACTCAATCGGACCTTAAGGAGAAGATGAACGTACGGGTGTAGCTGTAGACCGAAGCGGCCCAGAGAACCAGACTCAAGATTAAGAGTGGAGCTTGACCTGTTTTCCAACCCACAACATATACTACCAGCAGAATCCCCCAGCTTAAGGCTGTAATCTTACCCAAAAAATTGGAGACCGGAACCTGTTTAGTCTTTCTGGAGAAGAGTACCCCTGTCAGAATTATCCCTAGGTCTCGGGCAATAATCAGCGCTGCGGCCCAGAGGGGAAAACCTTTGTAGATGACAACATAGATTGAAAATAAGGCAATAGCCGCTTTGTCGGAGAGAGGATCCAAAATTTTTCCCAATTCCGAGGCTTGGTTTAACTTTCTGGCCAAGAGGCCATCTAAGATATCTGTAGCCATCATAAACGCCCCTAATCCGACGGCCCAGGCTATCTGGTTTTCAAGAAGCAGATAATAGACCACCGGGATCAGGGCTGTTCTAAGAAAAGTGAGCAGATTGGGTAGAAAGAACAATTCGGGAAGCTGAATTCGCATTCAGGCTAGACTCTGGCGGCCTGTTGGATCATCAAAGAGGCCTGCTTTTGGGCCAGACTGGTGATCTTTTGGCCGGATATCAGGCGGGCAATCTCTTCTACTCTGGCTTTTGGATCTAAAAGCGTCAGGCTGGTTGAGGTCCGATTTTTTTCCACTTTCTTCTCCACTTTGAAATGAGCCTCCGCAAAGGAGGCAACCTGCTGCAGATGGGTGATGCATAAGATTTGATGGGATTTGGAAAGAGTTTTTAGCTTTCTCCCCACCGCTTCAGCGATTTCACCGCCGATGCCGGAATCGATTTCGTCAAAGACTAAAACCGGGATTCTATCTTTTTGGGCTAGGGCCGATTTTAGGGCCAGCATGATTCTGGAGAGTTCACCCCCGGAGACGATCTTGGCTAAAGACCTGAGCTCTTCTCCGGGATTGGGAGAAATCAAAAATTCCACCCGGTCAAATCCGGAATCATCAAAGCCGGTTTTGATATTTTCTAGCTCCAGCCAGCTGGTCTGGTCCTCCTGTCTGCTAAAGCTAATCTGGAAGCGGGTTTTCTCCAGACCCAGTTCCTGCAGATGTCTTAGAATCTCTTGCGTTAGTTTGGCAGCGCAGAGCTTGCGTTTGGTCGAAAGCTCCAGAACAGCCTGCCTGAAAGCCTCACGCAGTTGATTCAGTTCCGACTCTAGTTGGTCAATCTGCAGGTTTGCGGATTCGGTTGCCTCCAGTTGGTTACGTAACCTTTGTTGCAACGAGAGCAACAACTCCACTTCCAGGCCATATCTTTTCTTGAGCAAATTAATTAGACTCAATCTTTCCCTTACAAATTCCAATCTGGCCGGGTCGTACTCTAATCTGCTCCGGTAGCTTTCAAGCTCCCGGCTTAACTCTTTTAAGTTGAGTAGACCCTCCTCTAATCTGGCTTGAGCGTTTTTTAGTCCGACATCCCAACTGGCGGCCTGGCGGATCAGATTAGAGGCCAAAGAAAGATTTTCAACGGCCGAACCCTGATTCTCCTGTAAAGCGGCCAGAGTAAGGCTGACTTTTTCGGCTAATTTTTCCACGTTTTCCAAGACCGATTTTTCTCTGATAAGCTGCTGGTCTTCCCCGGGCTGCAATCTCGCCCTATCCAGCTCACTCAATTGAAACTGGTACAACTCTTTCTTCTCTTGAACAGACTTTGACTCCTCCCTAGCCTGATGGAGCTCTCTTTCTTTTGCTGCCAGCTCTGAGTGAAGCTGTTTGAGCCGGGCCCTTTGGCTTAAGAGGTTTCCCCATCTGTCCAAGAACTCCAGATGCTGCCTGGTATCCAGCAGGGACTGATGTTGATGCTGGCCGTGCAGGTCGACCAGATATGAACCTATCTGCTTCAGAGTAGCTAAAGTGACCGAGCGGTCATTGGCGAAGGCTTTACTGGTACCCTTGGCGCTGACTTCTCTGCGCAGAACCAAAGTCTGATCCTCCAGGGGAATTTCCAGACTCCCGAGGCTACTGGCTAGCTCACTTTCCTGGCTTAAATGAAATGTGGCTTCCACTGAGGCTGTCTCTGTTCCAGTTCTTACGATTTGAGAATCGGCTTTTTCGCCTAAAATCAAACTCAAAGAACCTAAGATAATACTTTTGCCTGCTCCAGTAGAGCCGGTCAAGATGTTCAATCCGGATTGAAATTCTGCCTGAATTTCCTGCAAGGTGGCCAGGTTTCTGACTGCCAGATGAGTCAGCATCAGAGCTACTTTTCGGCTTTAGGCAAGAGCCCCCAGTGCAGCTTTTGCCTCAAGATTCCGTAAAATGACCCTTCTGGAAATTTGACCAGAGTGACTTTGTGTTTGGCTTTTTTGATTTGGATCTCATCCCCTTTATGCAGAGGAAAACCGGTCTGGCCGTCCAGCATGACCTGGCTCTTGGAGCGGACTCGTCCCAGCTTAATAATAAGCTTCTCTTGGGCTGAGAAAATAATCGGACGGGTGGCCATGGTCTGGGGGCAGATGGGAGTGACGATGATGGCTTCCATATGAGGATGGATGATGGGCCCGCCGGCTGCCAAAGAATAGGCGGTCGAGCCGGTGGGAGTAGAGACGATTACACCATCTGCCGTAAATGAACAGATAAACTCCTTTCCCACCCAGATCTCAAATGAGATTAAGTGGGCTACCTCCCCTTTGTGCAGGACTGCGTCATTTAGGGCATAGAAAACCTTCGAGCGCTGGGGTTTGATTCTCTGAATCTGTAAGGCCAATCTCTTTTCGGTTTCAAACTCTCCCTTCTTGACCCGCTCCAGACCAGATTCAATGTCCCTGGCGGTCAGCTGGGTCAAGAATCCCAATCCTCCCAAGTTAATTCCTAAAATCGGTATCTGATGGTAGCCTGTGGCCTGGGCCGCAGACAGAAGAGTTCCATCTCCACCTAAAGAGACCAAGAGATCGTTACCTTGCCAGAGCTGATTCTTCTGGCAGAATTGTCCGGAGGATAAAGCCAGTTTGGCAAAATTGGAGTCCACTTTAAAGTTGACCCGGCTTTTTCGGCACCACTTGATGACCCTTTTTAGAGCCTGGGTCACTTGGGGATTGTTGGGATTAGCGGTGATGCCGATGCTTCTCATTTTATGCGCTGGAGCAGGAGATCCGCAATCTGGGTTAAGCGCCCAAAATTGGGAAATATTCTGATGGCCCCTTTGGCAGTCTGGGTTAATTCGGTGGCCATTCTCTTGGACTTTCGGATTCCGACTGCCTTGGGATAGGTGGCCTTCTTCTTTAGCTTATCTGAGCCGATCTTCTTGCCTAATTCCTTTTCTTTTCCTTCCAGGTTTAGTATGTCGTCCGTGACCTGAAAAGCCAGTCCCACATTTTCGCCATAGACGGTCAAGGCTCTCAGTTGACTGGCTGAAGCCTGCCCTAAAATACCTCCGACCCTGACCGAAGCCCGAATTAGGGCGGCAGTCTTGTGTTGGTGGATGTATTCCACCTCTTCTAAGCTCACTTTTCTCCCTTCGGCCTGAAGATCCGCCACCTGACCGCCGATCATTCCTTTAGCCCCAATGGCAGAAGCCACTTCTTGCAGCACCTGAAGATTCCCGGTCACAGCCAAAAGTTGAAATGCTAAGTTATGTAATGCATCTCCGGCCAAAACTGCCAGACCTGGCCCGTAAACTTTGTGCAGGGTCGGCTTTCCTCTTCTTAAATCGTCATCATCCATACAAGGGAGGTCATCGTGCACCAGTGAAAAGGCGTGCAGAAGTTCTAGGGCGCAGGCCGCCGGTAAGATTATTTTCCCTCTCCCGCCTACCGCTTGGTAGGCAGCCAGAGCCAGAATCGGCCTCAGTCTTTTCCCCCCGGATAAAGCCGAGTAGCGCATGGTTTCCTGTAAAAGCTTAGGAGTGCCATCCCTTCGACTTAAAATCTGTTTAAGGTAACCATCGACTAATCTTTTCTTGGATTTTATGTACTGAGTCAGAGGAGTCTCAGGCTTCATCTTCAGCCTCCAAGTCCAAAGCTTCCAGCTTGAACTTCTTCCCTTCTAATTTAACCAGCTTCTTGATGTCAGACTCGGTCTGGTTCAGCACCTGACTGCACCAGCGGGAAAGTTCGATTCCCTCCTTGAAGATTTTCAGAGATTCCTCCAGAGGCAGCTCTCCTGATTCTAGCTTTTCGGCTATCTCTTCTAACCTCGATACCGCTTTCTCGAAGGTGAGTTTTTTGGCTGGCATTTATTCAGGATAAATGGTTTGTACTCGAGAGTGGACTTTCCCTTTCCAAAGTAAAGTTTCAATCTCCTCTTTTACTTTCAGGTTTACAGCACTCTTAACAATTTTCCTTTCCGGCAATTTGTAACAGACACTATAACCCCGCTCTAATACTGCCAGAGGGGAAAGGGCGTCCAGTTTTCCAACTGTGGTAGAAAAGGTTTGTTTGGCCCGTTGGATAAGGTTTGAGGTCGCAACTGCTATCTGACGAATGAGTTCGTCTAGCCTTTGTCTATTCTGTAGAATCAAATCAGCGGGCCGCCTCAAGCCATAACTGGTCAGCACTGATTTCAACCTCTGCTCATACGAGTTAATCATGCTCTGCTGGGCGGCAAAAAGTCTCTGGCTCAAGTTCCGGATTTCTTTGTTTAGTTCCTTTCGGTCCGGCATAATCATCTCTACTGCCGCGGAAGGCGTGGCCGCTCTCAAATCAGCCGCAAAGTCGGCAATGGTGAAATCAATTTGGTGTCCCACTGCCGAAACTATTGGTATCCTGCTGGAGAAGATGGCCCGGGCAACTATTTCTTCATTGAAGGCCCACAAATCTTCCAGGGAGCCTCCTCCTCTTCCCACAATCAAAACGTCTACATCCTTAAACTGGTTAAACTCTGAAATAGCCCGGGCTATTTCTTGGGCAGCACCTTCTCCCTGTACTCTGACCGGCCTTAAAATCAGTTCTATTGAGGGAAATCTTCTCCTGGCAACTTTGACAATGTCCCGAATGGCTGCTCCGGTGGGAGAAGTGATAATGCCGATTCTTTGCGGGAATTTGGGAATGGGCTTCTTGTGCTCTTCGTCAAATAAACCTTCTTTGTATAATCTCTCTTTCAACTGCTGGAAGGCTAATTCTAATCTGCCGATGCCGACCGGATGGATGTCCTCCACATAGAGCTGATAATTCCCCTGTCTTTCGTAGACTGAAAGTTTGGCCAGGACGATTATGTGCATTCCGTCTTCGATTCGAAAGGGGAGGCCTAAGGCGATGTTCTTCCACAAGACCGAGCGGATTTGGGCCGATTCGTCCTTCAAGGTGAAGTAGATATGCCCGGAGGAAGGCTGGCTTAAATTGGAGATTTCACCTTCGACCCACAGGGGCGGGAAGGTCTGGTCTAAGGTGGATTTGATTTCCTGGGTGAGCTCCCAGACGGAGTAGATTTTGACTTGGGAGAGAAGTTCTTTCATCGGCAGAGAATATATTGCCGACATTTAATCAAGTCAAACTTAAACTCGGATTCAGTGTTTCGAGGATATACGGATTCGTCGGTAGCCCCAGGTTGCCCCCAACCTGGGCTCCCCACCTTGAGGTTTCACCCTGAAGGTTCTCCCTGAAGGGCAAGGTGGGTCTGCTAACTTTTTAAGTTGCGTTTAATCCGCCATCCCATTCTGCATCTTGGCCGCCTTGACCGTGTTCTTCAACAGCATCGCCACCGTCATCGGCCCCACTCCCCCTGGCACCGGAGTTATGGCTTTAGCCACTTCTGCGACTTCCTCGAATTTCACATCCCCTACCAAGCGGTAGCCGTTGGAAGAACTCTTATCTTCTATCCGGTTTATCCCCACGTCAATGACCACCACTCCGGGCTTGACCATCTCTTTCGTGACAAAGTGGGCATAGCCCAGGGCAGCAACCAGTATATCAGCCATGTGAGTTACCTCAACTAAATTGTGGGTGCGGGAATGGCACAAGGTTACTGTGGCGTCGGCTCCTTTGGCTTTCTGGGCTAAGAGTGCGGCTAACGGTTTTCCTACTATGTTTCCTCTTCCGATGATTACCACATTTTTCCCGGTCGGGTCATTTCCGGTGCGCATTAAAAGCTCTTGAATGCCCCAGGGTGTAGCCGGGATGAAACGTGGCATCCCTAAAAGAAGTAGTCCCAGATTAAAAGGGTTGAAGCCGTCCACGTCTTTGTCGATGTGCACGGCATTGAAGATCTCCTGCTGCTGAATATGCCCTGGCAAAGGAGATTGCACCAGGATGCCGGAGACTTCCTTTCTCTGATTCAATTCTTGAATCTTGTCGAGCAGCTCCTGCCCGGTGATGGCAGCCGGCAGGTTCAGAACCTCTGATTTTATCCCCACCTCCTGGCAGGCTTTGGCCTTATTGCGCACGTAGATGTGGGAAGCCGGATTGTCCCCGGCTAAGAGCGCGACTAAGTGCGGAGTGATTCCCCGTTTTTGGAGAAGAAGGACTTCCTGTCGGACTTCTTCTCTTATTTCTGCGGCGATCTTTTTACCGTCAATAATCTGGGCTGACACTCGGCTAATTATAGCTGGCTCTCTTGCAAATCTGAGGTCCCATACTGGGGATAATCAGCTGCTTTAAGATTTACTCTCTCAATCTTGGTTGCCAATCCACTCTTCTGGTCAATTTCCAGCAGTACCCCCTGCAGTCTCACATCTCTTTCTGCCACTCCGAATCTCTTCGGTATCATAGTCAGAAATCTTTCTAAAGCGTCTTCTTTTCTTATTCCGATCACCGACTCATGCGGGCCGGTCATTCCGGCATCGGTGATGTAAGCGGTTCCACCGGGAAGTATTTTTTCATCTGCGGTCTGCACGTGAGTGTGTGTCCCCACCACCGCAGAGACTCTTCCGTCCAGATACCAGCCAAAGGCCTGTTTCTCGGAGGTGGCTTCCGCATGAAAGTCCACGATAATGACCTTGGTCTCTTCTTTCAGTTTAGCCAATATGCTCTCCGCCTGGCGAAAAGGGCAGTCTAAGTCTGCCATGAAGGTCCTCCCCATTAAATTGATCACACCGATTCTGGTTCCGTCTCTGACCGCAAAGACTCCGCTGCCAAAGCCGGGGTTTCCGGGAGGATAGTTGGCTGGTCTCAAAAATCTGGGTTCAGAATCCAGAAAGGAAAGTATCTCCCTCCGGTCCCAGATGTGATTACCGGAAGTTTGGACATCCACACCATAAGTGTAAATTTTGGCGGCAATTTCCTTGGTGACCCCGAATCCTCCGGCGGCATTCTCGGAATTGGCGATAGCGAAATCCAGGTCCAGATCTTTTTTTAACTGAGGGAGGAGCTTGGAAACTGCCCAGCGTCCGGGCTTGCCGTTGATATCGGCTATGAAGAGAATTTTCAGACTATCTCCGTTCTAAGACTTAACGGATGAAACAGGTAAGTCGGATACATTTAGAATAATCTACTGCTTGCGGAGTGCCTGTCAACCGGATTTGTTACCAAAAAGCAAAACCTGTGTACCTTTGTTTCACTCTTGTTGGTTGTTGTATGACCAATGATCCTATAGTGCTTATATGAGACGGAAGAGTTATGACTCTAGAAATAGTGTTGTTCTGTGTGTCAATTACCAAAATGTAGTTCAGCCCCCACAGACTAACATAAGCTTTTCTGCCATCTGGCGTGGCTGTTATCTGGTCAGTGAGCATTTCGTACATGCTACAAAGATTTGTGTACTGACATACATCAATTGGCACCAGCGATTTTTCAAAAAAAGGTGAATATACTCCTATTTTCTCTGTAGGCTCCGGCGGTATTACAAAACCGCCAGGGTCTGTAAGATAAATCGACCTATTATCAGGCGTAATGCCTAAGTAGCTTATGGAATTTGTTAATTGTAGAGTTACGACTCTATCTTGTGCTAGGTCTATGCCGGTAAAAACCCTCCCACCCATGGAAGAAGTGTAGTACAGTTTTCTGCCGTCTCTAGTTATGACAATATCTACCACCGGAACGTTATATCCACCCAAATCTCCGGGGGTGATAACCTTAACCAGTTTGAAATTTCGGTAGTCAAACGCTCCGATTTTTCTTGGTAGACTTTGTGAATCGTCATAGAATGCTCCATATACCAAGTTTCGTCTTTCGTCAAAAGGCCACCCCATGCCCAACACAACCATTGGGACTGAATCTTCAAACAGAAGTTGCCTGTCAATGGCATCGATGATCCTTAGTATTCTAGAGTCTGAGTAAATCAGATATCTCCCATCTGGCGTAGGTCTACCAGTGAGAGGGCCTGCATATATTATGGTCTTGGTTCTGGTGTCTATTTCTACACCGCCGCCAACTCCACCAATACCAGCGAGAAGATACAAAGTCGAGCCATCTGGAGAAACACCCCACCCATAAGCGTTATATGGAATCAGCAAACTGTCCACCAATGAATCTGTAGCAGTATCAATGAAGAGAATCATAGATTGGCCGGGATACTGATAAGGCACGATTGCGTAAAGAATCGAACCTCGCATAGAGCCAGGCCCAGTCGGATTTTTGGTGCAATTTCCCCCCAGCAGAATTAACAACCCCAAGAACACCAGAAAAGCTCTTCTCATCGCTTTCCCCTACTAGAGAGTATAACAGCCCTCAGGTTCTGTTAAGGACTATTTTCGACGGCCCCGAGGACTGTTACTTGATAAGGAAGCGCTTGAGTATCTCTACTTACCTGGCAAACTCCACTGCTCTGGTCTCTCTGATCACCGTCACCTTAATCTGTCCTGGGTATTCCACCTCTGCTTCGATCTTTTTGGCGATTTGATTAGCTAACTCTCGGGCATTGTCATCATTGACATTTTCGTGCTCAACAATGATCCGCACCTCTCTACCGGCCTGGATAGCGTAAGCCTTGGCTACTCCCTTAAAGGAGTCTGCAATCTCCTCCAGCTTTTCCAGCCGCTTGATATAATTCTCCAGACTCTCTCTTCTGGCACCAGGGCGAGAGCCAGAGATGGCATCTGCGGCCTGGATCAGAATCGGATAGGGGGACTCTGCCGGAACGTCTCCGTGGTGGGCGGCGATGGCATTGACTACCAAAGGATGCTCACCGTATTTACCGGCGATTTCTGCTCCAATCTGGATGTGAGTCCCTTCGGTGTTCTTGTCCACCGCCTTGCCGATGTCGTGCAAGAGACCGGCTTTCTTGGCTAAGGTCGGGTCCAGTTCCAACTCAGCTGCCATCAAGCCGGCTAGCATGGCAACCTCTTTGGTGTGCGCCAGGACATTCTGGCCGTAGCTGGTGCGGTACTGCAGCCGGCCCAAGAGCTTGATTATCTCGGAATGGAAGCCGTGCACTCCCACTTCAAAGCAGGCCTGCTCCCCGGCCTCCCGGATAATCTGCTCCATCTCCTTTTCGGTTTTGGATACCACTTCTTCGATCCGGGCCGGGTGGATCCTCCCGTCCTGGACTAACTTTTCTAAAGCCATGCGGGCGATTTCCCTGCGCACCGGGTCGAATCCGGAAAGTATCACAGCTTCAGGAGTATCATCCACAATCACATCCACTCCGGTGCTGGTCTCGAAAGAGCGGATGTTGCGCCCTTCCCGGCCGATGATTCTCCCTTTCATCTCCTCATTTGGTAAATTAACCACCGAGACGGTTGACTCCACGGTGTGATCGGCGGCACAGCGCTGGATGGCAGAGATGATGATGTTCTTGGCCTCTCGGTCGGCATTCTGTTCGGCCTGTTCCCGGATTTCCCTTATAATCTGGGTCGCTTCCTGGCGGGCCTGAGAGATCAGATTATCCATTAGCTGTTTCTTAGCCTCTTCCGTGGTCATCCCGGAGATTTTCTCTAAGGTCTGGTTCTGCTCGGCGATCAGACGTTCCAGCTCAGTTTCCCGGGACTTGATTCCCTTATCCCGGCCGACTAAAACCCGCTCCAAGTTCTGGAGGTCCCGGTCTTTTTTATTTAAGATATCAACTTTTCGGTCCAGATTGGCTTGATTTTCCTGCAGCCTTTTATCCAGTTTCTGCAGGTCCATCTTTTTGTTCTGGATTTCCCGCTCAAAAGAAAGCTTGGCCTTGTACCACTCATCTTTGGCCTCTAAGATGGCCTCTTTCTTCTTGATTTCAGCTTCCTTCTCCGCCTCCTGAACGATTTTCTTAGCCAGCTCATCGACTTTGGCTAAACGCCCCTCTCCTACTCTACGGCTGATGAACCAGCCCAGCCCGGCGCCTATAAATCCGGCAAGTATGGCAATTACAATGGTCAGCGTATAACTCGGCATAGCGACATCCTCCTGTTTATCCCAACAAAAAACCCCAGCTTGGGTCTGGGGTGACCTCTCTAATACGACTTAAATATTAGACAGCTACGAACTCTATTAGCGCAACTTAAAAGTTAATAGTTACGCTGTCACTTCAGTTAATTTATGGTCTAGCCATTCCAGGAGCCGACCGGCCCGATCCTCGTATTCTTGGAGCTGCTTGTCTTTGACCTGTCTCTCCCGGAACAACTCCTCGGCTATGTTTAAGGCTGCCAGGACAGTTACCCGGTTGGTGGATTGATGAGGGGCCTTCTCTGCTACTTCGGCTATCTTACGGTTTACATAGTCAGCAATCTCCAGAATGGTGTGGTTATCTGTATCCCCTCTGACAGAATACTCCTCTCCCCCGATATTTATTTTGACTGGTCTTATGTCAACTTCCATAAATCAACTAAAGCTTAAAGTAAGTCTTTTCCCCAGACCTCAAGAGCCTGTTAGGAACGATTATTATCTTTTAAAGAACCTCTTTTTTAGTTTTATCGGTTGTAAAGCTACTTAATAAGCTTCTCTAACCTTTAATCTACTATATCGGTTTGAACCTGTCAAGTAGAATCATTTTTTAGAGATAAACTTCAAGTCAGAGTGGTTAAATACCTTCTACTCAAGCAGTACTTAACGTAACCTACAATGAGATAATGGGTTGCCCTCACAGGTCGTGCGGAAACAGTTTCCAGACCTTGAATCCAACCGAAGTAGGAACCTGTCCAGCTTAATAATCAGAATACCGGACTTCAGGCCGATTTTTCCAAGAGAGTAAGTTTGGTCACCACATTCTCCAGCCTCTTGCGTAATTCCTTCTGTTTCTTAGCATAATCCTGCTGGGTCAGTTTTCTTTCTCTCTCCATTCTGGCCATTTCCTGTTTAAACTCTTCTTCTTTGGCTCTGAATTCCTGCAGTTCCCGGTCTTTTTTGGAGAATGATATTTCTTTGACCTGGGTCTGGTCTTTGAGCTTGCCGATCAGGTCAAAGGTATGCTCCAGCTTTTTTTCCAGCTGTTTTAAGGCAGGGGATTCCATTTTTCAACTCCTTAGTTGGGCGTGAAACTCTTTCTGTAAATTTTCGATAATCTTCTGTTGAACTTGGCTGATTTCCCCCTCGGTCAGGGTTCTTTCAGCTGAGCGGTATCTGATGTAAAAAGCCAGGCTCTTCTTATCTGGTGAAATCTGCTTTCCCTGGTAGAGGTCAAAGATCCCCACTTCTTCAGCCAGGCCTCCTGCCCAGGTCTTTATTTTTTCTACGATTTCATTAGCCGGAGTAGGTTTATCCACGATTATGGCAATATCCCGCTCCACCGGCGGGTACTTGGCCAGAGACTGGAAGCGCCGTTCCTCCTCTGGTTGGGCTGAGAGTTTCTCTAAGTCTATCTCTGCCAGGTAAACATCGTTTTTAATATCTAAGCGGTCTAAGATTGACCCGCTGACTTGGCCCATATTTCCCAAAGAGCCGAAGCCAGTTTCTATCATTATGCTAAAAGGGCTGGAGAAAAGGCAGCTGGGACCTTGATGAAGCTGCATATTATCTATTCCTATATTTTCTGCCAGGGCTTGGACTACTCCCTTTAAGTCGTAGAAGTCCACTATTTCTGGCTTGGCATCCCAGCTTCTTCTGTAACGATTTCCGGTGATTGCCAGGCAGAGCCGGTACTCTTCCTGGGGCTTCTTTTTCTCTTGATAATATACCTTTCCGATTTCGAAAAGCTTCAAATCAGGTTGTTTGCGATACTGGTTGGTTAGTATTACCTGTAACATCGATAAGGCTAAATTTGTTCGCAGGACAGACTGGTCGGTGGTGACCGGGTTTCGCACCGTAATCACCAAGCCAGAATCTCCAAACAGTTCTAAGAGCTTAGGGTCGACCAAGCTATTGCTGATTATTTCCTGAAATCCCCAGCCGTTTAATTTTTCTCTGATTTGAGAGAAAAGTCCTTCCTGAGCCGAATCTTTTACCTCCAAGACCCCTTTATTCTGGGTGGCAACCGGAATCCTCTCGTAGCCGTAGATTCTGGCAATCTCTTCGATTAAGTCCACCTCTTGGGTGACATCGGCTCTAAAGGTTGGAACAGTGACCTTCAGATTTTTCTCTCTTTTAACTTCAAACTCCAGTCCTTTGAGAATTTTAGTCATCTTAGTGCTTTCCAGATTAGTCGCCAGAATTTGGTTCACCCGTTTAGGCCGCAGGACAATTGCCTTCGGCTTAATCTTCTTGGGATAATTGTCAGCCGCGCCTTTGAGTATTTCTCCTCTTGCCAATTCGGCAATGAGGCAA